>OLII01000166.1_pt1 | contig 25380 bp, 29 predicted proteins | sample 1609481 | NCBI WGS metagenome assembly OLII01 (sample SAMN05416859, study PRJEB24817) | seawater metagenome | isolation source: Sea water | place: Canada:Atlantic | collected 2013-11 | reverse complement strand
CTACACAGAGTAGATCGTCGGCAGCGTCAGATGTGTATAAGAGACAGAATCTGGATATACAAAAACAGATGAATTCTGCGTGACAATATTAGAAGGTGATCAGCCACCCAAAGATGGTTACATCACTTTTAGTGGGACATCCTATAGTGCAGTTGAAGGCTTACCTGTTGTTGTCACCTTAAATCGCTTGTTTGTCGATGAAGAAGGTTCTATGGATACCCTTCACCTTGATTCAGTAGATGGCCAAGCTATTTCTGGTGAAGACTTTTCAAGCTTTAGTAAACATATTGAATTGCCTGAAGATGTGAATAGCCAAGCGTTTTATATTGAGACACTAGCAGATGATGATTTTGAAGGCCGTGAAGGCTTGACTTTGACGCTAGAGGAAAGCGGTCAAACTCAATCTGTCTTAGTTGAAATTGTAGATGATGAAGTTCGTGCGCCCAGTTCTGGGGTGTTTCGTTTAAGCGGAACTCAATATGAAGTTCAAGAAAACGCTGAAAAACTATCATTTACCATTCAACGTTTATTGGGCTCGGAAGGATCGGTCACCCTGTCGGTTCATTTAGAGGATTTGACGGCTGAGTCTGGCGTGAATTATGAGGGGGGAGTGAGGTCGGTAACCTTTGACCATGGTGAAACCAGTAAGGTGATAACGGTTTCAATTTTTAATGATGGTAGGGCACTTGGTGACAAGGAGTTTTCCATTCAATTGGTTGCTGCAGAGGATGGCAACCTGTTATCTCCAAGCTTTGCAATAGTAAAAATAATGGATGCAGGGCAAGGCTCACATAATGATGACTTGCTTGGTGTGGCATTATTTACTCCATGGTGGCTATTGGTATTGCTGCTACCGATGTGTGTTATTAGGGTAAAGCGAGTTAAGTAATTGAATATAAAGTCAGTTGGTAGGCCAACTGGCTTTTGAAATAAACGGTGTTTTGTTTCAATTTATATTAAATGGGTGTGAGATATATGAATAAGTTACATAGTTATTTACTGTTGATATTAGTTTTTTCTTCATTGTTAGGTTGCGGTAGCTCTTCTGATAATGAAGAGACCGCTGAAATCGTTGAGCCAGTGGAAGATAGGATACTGGAAAGTAATGTCTTAGGGGATTCTGAATTAGATGAGTTGGTGTTAAACGGATCTTGGGTTTCGGAATGCTTGGCTAATGATAGTGACTCAAGCATTTATCAGTGGAGCTTCGATGGGAATAGTATGGAGTTTACGAAACGTGAATTTACTGGTTTAGAATGCCAAGATAGTTTCTCTCATACTAAATTAAAAGGGCACTTTGAGCTAGGTGAGGTGCTTACCTTAGATAATGGGCAGCAAGTTAATAAAATCAGATACATGTTAGATGCCACTGAAGTTATTTATTATAGCGTTGATGTGGTCTCGCAATTTAATAATATTGAATTATGCGATTTAGCTGAATGGCGAGTTGGTCAATATAAGGATGTGACTGGTTGTGAGGCTTTTAAATCAGCGAGTGAAATAGGTAATGATGTATTTTTAATTAATGGAGGTATTCTTTCTACTGGAGACATTAATACTGTTGGCTTGAATAGCTTTCCTAACCAGTTACTAGACTATACATATGCGTTTCGTGAACCTGAAGTGATAGAAGGTGACTGGATGCAAGCTTGTTTTAGTAGCTCAGAAAATAGCGCATCGATGAAATCTATGAGCTTCAATAGTGGAGCTTTTTCACGTAAGACAGATTACTTTGATGAAAGTTCTTGTGACGTGGCTTTTTATAGTGCAATCGAATCAGGTGTGGCATCTATAGGCGAAGAGTTAATCCTAAGCTCAGGCTTGACGGTAACTGCACTTGACTTAAATATTAGCTCTCTTAAATTAGCGTTTTATTCAGAGTTCTATTTAAATTACTTTAATAGCGTAGCAGCTTGTGGGATAACAGATTGGCTAATTGGAGAGTTTAGAGAAGTATATGAATGTGAATTCTTTAGTGGTGAAGGGGATATTGAAGGGGGGATTAAAGATATATTTTATATCGAAGAGGATAGATTATTCCTAGGAAAAGGAGCTTACTTAGGTGGATCATCTTACCCAATAGAGCTTGATGAAGCCTTTTTTACCCGCTAATTTCACTTCATAGATAACCCATAAAAAAACCCAGCAATGCTGGGTTTTTTTATTTGTAAAATAGCAAACTAAATAGAAATATCTATTTAATCAGCAAATTACTGAGCGTTCATTGCTGCAATTTCTTTGGCTAGCTCGTCATGGCCTTTCTTAGACTGAAACTTCTGCCATAAAGCCTTCTCATTGTTCATGGAAGTTTTAAGAGCAGTTTCATGAATTAGGCTAGCAGCTTTGTCATCAAGACCTACTAACACGTATAAAGTGCCGTTAGGGCTGGTTTTAGACTTGTACATACGAGTACCCACAAGGGTTTCGTTGGTTAGCTGTTTCGTCACAGAGCTGTTCACCATGTCTACAGTTTCGCTATCGCCAACACCTGTGGTTTCAGCAAATTGCTTAACCATGTTTTGAACTTGAACTTTCATCATTTGGGCAAGTTGTACGCGACCTGCAGTAGAAGCTTGTTGCTTCATGAAGTTTAAGCCAGCACCTGATTTGTCAGCAGAGCCAACAGCAGATACAGAAAGACCTGGAACAGGCTCATCACATACCCAACCTGGGGCAGCTTTTTCTGGGGCGTCTGGGAAGGTACAATCGGGTACAGCAGCTTGCTGAGTACCGCCGCCCATACAGGCTGCTAGTGAAAGGGTTAGTGCGCTCACTAATAGTGTACGGGTACCAAGAATACGAGTAAGGGCCATCTTCTTCTCCTTGAAGGGTTTTATGGTTACAGTGGGGCTAACCTTAACTAATAACTAGGATAGTGACTAGTAGTGAATATGCAAAGTTGGATAAAAACGTACTTATTTTGTGCATCAATATTGATTTTAAGCGCTTGTGTGAACTCTTCGATAAAAGGAATGCCAAATTGGATTGATCAACCACAAAAAAATCAGGCAGTAGGCACCTGTAGCTCTCATGCTTTAGGGCGTCATATGCAAAAAGAATGTGCCATGACGCGGGCAAGGTTAGAATTGGCCGCTCGCCAAGGGGTTACCATTCAATCCATGTCAGTCATGACCGAGAATGCTAATAACTTCAGCAGCAGTACTCAGTTAGATCAGAAGACCATTCAGGAAATAAATAGCAAGGTTAAGGCAAGGTTAGTAGAGAGTTACCGCGATAGAGAGCAGGATATTTTATGGGTGTTAATGGAAGAGCTTTAGCTATATTTGAAAAGCCATATTGAAAAAGGGCCCTTGGGCCCTTTTTGTCTGTCTATTCCTCTTGCTCCGCTTCCTCAACCTTTTCTTTTTCTTTAGAGCGTTTTTCCACAAGGCGTCCAAATAGAATACCCAGTTCAAACAATAGGTACATGGGCACGGCCAAGATGGTCTGGCTGATGACATCAGGTGGGGTTACAAACATACCCACCACAAAGCAGGCTACGAATATGTATGGGCGCTTTTCAGATAAGCTTTTCACTGTGGTGATGCCGGTCATGACCATTAATATGGTGGCAATGGGGATTTCAAAGGCAATGCCAAAGGCGAAAAACATTTTTAATATGAAGTTTAATATATTGTTAATGTCAGGTAGAAAATTAACCCCATCAGGGCCAACAGAGGTGAAAAACCCAAACACTAAGGGCAGTACTACAAAGTAGGCAAAACACAGGCCTGCATAAAACAAAATGATACTGCTTAACAGTAACGGAATGGCAAAGCTTTTCTCATGCTTGTATAAGCCTGGTGCGATAAACCCCCAAGCCTGATGTAATAAAAAAGGAATGGTAATAAAAACAGCCGTTACTAGCGTCAGCTTAAATGGCACCAAGAAAGGTGATGCCACCCCCGTTGCAATCATGGTACTGCCTTCGGGTAAAAGCATTTCTAAAGGTTTAGAGACAATCAAATACAGCTCGTTAGAGAAGCCATATAGCGCTAAAAACACCACCAGAATAAACACCATGGCTTTTAATAAGCGATCGCGCAGCTCAATTAAATGGCTAATAAGGGGTTGTTCTTGGTGAAGCGTATCTTTTTCTTGTTGGGTTTTTTTAGCCATTAGAGTGTTACTTATCTTGAAGTGCGCTGTCTTTGGCTGCAGCGTTTGAAGTAGTAGAGGCTTGCTCTACTGTATTCTCTGCGCTTGAAGCGATTGTGTTAGTCGGTTGAGTGGGCTGTTTTTTGTCTGACTGCGTGTCGCCCATGAAGGTAGACATAGGGTCTTTAAGCTTTTCTCTAATTTCTTGATTACGAACTTCTTGCTCTATTTCTTGTTGTATACCACTCATGGTGCGACGCATACGACCTATTAGCAGGCCAACAGTGCGGGCTGCTTTAGGTAAACGTTCTGGGCCAAGAATAATTAGCCCTAATACGCCCACTAATAGAAGTTCGGAAAAACCAATATCGAACATAATTCGCCTTAACGCTAATGACTGTAAAACACCAAACGCCCATGCTCAATTAGCAAGGCTAATGAGGATGGGCGTTGATTGGGTAAATATTAAAAAACCATTAAGACTTGGTTTTTTCTTCTTCTTTTACAGATTCAGAAAATTGCGCGTCTTGCTGCTTATCTTCAATTTTACCAGGCTCATCGGCAGGGGCTTCTTTTTCGCCATCGTTCATGGCTTTTTTAAAGCCTTTAACCGCACCACCTAAATCACCACCTAATGTGCGTAATTTCTTGGTGCCGAAAATTAAAATAACCACGACTAAAAGGATTAATAACTGCCAAACACTAATGCCACCAAACATACATTTCTCCTGATTATTGTATTTTACTTGTTATTTTATGATTAAAAACCGGGTAATTTTTTGCCGGCGAGCACATGCCAATGCATGTGGAAAACTTCTTGCCCGCCTTTTTCACCATTATTGGTGATGACCCTAAAGCCTTCCAATGACTCCTGCTGAGCCACCTTATTAATGCTTTGCAACACTCGGCCTACTAGAGGCCATTGTTGCTCAGACACATCCGCTAAATTCACAATGTGCTGTTTAGGTATGACCAAAATATGGGTATCTGCTTTTGGGTTTATGTCCCTAAAGGCCAATACCTCTGAATCTTCATAAACGGTGTCGCAGGGTATGTTACCGGCGACGATGTTGCAGAAAAGACAATCGGTCATATTTAACTCTAATTCTCTAAAGATCGGCTGGCTTTTTCTTCAAGGCCAGACAAGTTAAAGCGACGTTTCAGCTCCTCTAATACCACTGAAGGCTCTTCACCTAATTCCGCCAGCATGACCATGCTATGAAACCATAAGTCAGCGGTTTCATAGATGACGTCTTTATTGTCACCAGACACTTTAGCGTCTTTGGCGGCAATAATGGTCTCTACTGCTTCTTCGCCCACTTTTTCTAATATCTTATTCAGGCCATTTTTATACAAGCTAGCCACGTAAGAGCTATCAGCGCTGGCCCCTTTGCGCTCTTCTAAGATCTGGCCAAGTTGTGAAATTACGTCAGTCATATTCATTCCTATGGGATTTCTTGATCATACCGCATCTTATTGCTTGGCAATATAGCCATGGGCAATATGTGCCGTGCCCTACGGGACTAAATAACTGCGCTAGGCTCAATGGGCTAATGATTAAGTGGTATATCCCCTATTAGGTGGGGTATTTTCCCATGGGAGAAGCGCTTATATAAGGTCATTTAAGCCCAAAGTAGGGACGAAATTAACCTTTTATGATGAGCCAGCCAAGTCCCAGTGCCACAAGACTTAAACTAAGCTCCTGACCGAACAGGTAGGGAGTATGCAAACCTACTAAACCCAGGGCACTGATGATGACCCCAAGTGTGCGGTTTTTTTGCTTATGGGCCTGAATGGCCAGTTGTTGCTGGATGCCATCGAGCTTGCTGGTTAATGCCTGCTGTTGCAGAGGTCCTTGGCTGACATTAAGCAAGGTATCGCGAATAAGCTCTGGCATTTGAGGACCGTGTTGAATCCATGCTGGAATTTGACGCTTAAGCTCTTGATAAATAGCCTGTGGACCAATGCGGTTTTTCATCCACAGTTCTAAATAGGGCTTGGCGGTATTCCATAAATCTAGTTCTGGGTAGAGCTGGCGCCCAAGGCCTTCTATGTTTAATAAGGTCTTTTGCAGTAGCACCAATTGAGGCTGAACCTCCATATTAAAGCGCCGTGCAGTTTGGAATAAGCGTAACAGCAATTGCCCAAATGAAATTTCGCTTAATGGCTTTTCAAAAATGGGCTCACATACACTGCGTATGGCGGCCTCAAACTCATTTATTTTAGTGCCTTCGCCCACCCAGCCGCTTTCCACATGTAGCCGAGCCACCTCGTGATAGTCTTGATTAAAAAAGGCTAGAAGGTTACGGGCTAGGTAATCTTGGTCGGTTTTATCCAAAGTGCCCACAATGCCGCAGTCTATGGCGATATATTGAGGGGTTTCAGGGGTGTTGTGAGAAACAAATACGTTGCCTGGGTGCATATCAGCATGAAAGAAACTGTCGCGGAAAACTTGGCGAAAGAAAATTTCAACGCCGCGCTCTGCCAGAAGTTTCATGTTGGTGCTACGTTTTTTAAGTTCTTCTACGTTGGCAATGGGGGTGCCGTAAATACGCTCCATTACCATGACGTTGGGACGGCAGTAATCCCAATAAACATCGGGTACGTATAATAATTGGCTGTCATTGAAATTGCGTTGCAATTGGCTGGTGTTAGCAGCTTCGCTGAGTAAATCAAGTTCACCCATGATGGTGTGCTGGTAATCTTCAATGACCTCCACAGGCCTTAAACGTCTGCCATCACTGGAATAATTTTCAATTAACTTGGCCACTGCCAACATGAGCTTAATGTCTTTTTTGATGGTCTTTTCAATGTTGGGGCGAATAACTTTCACCACCACATCTTCACCGCTTTTTAGCGTGGCAGCGTGAACTTGAGCAATAGAAGCAGATGCTAAAGGCACATCATCAAATGCTTGGAAAACATCCTCTACTTTATCCCCTAAAGCTTCTTCAATGAGTTTCACGGCCGTGGCGTGATTAAAAGCAGGCACCTTGTCTTGCAGCTTGGCTAGCTCAATGGCCAGCTCGTCATCGAGAATATCTTTACGAGTGGAAAGTAGCTGGCCAAATTTAATATAAATCGGACCAAGGGCGATAAGAGCTAAACGCAAACGCTTGGCTTTTGGAACACGCTTTGGAATAGGGTTTAAACGCCAAGGGGCTAAATAGAAAGCCAAACGTAAATACCATGGCAATAACGCCAAGGGGATAAAATCATCCAAGCGATATTTGCTAAACACATACAATAAAGTGATTAAGCGTTTTAGTTGAATCATTGAGCCATCTAATTTTAAAGTGGATGTAAATTACTACGCTTATGATAGGCGCGATTTTAACGAACCTGTAAACGCTTTTGTAAGCGAGCCACGCGTGCTTCTAATCGATCGGTATCTATTTTTAATTTATGAATGTCGCTAAAGCGCGACTCACCTTCTAATTTATGAGGCGTTATTTGTATTTCGTCGCGAATGTATTCAACGCTGTCATCTTTTACTTTTTGGCTGGTTTTTTTAAACCAGTTATTGAGTCCGCGAATTTTATTGCCGATCACATGGGCTACTACAGGGCCGGTGATGTCGGCAATCATGGCTTCCCAATCAATTTTTAGCTGGCTACTGGCATCGGCTAATGCCAGGGCTAATTGGCTAGAGCCTTGAATTTGAATATCGCTTTTCATGAGAGCCGCGTGCTTATCTTCATGGCTAGCTAAATTTAAAAAAGCACTCAGATCACCGGTTAAACGGGCATCACTTTGCTCATGATAGCGTTGCAACGAGACTTGCTCACCAAACAGTACGAAGATTGTGAGCTTGGGTTTACTGATTTCTATGGCCAGTACTTTTGGGGCTAACTTTGCTAGCTTCTCTTTAACAGCAGGGTCATAGGCCAAAGTCTTATTAATGGCCAATTCAGCGCTAGCCAGTCCTGCTTGAACTATTGTTTGATCCATTTTAAAGCCCCGCTCAAGCCCTAAGGCTTAATGCCCTTATGTAATGCCACAATACCGCCAGTTAAATTGTGGTATTCGCAGTTAGCAAACCCTGCTTCACTGAACATGTCTTTAAGGGTTTCTTGGTCTGGGTGCATGCGAATGGATTCGGCAAGGTAGCGATAACTTTCACTGTCATTGGTAATCAATTTACCCATGATAGGCAGTGCGCTGAAGCTGTATAAATCATAGGCTTTACTTAGCAGTGGATTTTTAGTTTTAGAAAATTCTAATACTAATAAACGGCCACCTGGCTTAAGAACACGGTTAAATTCACGCAAGGCCATGTCTTTGTCGGTGACGTTACGCAGGCCAAATGCCATGGTAATGACATCAAATGAATTATCTTCAAAGGGAAGGTATTGAGCATTACATTGCACAAATTCAATGTTGCCGCTGTAGCCCTTATCTAACAATCGGTCGCGACCTACTTTTAGCATGGAATCGTTAATGTCAGCCAACACCACTTTACCGGTTGGGCCCACTAAATTGGAAAACTTCATGGCCAAGTCACCAGTGCCACCGGCAATGTCTAACACCTGATTTCCGGCTCGCACACCCGTGAATTCCATGGTGAAACGTTTCCATAGACGATGTATACCAAACGACATTAAGTCATTCATAACATCGTATTTGGCGGCTACGCTGTGGAACACCTCGGCAACCTTGCCTTGTTTCTCTTCTTCGCGGACGGTTTTATAACCAAAGTGCGTGGTTTTATCGTCGGACATGGTGGACCTAAGTAAAAGTAGTAAAAATTGTCGGTTATTTTAGCCCTGTCGACACAATAAGTCTTGATCTAAAGGGGATAAAAGGACGGTTATTTGAAAGGTGAGTGGTGCAGCGTAACACATGAGACATTAGGCTTGTGCCTAACGTCCACAAGGCATTTGTTAATCGATGGCTTTAAATTGAATCTGCGCCGCATCTCGGCTTTTGCCCGCTGAGGCTAGCTTATCAAGATACTCTTGCCACAGCTGATCGGTGTTGTGAGCCAGCTGGTGCAGGTAGTTCCAGTCATATAGGCCGCTGTCGTGGCCGTCGTCAAAATGAATTTTTAACGCATAGTTACCAATGGGTTCAAGCTTACTGATGCGCACTTCCTTTTTGCCCACCTGCAATATTTGGTTGCCCTTGCCATGACCACGAACTTCAGCTGATGGGCTCAATACTCGCAACATTTCAGCACTTAAGAAAAATCCATCAGAGCTGGCATCACTGTCCCAAGCCAATTCTAAGCGCTGGGTCTGATTGTGAAATTTAATGCGTGATGGAATATGGGTGGTGCTCATGGGCTCTCTTTTTAATCGGTGTAATGGGTGACATTAGGCTAATTTAAAATTTGTTCAGGCGCTAAATTAGGGCTGCCGTTTCCACTTTTTTGGGCTTCTTTAACCATGTTAATTAAGCGAGTGTTCATGGGGGTCATTATGTTGAACTGCTTGCCTAATTTTACTATCTCACCATTAATGTAGTCTACTTCCACAGGGCGCTTACTTTGTAGGTCTTCCCACATGCTAGAGCGAGCCAAGGGGTCCATGGCTAACATTTTGTGGGCTACTCGCTTAAATATCCAGTTAGGTAAGGACAAAAAAATAGGCACTAAAAACATGGGAATGGCAGCCACTTGGCCAGGAGCAATATTAGCGGCTTTTAATACCTGCAAGCCTTCTTGCATGCTTTGTTTTAAAATCTTTCTAAAGCCTGCGGTTTCAAGTTGTTGCTTAAGGGGAATACCAGAAAGAGCGTTAATGGGGTTATTTAAATTCAATAATAATTTCCCCCATAAAATACTGGCCATGTCGTCTTTTAATTCAAAGCCCAACTGCGCTTGTTTGGCGAGCACTTCTAATGGTTTGGCTTTTTGGTGAGCTTGGCAATAAAGGCTACCTTCTGTGCCGCAGTGAAAAATTCCACCCTGCTGATAGACAACATTGTAGGGCACCATAACAGTAAGCACTGTGTGACTTGGAAGTTCTTGTCTTATTTCTTGGGTGTTACCCACACCATTTTGTAAGCTAAATATTGTGGCTTGGGTATTACCGCTTTCTTTAATGGTTTGGGCCATTAGAGCGGTGTCTTTGCTTTTGACGCACACTAAGATTAAATCAGCGTCTTTGAGTACGGTTTTTTCTATGCTCACGCCAAATTGCTGTGTCGTTAGCTTTTCAGTTCTACCTGTCCAGTCACTTAACGTTAAACCGTTTTGAGTGATGTCTTCGGCAATGCGTTGGCGGGCAAAAAAGTGAACATTAGCCCCACCACTTGCTAGCATACCGCCAACGTAGCAGCCAATACTGCCGGAACCGGCGATAACAACTTTTAAGGGAGTGGCTTGTGTCATGAAAAAATCCTGTGATCTGGCTAAGCGTATTTTACTATAAAGCGTTTACACAGTGATTCAATTTCTTGAAAGGACAAAGCATTGGCCTCATACGCCATGCAAAAATATTTACAGGATGTATGAGGCCAGATTGTACACGTTATAAAATAAAGCGGCTTAAATCTTCATCTTTGGCGATATCGCCCAGGTGCTCATCTACAAAGGCGGCGTTAACCAGCATGGGGGTTTCAGAATACTGAATGGCTAAGCCTTCGGCATCGAAACTTACTTTTTCAAGTAAACGCTCCATCATGGTATGCAAACGACGGGCACCAATGTTTTCTGTGGTTTCGTTCACTTTAAATGCAGTTTGTGCCAAACGCTCTATGCCATCTGCTGCGAATTCTACGTTTAAACCTTCAGTGCCTAACAGAGCTTTGTATTGCTCGGTTAGTGACGCATTCGGTTCGGTAAGAATGCGTTTAAAGTCATCTGGCGTCAGAGCTTCTAATTCTACGCGAATAGGTAAACGACCTTGCAGTTCAGGTATTAAGTCCGAAGGTTTGGCCAAATGGAAAGCGCCGGATGCGATAAACAAAATATGATCGGTTTTGATCATGCCGTGTTTGGTGCTAACGGTGCAGCCTTCAATAAGCGGTAATAAATCACGCTGAACCCCTTCACGGCTGACGTCTCCGCCGGAGCTTTCTTGGCGTTTGGCGACCTTGTCAATTTCATCTAAAAAGACAATGCCGTTTTGTTCTACCGCTTCTACCGCGCGAACTTTAATTTCGTCCATGTTTAACAGGTTATGGGCTTCTTCATCTTGCGCAACTTTTAAAGCGTCTTTGACTTTAAATTTACGCTTATTGGTTTTGCCACTGCCTAGGTTGCTAAACATATTTTGAATTTGGCTAGACATATCTTCCATGCCCGGGGGCGCCATAATTTCTACGCCCACAGGTGCTTGCGCAACTTCTAGCTCAATCTCTTTGTCGTCCATGTCGCCGTTTAAAACTTTTTTACGGAATAAGGCACGGGTAGAGTTCTCTTCTGCTTTAGGGGCTTCTGATTCAAAACCTTCACGGGCAGGAGTCAGTAGGGCATCTAAAATACGCTCTAAAGCCGCTTCTTTAGCGGCTTCTGCTACGGCTGCCATTTCTTGTTCACGGAACATTTTCACGCCGGTTTCTACTAGGTCGCGAATGATGGTTTCAACATCACGGCCCACGTAACCCACTTCGGTGAATTTTGTGGCTTCAATTTTAATGAAAGGCGCGTTTGATAATTTAGCTAAGCGACGGGCAATTTCAGTTTTACCTACACCGGTTGGCCCAATCATTAAGATGTTCTTTGGGCTGATTTCATTGCGCAGTTCTTCAGGTAACTGCATTCGACGCCAGCGGTTACGTAATGCAATGGCAACGCTGCGTTTAGCGGCAGATTGACCCACTATGTGGCGGTCTAGCTCTTTAACAATTTGAGCCGGAGTTAGGTTTTGTTCTAATGCTTGCATGATGGTTCTCTAATGGTTTAACCGGCTATTTGGTTTTCAACGATTCAATGGTGAGGTTGTGGTTGGTAAACACACAAATATCCCCAGCGATCTTTAGACTTTTCTCGACGATTTCACGAGCGGGTAATTCAGTCTCTTCTAAAAGCGCTTTAGCACTGGCTAGGGCGTAGTTACCGCCACTGCCTACGGCGAGAATATTGTCGTCTTGCTCTAATACGTCGCCATTACCTGTGATGATTAAACTGTCTGATTTATCGGCCACTACTAATATGGCTTCCATTTTTCGCAAAGCTCTGTCGCTGCGCCATTCTTTAGCCATTTCCACAGCGGCGCGGGTTAATTGGCCATTATGGGCTTGTAGATGGCCTTCGAATTTTTCAAATAGGGTGAAGGCATCGGCGGTGGCACCGGCAAAGCCAGCAATCACTTCACCGTTATGTAATGTGCGTACTTTGCGAGCGTTGCCCTTCATTACGGTGTTGCCAAGGCTGACCTGACCATCGCCGCCCATGACGACTTCATCTTCACGGCGTACAGATAATATGGTTGTCATAAATTGCTCTTTAAATTGGGTATCGTTGTGACTGAATCAAAGTAATGGGGGTTGAATACTTAACTTCAAGGGGGGAGTTAGAATTGGAAGCATTAGATGAAAGGGGCTAACTAAAGATGGGTATGTGATGGAGGGACATCTATGGCTTAAAAGCGCTAAAGCTCGGTTGCTAGGCTTTCAAGTTGGCTAACAAGCTGAAATTGGGCCTGTTAAGACCCAAAAGGTAATTTATTCGGCGGTTAGTTTTTGGCCAAATTCATCTTGCCATTTCAGCATATGACGCTTTAAACCGTGCTTGATCACGGTGTAAGCTTTACGGTCTTTCTTAGCCAGTTCTTTGGCAAATTCAAAAGACTTTTCTTGGAGCTTATGGGCCGGATGAATGGCATCTAGAATGCCAGCATCAAAGGCATCTTGGCTGCTGACGCGCTCACCTAATAAAGACATTCTTTTCAACAATAGCTTGTTAGGAATATTGTCGATTAAGTCATACATAGAAGGGGTAAATGGAATCTTTATGTCTACTTCTGGGTAGCATATGCGGCCTCTGTCACTGCGCATAAAGTTAAAGTCGGTAGCAGCGAATAACAATGCACCACCTGCATAGGCATTGCCATTTATGCACATGAGCGTAGGGGCGTTTAACATGGCCAAACGGTAAAGCATGGTTTCTAAGGCGTGTCTGAATTTGGCGACCCCTTCAGGGCTTTGCGCCATCATCCAAGCTAAATCAATGCCTGTGGTGAAGGTTTTTTCATGCTCACAGGTAATCATTAAAGCGGTATTGCCTTTGTATTCTTCCACTGCATCAAAGGCGGCAAGGTATTCATGCATGACATCTAGGTTAAACTTATTGTCGTTATCGCCATTGGTGAGCGTTAATACATGCACGCCTTCTTTAACTTGAAGATCCATCGTTGCCATAAAAGTTAAGCCTCGGTCTTGATACGTGAAAAATTATTTTTTGATAGCGCCCAAGACGAATTGTAAAAATTCCGTTAATGAGCGAATTAAATTCGTCGTTGCGCGCCAAGGTAACACGCACCATTTACTGGGGTAATCACCGAACACACCAACTCAGCTGTGAAAATGTACCAACTAGAGTGCCTAGTGCTTGATTTCATTGGGCTACAGGAGGTTTTATCTTCCAGAAGTTTTAGCGGCATATGAAAATTTTAGAAGGTGTTCTTATTAATAAAATATGCTTATATGGGAATCTGCTTGCACAAAGGATGTATTACAAGCCGCCGATAGATAAGATTAAGGATGATGATATGGATATTTCGGTTAGTGGGCATGCCAAGGAGCATTTAAGGTGTCGTCACTGTCATGGCTTGCTTCAAAATAGAGCCAGTAATTGTCAGAATTGCGCAGAGCCCATACATTCTGAGCGCCGCCCGTCACTGAGCCATTTTTTCAATCAAAACTTTCTATATCTATTGGCTACTGCTAGTAGTGTTGTTGCGGGTGTCAATTACATTTTGAATTACTATTCAATATGGTGAGTTTGCATTGTTTATTTCCCAAAAAGGACGCTAAATAGCGTCCTTTTTGGGTTATGAGCGACACTGATCCTTATGATGAAGCAGGTTTGCTTAAATCGATCAAGGCTGATGTATCTATAGAAAATACTTTTTGGCCATGTTGGTTATAAAGCTTGTGCTGAGCGACGGTAATACCCCAATTAGGTTTAGATTCAGAACGTCTTAGTTCTATTATCTCTATGATAATTTTTAATGTGTCATTGGGTTTAACGGGGACTAATAGTTTTCCTTTATCAATTCCTAAACCGGATACTAACGCTAATTTACTTTCTTCTGGTAAGTCAGTGGACAGCTTAGACATGATGCAAAAAATATGTGCAGTACAAGCGATGACATCTCCAAACATACCTTTTTTTGCCACGTCTTCATCAATATGAAAAGGTTGAGGGTCCCATTGTTTGGCCATGGAGATAATGTCTTCTCTAGTCACTAGGTACTCGCCGGACTCAATAATGTCACCCAGTGCTAACTCATTAAAATATCGCATGCTTATTCTCTAACTCATATATGGTTACGTAAAATAATCAGCTCGTAAATCGATGAATATGAGACTTGGCTGATAATGGCCGCCAACATAACAGCTTTTAAACGCTTTGATAATGGCAGTGTAAGCTACTTCAAATTCTGGCCGGAAGCGCTATTTAATTAGTATTATTAGGCAATTGAATGAAAGCAGCTGCTGTAAAAAATATGGAATAGGTTTAGGCGGTGTTAATTAGCAATGCTTGGTTTAGCATCTTCTTTATTTGAAATAACGAAGCTTAAAATGGCAGCGGCGATGACAAAAATGGCGCCTATTAGCGCAGTGTGGGTTGGAATATCACTCCAAATTAGCCAGCCCAAAAAACCTGAAATCACCACAGAAAAATAATTAATGGGTGACACCACACTGGCCTTGGCATAGCTAAATGCTTTGGTATAAAGCCACATGGTAATGAAAATAGAGAAGCCAATAAAAATTAAATAAGGCCAAGCTCGTAAAGGAATGGGTTGCCAATGATAAATGGCCAAGGGAGTGCTTAAAATAAAAGAGATAGCAAAATAGTAAAACATAATGGTTTTTCCGCTATCGGTTTTTGATAGGGTACGTGTGCCTACCATGGAAATGGCTAGGGTAAAGCCAGAAGCTAAACCAATTAAATGCCCCCACCCTATGCCACTGCCTTCAGGACGTAAAATAAATATAATGCCTATGAAGCCTAAAATAATTGGTGTCCAGCGTAATAAAGTGACTTTTTCGGCTAACCAAAAAAGCGCAATGATGGGCACAAATAATGGGGCGGTATTGCGCAGTAGCGTGGCATCCACCAAAGGAATTTGCTTAAGCGCGGCATAATAACTGTAAAAACACAGCCAGCCCCCAAAGCCTCTTACTAAATGGGTGTTAAATCGCTTTGTATGTAAACTGCTAATGGGTTGCTTGGCAAACCAAGGAATCATCACCAATAAACAAATGGCATACTGCATGAATACGATGGTGGGCACAGGCACATCAACCGCCACCCATTTACCGGCGGCAGCGGCGCTGCTTCCCACTAGGGTGGTCGCCAGGCCATAGGCTATACCTTTTAATGTGTTGTCGGTTGTGGGGGTCATGGGCTGCTAGTGCAATTTAAGGAGCGCTAGCATACCACCAACTCATGGGGCTGGCGTGTGATGAATTGAGCAAGAAATGGGTCGTTATTCACGTAAGGCCCTTGGATAATACAAGGGTTACATTCATTGACCGTTATTAAAGATTTATGATGGATTTACCTTTAAACCAACAACATGCCAATTATTTGCGCATTAGCCGTGCTATTGCTTATTTAGCCGATGCTCGCCAGGTGCAACCCAATTTGGCCCAGCTAGCTGAGCATGTGGGTTTGAGTGAATTCCATCTACAGAGACTTTTTTCTCAATGGGTGGGGATTAGCCCTAAACAGTTTTTGTCTTTTTTAACGCAACAGCACGCTAAAAATCAATTGAGAAAATTTAGTGTAATGAAGTCTGCTTTAAATAGCGGCTTAAGTGGTTCAAGCCGTTTACATGATCTTATGATTCGTTGTGAAGGCATTACACCAGGGGAATATAAAAAACAGGGGCAAGGGTTAAGTATTGTATTTGGCATGCATCAATCACCCTTTGCTTTTTGTTTGTTGGCCAATACCCCTCGTGGTATTTGTAAACTGGCTTTTTTTGATGAAGCCGATCAGGCTGTTTTATATATTGAAGAATTAAAAGAAGAGTGGCCAAACGCAAATATTCAGCAAAACAATCAGCACACTCAAGATTTAGCGCAAGATATATTCACGCGAACCTTCTCTACAGCTTCCAAGCAAAAGCCACTGAATGTTTTATTAAAGGGGACTGAATTTCAATTGCAGGTTTGGCAAGCACTGCTGGCCATTCCACAAGGACAAATGTGCTCGTATAGCCAGATGGCTGAAATATTGGATAAACCCAATTCGGTGCGAGCTGTGGCATCGGCCATTGCTAAAAATCATGTGGGTTATCTTATTCCTTGTCATCGAGTGATTAAAAGCACTGGGGAATTTAATCAATATCGCTGGGGGAGTGAGCGAAAAAAGGCCATGTTAATTATTGAGCAAGTCCATGGTTCAGGTGCTAACCTAGGTGCTGGTTAGCCGGTATTGAGCTTAACTAATGTTCAAGCTAGCAATTGAATGCTTGGCCTGTCTATCAATTTAAACTCTTACAATTTATCATGCCAAAATGATTCAATTGAGAGTGTTAAGTAATGCCACAAGAATTTGAAAAGGATGTTCAAGCCGCTATCGACCAAGGTAAAAAGGTTACGGCTATTAAATTATTAAGAGAGCATCGTGGCCTAGGATTGCGTGAGGCGAAAGAGTTGATAGATGGCTGCGCAACAACCATAGCGTCTCCAGCCGGCAGTTCTAACTCCAATAAAACCATCATCAATAGTGTGATATTAGCGCTAATCGGCTTTGCTATTTATAAAATATTTTTAGAGCCGTCTTAAATTTTAAAGATCGACGAGAATTAACATGAAAATATGGGTTGATGCCGATGCTTGCCCTGGCGTAATTAAAGAAATCATTTTTAAAGCTGCAAACCGCACTAAAGTTCATACCACGTTAGTCGCTAATCACGCCATGCGTGTGCCACCTAGTGAATATATTCAATTCATAAATGTGCCTTCAGGCTTTGATGTGGCCGATGATGAAATAGTAAAACGTATTGAAAAAAATGATTTACTTATTAGCAGTGATATTCCCCTTTCAGATGAAGCCATCGAAAAAGGCGCCGTGGTGTTAAGCCCTAGAGGCGAATTACTGACTAAAGAAAATATTCGCGCTCGACTTAATATGCGCGATTTCTTAGATACGTTGCGCTCAAGTGGTGTAGATACCGGTGGTCAAGCGGCCATGAATCAAGCAGATAGACAACAGTTCGCCAATGAGCTGGATAAAATACTCAGCCGCCACCTTCGGAATGCAAAGTAAAAACAGACAGCAAAGGCGATAGTTAATAATTAAGAGATGCCAATGAGCTGGATAAAATACTCAGCAGTAATCTTAGAAAGGCAAAGTAAAGCGTAAAGACGGTAATTAATACTTAGAAAAATGAGTGGATACTAGAAAAGAAAAAGCTGAGACACCCTCAGCTTTGTTTTACTTTTTTAAAGGTCTCAGACAAAAGCTGAACATCATTAGCTGCTCGGTGTAAATCCAATGCCAGCTCTTTAGCCATGGCATCTTTTGTGTCGCTCCAGCGGGCTAATTCATTTTCGTTTAGTAAGCGCATTAAAGTATCGAGTTTAAAGCGCTGTACTATTTCAGCTTCATCAAATAAACGACCTAGCCATGAACTATCAAAGCTCCAAGCATCGCTATAAAGAGTTTGCCCTGCACACAGTTCGTTTAAAAAGATCGCCACTTCACGAACATTTTTACCCTGCGCATTTAATTGCTCGCGGCTAATTCCATGTATAGCTTGAGCACTTTCATCCCAGTGCTCCCAGCTGTTGGCGGGTTTAATTAACAAAGCATGAATAGAGCCGTCTTGTAGTTTTACTCCCACTTCTATGGGGTAACTGCCACGCCCAAATCCGGATGCTTCTAAATCTATTATGGCCGGTAGCTCCATACATCTCTCTCTAAATGAAAGGCAGTATCTGCCTACTAATGTCATTCAACTGAAGTTAAGGTCATGTTGTTAGGGTTAAGCTGTGTTACTCAACGGGCGTAACACGTAATACTTCTTCTATGGTGGTTAAACCCGCGGCCACCTTTTGAGCTCCGCTTAATCTTAGGCTGCGCATACCTTCTTTCATCGCATGACGCCTAAGCTTAATGATATCCGTGTCGCTTTGGATATGCTCAGCCAATGTATCACTCATGGGCATGACTTCATAGAGTCCTGCACGACCCATAAAGCCTGTATTGCGACACTCTAGACAGCCAATGGGTTTAAAGATTTGCTCAGGGGCTTTGGCACTCCAAGGCTGCACCAATGACTGCCATAGATTTTGATCGCAAGGCTCAGACTGCTTGCAATGAGGGCAAAGGGTTCTCACTAAACGCTGAGCCATTACGCCCACCACTGCACTTTTAATTAGATAATGAGGCACACCAATATGTAACAGGCGTGAAACAGCACTGGGAGCGTCATTTGTATGAAGGGTAGAGAGCACAAGGTGACCGGTTAATGCTGCTTGAACAGCCATTTCAGCGGTCTCTTGGTCGCGTATTTCCCCCACCATTATGATATCTGGGTCTTGTCGCATGAGGGTTCGAATGCTGGCCGCAAACGAAAGGTCTATGGTGGTGTTTACCTGCATTTGGTTAAAGGTGGGTTCCACCATTTCAATGGGGTCTTCAACGGTGCATACATTCACCGCCTCGGTGGCCAGTTGTTTTAGCGTGCTGTATAAGGTGGTGGTTTTACCAGAACCGGTGGGGCCAGTTAATAAAACGATGCCCGAGGTTTGATGCGTCATGTTATCCCATAAGGCTCGGTCTTCTTTGCTAAAGCCCAGTTCGCTGAAGTTTCTAAGCAATACATTGGGGTCAAAAATACGCATGACTAACTTTTCGCCAAAGGCGGTGGGCATGGTGCTTAAACGTAACTCTACTTCTTGGCCAGCAGGTGTACGGGTTTTAAGGCGGCTGTCTTGGGGCTTGCGCTTTTCGGCAATGTTCATGCGCCCCAATATTTTTATACGGCTGGTAATGGCATTGGATACCGTAGCAGGAAACTCATAAACCGGGTGTAAAACTCCATCAATGCGAAAGCGAACTTTGGATATGTCGCGCCTGGGTTCAATGTGTATATCACTGGCTCTTTGCTCAAAGGCGTATTGAAAAAGCCAGTCCACAATATTCACTATGTGTTCGTCATTGGCATCTGGGTTGCCTTTTTTACCCAGTTCTACCAATGATTCTAAATTGCCTTCTTGTTTATTATGTTGGGCGTGGGCGCCAGTGACCGAGGCAGCCAGAGTGAAAAACTCTACCTGATAGCGCTCAATGTCACTGGGTTTCGCTACCACTAATTTAACTTGTCGGCGGTTTATGTGCTCAATGTCGGCAATCCAGCGTTTATCGAAGGGTTCGGCTGTGGCAACGGTGACTTCTTCTTTGTTTATGCCCACAGGCAATAGGCCATGGCGCTTAGCAAATGCGAATGACATGGTGGGAGTCACTTCACTGGCCTTGACCTTTAAGGGGTCAATGGTGAAATACTCAAGCGAGCTTTCCTTTGCAAGCTGCTTCATTAAGAAGGCTTCGCTTAAACTGGTTTCAGCAGATTGGGCACTTTTAAAGTTATGACTGCTAATGGCCAGCACAGGATGCTTTTGGCCATTGAGTCCCTTTTGAGAAATTTCAGCCAATTGATTTTTATCTAAATGGCCTTGCTGGCTTAACTGCTTGGTGAGCGCCTGCAATGAGATTTTTAAATCTTGCACTTGAGCCATATGTTATCAATTCCAACCTGCCGATAAGAACGCGCTAAATATTAGGGTAGTTCAAATCGATGAAGGGCTGCACTATGGGGCAGCCCAGTATTGTGTAATGTAAATGACGGATTAAGAGGTGTAGGCCTGCAGATAAACCGTTCAGGTCTTAATTTTTATTGTTTTAATTCTTCAAACAAGCTGGTGCGAGCATCTTGTAGGGTGCGGTTTTCAACAGTTAAGCGGCGCACCCAGCTGCCTAATTTAGCTCGGCTATTTTCATCACTAATGGAACTCATAATGCGTTGTGCTTTTATCATGGCTTGCACAACCAAAGTTTTATTAATGAATTGGTTTAGGGAGTTGTAAGACGGGTGATCAAGGCGCTGAAACAAATACGCCAATGCTTGTAGCATTTGCATTTGCTCAATATTGGCCTCTTGCCACTGGCTCACTTGTAGTGTGTATAAGGAGCTTGCCAAGTATTCTTTAAAGGGAATGTCTTGCTGGTGGCCATATAAAAATTGCCCCAGTTGCAACATGCTTAGCCCCAATTCATTGTTTTGAATAAAGACCTTTAGTGCTTCGCGCATTTCAGGTTGATGCAAGGCTAATAAACGCTGGTTTAAACCTTGGCTGTTGCTGTTCTCATCTACATATAGCGCAATGATTAAGCTGGCGGGTTCTAATAAATCCACCATGCTGTTGGCTAGGCTTTGCACGTTTTCTTGAATGGACTGTGGAATCATGGGCAACTGGTTCACGATCCAAGACAGTGCTTGAATTTGCCTAGATAATACCAATAACGACCACCAATTTTCTGTGCCGCACACATCATCCCAACGGCGGCTAATGTGCAACATGGTTTCTTGCAAAAACTGAGTTAATGAGAAATCTTGTTGTTCACTAAATGATTTTGCAAAGTCATTAGGGGTGAAAAAACTTAAACTTGGGTGCAGTAACTTATAGCCGCGTTCTGCTTTACTGATGTCACAGGGCACCAGCGGGTGGCGGCTGGCCAATTGAATGGCCAGTGAAAACAAATCTTGGGCGTCGCCACTTTTTAACTCAAGCTCTACTTCGCATAAAGGCTTATTGTGGCTGTCAGTGCTAATCACACCTTGATCCAGTACTAATTCAATGACGCTGTCGTTGTGGTTAATCATCCAGACATGACGGCTAAAATCGGTTTTGAATAGCGGTTTAATCGCGTCTTTAATTTTTTGATCAATTTGAATCTCTTCTGGGAATAGATCCCAGTTAAGTTCGGGCGTATTTATGGGGTATTCCCACTCGCCACGAATGTGCAAGCCAGCAATAGACGAGCCTTTATTCTTTAGAGTTTGTTGGTAGCCATGTTGAGATTTTCGGATACGAAGGGCAGCATGGGATTGATTCAGCAGTAAATCAGCGCTATCAAAGTACTGGTTATCCAAAATTAATGGATCCCCTTGATAATCAGTGAGTTCACTGTCTTGAAGGAAGTGTTCTACCGCAACGCTGGGTAAAGTTAATTTAAGTTCGACTTCGTTGGCCATGGCCGTATCACTGTTTTTTATAATGGGTGGCAGTTTAGCAGAAAGCCTTGCGGCACTCAGCAGTCCTAGCGTGATCTAAGGCACCTTTTTTTGCAATATTAACTTTTAAATCAGTCTTTTGATTTATATCAAGCCTAATTGTCCCACTTTAACCCTCGGGTTTTGGACGAATAACCGGCTATTGAGGGTTTTAGTCGCCTATAGGACTACACTTTTGTTAGGATGATTTCACTCTTATGGATATTAAATAAATTAAATCATGGCGCTAATACCCAACACCAAACAACAACTAACTACACTTATTGGCCTGCCTAGTATTAGCAGTACCTTGGATGAATACGATTTATCTAACCAAAAGGTCATTGAGCAACTGGCCAGTTGGTGTGAAACCCTGGGTTTTAAAATAGATATTCAGTGTGTGGATGAAAAGCGTAAGAAATTTAATTTAATGGCCACTTTAGGGCGAGGCCCTGGTGGGCTTATTTTATCGGGCCATACCGATACCGTGCCGTGCAATGAAAATCGCTGGAATTCCGATCCTTTTACCCTTACTGAAAAGAACGATCGTTTTTATGGTTTGGGCAGTTGCGACATGAAGGGGTTTTTCCCATTAGTGCTGGCGGCTGTGGCCAGTATTGATAAAAATAAACTTAAAGCGCCTATTTTTATCCTCGCCACCAGTGATGAAGAAACCAGTATGCAAGGTGCGAGAACGTTGGCCACCCTTGGTTTACCCAAAGCGCGGGCGGCCATAATTGGCGAGCCCACGGGTTTGCGCCCAATTAATATGCACAAGGGCATCATGATGGAGTCGGTGCGCATTACAGGGCAAGCCGGTCACAGCTCTAACCCTGATTTGGGCAATAATGCCATGGAAGCCATGCACACAGTGATGAGTGAACTTATGGATTATCGGGGTGAGCTGCAAAAGCAATACAGCCATAGTGGCTTCAGCGTACCCACCCCCACCTTAAATTTAGGCTGCATTCATGGGGGAGATAATCCCAACCGAATTTGTGGGCAGTGTGAACTGCATTTTGACTTACGTTTTATTCCCGGCATGAATATGAACCAATTACGTACAGGCATAGAAACACGCTTACAAAAAGTGGCCAAACAAAGCCAAACTCAAATTGAGCGAGTATCTTTATTCGATGGGGTAGAAGCGTTTGCCAGTGAAGAAAACAGTGAACTGGTGAAGCTTGCCGAAAAATTATCAGGTCATGGTGCTGAAGCGGTAGCGTTTGCCACTGAAGCGCCATTTTTTGCAGCGGCCAATATCGATACGGTGGTCATGGGAGCTGGCTCAATTGATCAAGCCCATCAACCGGATGAATTTTTAGCCCTTGATCAAATTGACCCTATGATTGGGTATCTGGAAAAAATGATTCAGCATTATTGTTTATAAAGAGTGTTTGTAGAGAGTATTTATAAAGAGTGCCTGCAGAGAGCCTTTGTAAAAAACGTTCGTGAAGAAAATTTATGAAGTATGTTTGTAAAAATGTTCTGTATGATCAAGACGCCAAGCTAGGCTTGGCGGAACTAATTTTAATTAAAAGTCCTAATTCCAAATAAAAGTAAACACAGTGACGGATAAAAACACACACGCCAGTGCCATTGCGAAAACTCAAGACAACTCACAATACGTTAATTGGTTTCGCCAATGCAGCCCTTATATTAATGCGCATCGCGGTAAAACCTTTGTGATTATGTTGGGTGGTGAAACCCTTGCCCACCCTCAGTTTGAACACATCATTCATGATATTGCCTTGCTCAACAGTCTTGGGGTGCGTTTGGTTTTAGTGCACGGTGCTCGTCCGCAAATAGATTCCTTGTGTAAGCAAAAAAATGTGAAAGCCAGTTTTAGCTTAAATAAACGCATCACCGATGGCCCCATGTTAGAAACCGTGCAACAAGCAGTGGGGCAATTGCGTTCGCAAATTGAAGCCATGCTCAGCACGGGAATGAGCAATAGCCCCATGCATGGCGCCGACATTAGGGTGTTGGGCGGCAATTTTGTCATGGCCAAGCCGCTAGGTGTCATTGATGGCATAGACTTCGCTAACACAGGTGAAGTGCGCAAGGTAGACAGTGTGGCCATTGAAACCGTGCTCAAGAATAACGCCATTGTTTTACTAAATTGTTTGGGTCATAGCCGTACTGGTGAAACCTTTAACCTAGCCGTTGAAGATGTAGCCACGCAAACTGCGCTGGCCCTGCAGGCCGATAAATTAATTCTGTTTGGTGAGCACAATTGTTTAACCGATAAAAACGGTCATTTAATTAAAGAAGTGATTACCAGTTCTATTGCTGGTTTATTAAACCAACCTTCTAGCCATAACTTAACGTCAGAACAAACGACTCAGCTGGCGGCTGCCAAGAAAGCGGTTGACGGTGGCGTTAAACGTTGTCAGTTAGTGCAACACGCGGTGGATGGTGCGCTACTGAGTGAATTATTTACTCTTGATGGTGTAGGCACCCTAGTGAGCCAAAGCCAGCAAGAACAATTACGCAGTGCCCGCATGGAAGACGTGGTGGGTATTTTAGAGCTGCTTAAACCTTTAGAAGACAAAGGCATTTTAGTGCGTAGAAGTCGTGAAGCTTTAGAAACTGAAATTGATCGCTTCAGAGTGTTGGTAAAAGACGGCATGGTATTGGGCTGCGCTGCGTTATATACATTCGATGACATGGCCGAGCTGGCTTGTGTGGCCATTCACAATGACTACCGTGGTGGTGACAGAGGCGATAGATTATTAAACACTCTAGAGACTGAAGCTAAAAATCAAGGTACTAAAAAGCTCTTTGTACTCACCACACGAACTGCTCAGTGGTTTGAAGAGCGTGGTTTTAAAGGGGCCAAGATAGATGATTTGCCACAACAAAAGCAGCAGCTTTATAATTTTCAACGGGGCAGTAAGGTGTTTATTAAAAAATTATAGCTTCTGATTTTTACTTAATTCCCATATAACATTATTTCGTTTTGATAATATGGGAAAGTAAAAAATAAGCAGCTTTTTGGGCAAACTCAGAATATTTTTTTTGTGAAATCGCTTTCACCTTCACCATTACTGCCAAAGCAAGTTAGCTTATAGTTTTCAATTGCACACCCATGAAAACGCTCAATATCAAGTGTACGGGGAATAATCCCAATTTCTTGGATATCATCGAGACCAAATTCTGTACTGCCCCAGCATCGGGTTTCTGTATCTGTTATGACACAGCTATTAATGGCACCTAATGCAATATGTCTAGCAGGGCCTAAATCATTAGGTACATCAATGGGTCCGTTACCATTTTTATATCCCCAGTTATCCCCCCAACACCTCACTAGTCCAGATGTAATAGCGCAGCCATGTGCCAGCCCTACATCTATATTTTCTACCTCTAATAAATCATTGGGTAAAGTTATGGCTTTAGTGTTAGATCCCCAGCAAACTGGCTTTTTACCATCTATTACACAGGCATTACTTCCTTTGACGACAAGGCCATGAGGGTTATCCAAATTGACTGGAAAGTTTGTTACGTACTGTGTTTCCCCCCAGCATAGAAGGCCATTTTCATCTATCGCACAAGCGGCTCCAAAACCAGCTTTGAGCTCCGTAACATTTTGCAAGCTCTCAGGAGGTGCGGTCATAGAAATACCCAAGTTTTCCATTCCCCAGCAAACCACTCCTGTATCGTCTAACACACAGCTTTGCCCTGACCCTGTAGATATTAATCTAGGGCTTTGAAGGTTGCTTGGAATATTGAGTTGCCCAAAGCGATTGTCTCCCCAGCAAGATACCTCTTCATCTTTTATCATGCATGCATGATGCCCTCCAACACTTACCTCGCTGACGCCTCCAGTACCTGTCTCTTATACACATCTGACGCTGCCGACGATCTACTCTGTGTA
>OLII01000165.1_pt1 | contig 25394 bp, 16 predicted proteins | sample 1609481 | NCBI WGS metagenome assembly OLII01 (sample SAMN05416859, study PRJEB24817) | seawater metagenome | isolation source: Sea water | place: Canada:Atlantic | collected 2013-11 | reverse complement strand
CGAGATCTAGTACGGTCTCGTGGGCTCGGAGATGTGTATAAGAGACAGACATAGGTTAGGTCAATCTGAAGTTAAATTTTTTAAACAAGACGGTGTTCATAGACTCAATAATATCGTATTTGTAGAAGGTATGAGTTATGAATTTAACTATTACAGAGTTAAAGATAAATAAACACAAACCACAACCACGTGTATAAATAATAGCAGTTAAGTGTAAACTAAAAAGTTTGTGCTTTTCTGCTATCTTTATTACTAATTTGAAAATAACTACTTTTTTATTCTGCTACAATATACACAAACACGTTATCTATATGTCTGACCCGTCCTGAATAAAGGCTAAATAATTTTAAACATTATGTATAGAAATGACAATGTAATATTACAAGTGGAAAGTTGTAGAGCAAGAGATCATAAAGAATTGTAGAGTTCAAAAGTGCATTAATATGGCTTATGGAAACAACAAAGGTTCTCCTAAAATGGATGCGTATTTTAGGTGTTTTTATCAACAAAAACTCGTAATTTTGTATTTTAAAAATCATTGATTTGCTTACGTCACTTTCCATACAGAATTACGCTTTAATTGATCAGTTGTCTATAAGCTTCAATGCAGGTTTGTCTATCATTACAGGTGAAACCGGAGCAGGGAAATCTATTCTGTTGGGAGCCTTAGGCTTGGTGCTGGGTAATAGAGCAGACACGCATGCTTTAAAAGACAGCTCAAAAAAATGTGTAGTAGAAGCACAACTGTCTATTGTAAATTACGATTTAGAGGGCTTTTTCCATTCGGTAGATCTCGATTATGAGAGAGAAACCATCATTAGAAGAGAGATTTTACCTTCGGGTAAATCACGTGCCTTTGTCAATGATACCCCTGTAACTTTGGCGATCTTAAATCAATTGAAAGTGAAATTGATTGATGTGCATTCACAGCATCAAACCATGGAATTATCAGATACTAGTTTTCAGTTTTCAATATTAGATGCACTGGCTAAAAATGGTCAAAAACTAGCTTCTTATCAAAGAGGATTGCAGCAATTGAATGTATTGAAGAGAGAGATGGAGGGGCTGCAAACCAAACAACGAGAGGCAAATCAGCAATATGATTACAATTTGCATTTATTCAACGAACTAGTTGAGGCAAAGTTAAAAGAAGACGAGCAAGCTGATTTGGAGGAACGCATCGAAAAACTGAACAATGTAGAAGATATAAAATTGCATTTATCAGAAGCCTTGGCTTTGGGACTTGGAGACGAAGTAGGCATCCAAACTTTGTTGAATTCAGTAGCAAATAATCTGCAGAAAATAGCTGCTTTTTCAAAAGAATATGATCAGTTATCAAGCAGAATTACGAGCGTTAAAATAGAGTTTGATGATATTGTTGGGGAGTTGGAGAATGCAGCTGAGCATGTAGATTCAAATCCAAATGAATTGGAAGCACTCAATGATCGTTTACAGTTGATTTACAATTTACAGAAAAAACATTATGTCGATACGATTCCTGCATTGCTAACAATTCAGGCTGATCTCGAAGAAAAGGTCGGGCATGTAGAAAATGCAGAAGCCATCATTGAGCAAAAACAGGCTCAAATAGATGCCGTTGCTGTCAAGTTAGACGAAGTAGCGCAGCGCATCTCTAAAGCAAGAACTCAAGTAATTCCAAAATTACAAAAGCAATTGGAAAGCTTGTTGTCAGAATTAGGAATGCCAAATGCACGTTTTTCAATAGCAATCTCTTCTGCAGATACCTATACTCCAAATGGAAAGGATGCTCTAGATTTTCTGTTCTCAGCCAATAAAGGCGGCAGTTTTGGAACCTTGAAAAAAGTAGCCTCAGGAGGAGAATTGTCTAGAATTATGTTGTCTGTAAAAAAAGTACTTTCAGAGAACATTCAATTACCAACGATTCTGTTTGATGAAATTGACACCGGAGTTTCTGGAGAAGTTTCGAATAAAATAGCAGGGATCATGCAACAAATGTCGCAACATATGCAGGTCATTACCATTACGCATTTGCCTCAAATTGCAGCAAAAGGACATCAGCATTACAAAGTCTACAAAGAAGAAGTCAATGGCATTACTACAACCAATTTGAGGCAGCTATCTGAAGACGAGCGCATTGTAGAGGTAGCAGAAATGTTAAGTGGAAAAGATATTTCTGATTCAGCAATGATACATGCCAAAGAACTATTGAATTAAATGTTTTAGTAAGTAGCAGTATACATATAAAATAGAACGGTCCTTTGAGACAAAGGATCAAGAAGGAACAACTAATAATTAACAACTTATGTACAATTTATTAAAAGGAAAAAAAGGAATCATTTTTGGAGCATTGAACGAGCATTCTATAGCTTGGAAAGTAGCAGAAAGAGCGCATGAAGAAGGCGCTGAATTTGTATTGACCAATGCACCGATTGCCATGAGAATGGGCGCGTTAAATACCTTAGCAGAAAAGACAGGTTCTCAAATCATTCCTGCCGATGCAACCTCTATGGAAGATCTGACGAACTTAGTTGAACAATCTATGGAAATTTTAGGTGGAAAAATAGATTTCGTATTGCATTCTATAGGGATGTCTGTAAATGTCCGAAAAGGACGTCATTACACAGATTCTAAATATGATTTTACCACTAAAGGGTGGGATGTTTCTGCAGTTTCATTTCATAAAGTAATGAATGTATTGTACAACAAAAATGCGATGAACGAATGGGGAAGTATCGTGGCATTGACCTATATGGCCGCGCAACGCGTATTCCCAGATTACAACGATATGGCAGATAACAAAGCCTATTTAGAAAGCATTGCACGTAGTTTTGGATATTTCTTTGGTCGTGACCAAAAAGTACGTGTAAATACCATCTCACAATCACCAACACCAACAACTGCAGGTAGTGGAGTGAAAGGATTTGATGGGTTTATTAAATATGCAGATGAGATGTCGCCATTAGGAAATGCCACAGCTGCAGATTGTGCAGATTATACCATTTCTATGTTTTCTGACCTGACCAAAAAAGTAACACTTCAAAATTTATTTCACGACGGAGGTTTTTCGAATATGGGCGTGAGTGATGCTGTGATGGATAAGTTTACAGAGGAGTAAGTTGAAGCAGATGTAGATGATACAATGGCATAGAAATTGTGCTATTGAAATAAGACCCTGATAGCATGGAGAAAATGGATAGAATAGCAAAAATAGAAGCAGAAATAGCAGTATTAAAAAGAGCATTAACGAATCATCATATCTATGATTCACTAGAAAATATAGGCCATGTTCAAGCCTTTATGAAGTCGCATGTATTTGCAGTTTGGGACTTTATGTCTCTCTTAAAAGCCTTGCAACAGCACTTAACATGCGTGTCGTTGCCTTGGATGCCAAGTAAAACACCTGTGTTGGCAAGATTTATTAATGAGATAGTGCATGGAGAAGAGAGTGATGTCAATGAAGTTGGAGAACCTAAGAGTCATTTTGAAATGTATTTAGATGCCATGCATCAAATAGGAGCGAGTACAGAGGGAATCTCTAAATTCATAGCAGAGATTACTTCTGGTAAACCAGTTTTTGAAGCTATTAAGGAGGCGCATGTTCCTGAAGAGGTTGTTGATTTTGTGACTTTTACTTTTGAGGCAATCGCAACGAATAAACCGCACATCATAGCCTCCTGCTTTACATATGGTAGAGAAGATCTCATTCCTGACATGTTTTTAGAAATTGTAAAAAAATCTGAAAAGGAAGATAAGAAACACTATCACAAATTGACGTATTATTTGAATAGACATATTGAATTGGATGGAGATGAACACGGACCTTTATCATTGAAAATGATTCAAGAACTGTGTGGTGATGATGAAAAGAAATGGGAAGAAGTGCTCTTGTACGCCAAAGCATCATTGCAAAAACGCATTGACTTGTGGGATGGAATTGCGCAAAAATCAATGAAGCTGGTAGGTTAATAAACGGCCAACAATTATATTTTAAAATGCAAACCGAAAAGGTTTGCATTTTTTTTATCAAGTTGTTTGGAAAACAAAGCTTATTTTTAGCATCAAATTACACATAAGAAGTTATCGCTAAAAAGTATATTTATTTGAAACGTACCTTTTCCATAATTGTTCCAGTATACAATCGTCCTAATGAAATTGATGAGTTGTTAGCCAGTTTAACAAAGCAAAATTATGCTGATGATTTTGAGGTGCTCATTGTTGAAGATGGTTCTACAGATACCTGTGAACACTATATTGAAAAGTATAGGGCACAGTTGAATCTGAGGTATTTTTTTAAAGAAAATACAGGTGCTGGACAGAGTAGAAATTTTGGAATGCAACATGCCAAAGGCACTTATTTCATCATTTTGGATTCTGATGTACTTGTGCCTGAACAGTATCTTACAGAGGTGTCTAAAGCCTTAGAAGAAAATGATACTGATGCTTTTGGCGGTCCAGATGCTGCGCATGAAAGTTTTACAATAGTTCAAAAAGCAATTAATTATTCCATGACTGCGGTATTAACAACGGGTGGAATTCGAGGAAAGAAAAAAGCAGTAGGCACTTTTCAGCCGCGAAGCTTTAATTTAGGGATGTCAAAAAAAGCATTTGACCTTACACAAGGATTTTCTGATTTAAAGGTAGGAGAAGACATTGACTTGACCTTTCGTTTGTGGGCCAATGGATGCAAAACACAACTCATTGAAAAGGCCTATGTGTATCACAAACGCAGAAGTACAATTCAACAGTTTTTCCAGCAAACATTCGCTTTTGGAACTGCCCGACCTCAATTGACAACACGTTATCCTGAAACAGCAAAATTCACGTATTGGTTTCCTTCGCTATTTACCATTGGTTTTTACCTAAGTATAAGTGCAACCTTTTTGGGAATTTGGCAATTATTACTGTTGTATTATTTCTATTTTTTGTTGATCTTTTTCGATGCATTGCTTCAGAGTAAGAATTTGAGAGTTGCTTTTTTAAGCATCATAACAACGTTTGCACAACATTTTGCTTACGGCTCAGGTTTCCTAGTGTCATGGTTTTCAAAGAAATCCTAAATACGAGCGGAATCTTAATATGTTACTCGGACTATTATATTACTCGTAAATTGTATTTAAACTTTTAGTTTGTAAATCTTGTAAGTTTGTGGCCTCAGAATTGAATGTAATGGTTACTGCTGTATTCGGCAAGAGATCAAAGAAGTTGTCAGAAAAATGACCTTTTTCATCAGTAAAAAGAAATACATCTTTTTGCAATACAGCACTCTTTAAAACAATCCGAAATCCGGTAGCTGTTTTTGTGATTTCTTTGCTTATTTTACCTTGTGGTAAGTTGAGGTTTTTTGGTTTGTCCAAAAATAAAAGTCGCTTTGATGTGTGAAAACGAGCAACTAAAACCAAGTTGCTTTTATCCAAGTCATGCAGCGAGATTTTATGATACACTGCACTCGAGTTTTCAGGCACATTAAGTTGTTTCTTCACAGACCAGATTGTGCTTCCTTTGAAATCTTGTAACTCGAGAAATAAATCTTCTTGAATGCTCTTAAACTCATCATTGATGAGCGATACCTGTAGGCTATCATTGCTGATTTTAGAAGAAATTAAGAGGTTCTCAAATGATTTTTTAGCTTTGTATTGCAGTGCTTTCCAATTGCCAAAATAATCAATGCTCGACCATGATATGGCAGGCCAACAATCATTCAATTGCCAAAATAAGCTACCCATATTGTACGGTTTTGCCCTTCGATGTGCTTCAATCCCCATGGCAATTCCCTTTGCTTGTAACAGCTGACTTACATAGACGTAATCGGCATCATTTGAGGGGATTTTATAGTCGCGTTGCATGTACTCACCAATCAGTTGAAAACCTCTGCTGTGCTTTTGATGTGATTGAATGGAAGCTGTATTTAAGAGAATACGATCATTTTGATTGATGTACTTAAGTGTTTCAAAACTAGGGAATGATTGAAAGCCAAATTCACTCATAAAACGTGGTACTTTTTTTTCAAAATGTTCAAAGGGAGCTCCATCATGCCAAACCCACCAGTCGTGTGCATCGCCCTCAAATTCATAGGTTGGGTTCCCTCTTCCATATTTTGGTGAGCTTTCCCAATAATCTATTTCTTCATGTAAGTTAGCAACTGTTTTAGGAAGAATATTAGAGAATACCGCTTGGTAATCTTTCCAAATGGCTTGTTTCTCCTTTTCAGACCTATCCGCTTGCCAACCCCAACGATGCCATCCTTCTGAATTTTCGTTATTCCCACACCACAAGGCAATAGAGGCGTGATTTCTTAACCGAGTTACCTGGTCAATAGCTTCCTGTTTAATATTCTCTAAAAACATTTGATCACCAGGATACATAGCGCATGCAAACATAAAATCTTGCCAAACTAATATGCCTTTTTCATCACATAGGTCATAAAAAATATCGTTCTCATAAATACCACCACCCCAAACACGCAGCATGTTCATATTTGCATCGGTGACATCAGTTAAGAGTTTTTCATAATGTTGATTGGTCACTTTATTCTGAAAACTGTTTTGGGGAATGTAATTGGCACCTTTCATATAAACGGGCCTCCCATTTAATTTAAAATGAAATGTAGCTCCTTTTTTATCTTTGTCCGTAACCAGTTCTAGTGTACGAATTCCTTTTTTAATGATTCGCTCATCGCGAATAATGGAGTTGTCTACTAATTTAAATTCGAATGTGTACAAGTGTGGTGTCCCCAAGTTATGTGTCCACCACAATTTTGGATTTTTAATATCAAATGGAATGGTGTAGGTATGTCTACCTTTTTTGAGTGCAATGCGATTGGTTTGCGATTGCTTATCGGCAACGGTAAAGAGATGGATATTCTTTTCTGTGGCACTTGTTATGGTGCATTCAATTTCAAAATGCGCATGATTATCACTTACTTTTTGTTGTTTGATATACAGATCCTCAAATCGTACTGCGTCCCAAGTTTTTATTGTGACCCTTTTCCAAATGCCCGAGCTGTTTAATTTAGGTCCCCAGTCCCAACCATATTGAAATTGTGCTTTGCGCGTATATATTCTTTTTCCCTCAGGCAGTTGGTAAGGGTTTTTTTGTTCCTTTTTGGTTTCTATGCCATTTCTGTTGCCAAACTCAACACGCAAGGTGTTCTCTCTTTGTGCATGCGCCTTCACATCAATTGTGTAGGTTCTGAAAGCGTTTGTTGTGCTTGCTATCAATTGCTCATTCAGATAGATTTGTGCATAGGTGTCTATTCCTTCAAAAGACAATTCTATATGCTCTTTTTGTAATACTGATTCCGCAAGGGCAAAAGATGTTTTATAGGTCCAATTTTTTTCAGCTACCCATTGTACCTTGTCTTCATTGGTTTTTACAAATGGGTCTGGAATACTTTTGTGCGCTAGCAAATCGGTATATACATTTCCCGGGACTGTAGCAGCTCTCCAGGCAAAGGAATCCTTCGCTTTGAACTGCCAATTGGAGTTGATTTCTTGAACAGTAGGAAGTGCTGTGGTTATTTTTGAACAACCCATAATACTGATTGCGATGAAACATAGCATGTGGAAGTTCGTTTTTATTTTGACAGTGAGGCGATGCATGCTTTAATTTTTTGAATTGATGAGGTTGTGATGAGTGTCTCATCGAAATGTTGAGAACTCTGCATTGAAATTCGAGGTATGTCAATGGTTTGAACTGCTTCGGAGGCAGAGAAGTGTACCTCGTTAAACCCAGATTGTTGGAAGCTTTGTATGTTCTCTGCATGGATACCACCACCCGGTATAATGGTCATTTCTGTAGCTGATTTCCATGCTGATAAGGCAGCGATTCCCGCCATCGCAGTTGGTGATTGACCAGAGGTTAAAATACTTTTTACCCCAATAGCACTTAGTTTTTGTAGTTCTTCTAGTGGTTTTTTTACCCAGTCAAAAGCTCTATGAAATGTAAAGTGCATGGGGTGTGCTAGTGCAACCAGCTCTCGGGTTCTATCCAGATCAATGCTATTGTTTGGATGCAAGATACCAGAAACAATTCCCGAAACACCAAGCTCCTTGCAGAGTTTGATGTTTTCTTTCATAATGTCAAACTCAACATCAGTATAGGTAAAATCACCGCTCCTTGGCCGAATCAATACGCGTATAGGAATGCTGAGGTTTGATAGTACTTTTTTTAGAAGGCCATACGAAGGCGTGATGCCACCCAAAGCAAGCTCCGAACACAATTCTATTCTATGGGCTCCAGCTTTTTCTGCATTGATGGCAGATTGGTATGAGTTGGCACAAATTTCTATGATCATGTGTTGCAGTCTTTTAAAATGGATTTCTGTTTACGTAGAAATGACTTTTAGTATATTTTTGTGAACAGTGCATTATTCTACCATAATTTCATCAATAAATAACCAAGCTTTATGTCCTGCACCTTGCACTCCATCAGGAATCCTTCCATAATTTATAACTTCGATGTGAAGCGCTTTTACATCTAATGACTTTTCCTTCTGAAAGGACTGCATCAGGTCTATGTCGCAGTGAACGAGCAAAGAATCACTGTCTTTAATTTTTTCAACATGCTTCAGTGCGCTTCCGTCTTCTAATGTCACGGAGATAACTACTTCTTTTGGCGCATAGATCCATTGTCCTTTACCATTGTGAAAACGCATCGCAATTGAATTGATTTTGGTTTTTTCGTCTAAATCTATCTCTATTCCAACATCGTGCCCTTCAAAGCCAAGCCACTCCTTATCTCCAAATCTTTTGTTATGTCCTGAGACTCCATTTACCAATGCTTGAACACCTCCAGCATCGTATTTTAAACTAGGAGGAACCGATAATCTAATTTGTTTACCGACCGCTTTATGTGTCGAAATCTTTTCTGAAAAGATACTACTAATTCTTTTTGTTTTCGAGAAACTAGCTGCTTTTATCGTTGATGTTTTTTGAATCTTAATAGGAGTTTTGTATAATTGAGATTCATTATTGGGCAACGTTCCGTCCATAGTATAACGAATTGATGCGTCTTCAGAGGCAGCCTCTAAAATATAGGTACGGCGTTTATCATTGGTATAGAGTTTTCCTGAAACTTCATACAAATGATTGGCATAGTTCACATCGAGTAGGTCTAGTCTTTTTTGATACTCAATAAGTCTTCTTTTGAAGGAGTTATAATTTTTATTTGCTGCTTTCGACCACACAACTTCACTCAAAGCTATCATTCTTGGAAACGTCATATATTCAACCTGTTTTTCTGTTTGCATGTATTCTGTCCATACGTTGCCTTGCGCACCTAATACATAGGCAGCTTCATTTTCACTTAATTCTTTCGGAATTGGATTGAAACCATACACCTTTTCTAGCGGTAAGTAACCACCCCAAGCGAGTGGTTCGTTTTCATTGGTAGACTGGTAATGGTCGAAATAACAATGAGAATTTGGTGTCAAAATAACATCGTGTTGCTGTTTTGCAGCAGCTACAGCTCCTCTAACACCTCTCCATGACATCACAGTCGCATTCGGAGCAAGTCCTCCATCAAGGATTTCATCCCAACCAATAATCTGTTTTCCTTTAGAGTTTAGGTAAGTTTCTATTCTTTTGATAAAGTAACTTTGTAAACCATTTTCATCCTTTAAATTTTTCTCAGCGATAAGACGTTGGCAGAATTCAGAATTTTTCCAACGTACTTTTGGAGCCTCGTCACCTCCAATGTGAATGTATTTGCTTGGAAATAAAGTTATTATTTCATCCAGCACATCTTCTAAAAATTTAAAGGTACTCTCTTTTGGGCAGTAGATGTCATCATAAACACCCCATTTTGTTGCAACATCAATTTGTTCACCTGTACAACCCAATTCCGGATAAGCACTAATAGCAGCCACCGAATGCCCCGGCATTTCAATTTCTGGAATTACATCAATCTGTCTCGCTGTGGCATATGCGACAATATCTTTCACTTCCTCTTGGGTATAGTATCCTCCATATTTTTTACCATCATATTTTTGCGGTTGATCACTATAATGACCCATTAATGTTTCTTTTCTAAAAGCAGCAACTTCATGAAGTTTTGGATATTTTTTTATTTCGATACGCCACCCTTGGTCTTCTGTCAAATGCCAATGAAATGTATTCATTTTTAGTAAACTCATCATATCGAGGTACTTTTTAATAAAAGCAACAGAGAAAAAATGTCTACCAACATCTAAATGCATTCCTCTGTATTTAAATCGTGGCGCATCTTTTATGGTCATATTTGGGATCTTTGCTTCCTCATTTTTATAACTTCCATTTTCAAATTGAATTGGTAACAATTGTCGTAAGGTTTGCACTGCGTAAAAAGCACCCGCAGGTGCGCTCGCGGCAATGGTGATTTTATCAGTTGAAATGCTGAGCTCATAGCCTTCAGGATTCAAGATCTGTGGATTTTTTACAAAAGAAATACTATTGGTTGATGTTGCTGTATTCAATTTCATAGTGCTTCCCTGTTCGATGTAAGTTTTTAAGAAATCAGCCACTTGTTGGAAAGAACTATCAAAAACAAGCTGCGTAGAATTGTCTAATGTGTAAAAACCTGCACTATTTACTTGTGAGAGGGGAACCGGAAGAATACCTGTTTTGTGGATTGTATGCGCAGTGTCTGAGCATCGAACCTGAATTATAAATAGCAATGCAATACATACAACACGAAAAATTTTTTTAAAAACTTGCATAAAAAATAGTTTGGCTTAAATTATCTCGCTAATTTAGACAAAAAATAAAATAAATGTAAAATGAACGCTAATTTTTTTTTCTCCACCTTTTTATTGAGTTGTTTAATGCTGGTTTCTTGCCATCATACTTCGGAAAAAAATAGTACTGAAAAAGAGTCCTCGCTGATTGCATATGTAAATCCGTTTATAGGTACGGGCGGACACGGACATACCTATCCTGGTGCTACCATGCCTTTTGGGATGATGCAATTGAGTCCAGATACACGTTTAGACGGATGGGATGGTTGTTCGGGATATCATTATACAGATACTGAGATTTATGGATTTTCTCACACACATTTAAGTGGGACAGGAGTTTCGGATTATGGAGATGTCTTGGTAATGCCCACCAATAAAGTAGTTTTTAATAATGGTGCTGACGGGAAAGAGGGGTATAAATCTAAATTTCGTCACGATAGAGAAATTGCTGAACCTGGTTTCTACAAGGTGCATTTAGATGCGACGAATATTGATGTGGAATTAACTGTTTCGGAGCGCAGCGGTATGCACAGATATACCTTTGAAGCAGGCAGTAGACAAGTTGTTATTTTAGATTTGGAACACAGAGATGAAGTACTAGATTCTAAATTGAATGTGAACTCGAAAAGAGCTGTTTCTGGGTATCGTCACTCAAAGGCTTGGGCAAAAGACCAACGTTTGTATTTTGATATGTTATTTTCAAGACCATTTACAAAAGTTACTTTGTTGAATGATGCTGCAGAAGGAAAGAGCGTGAAAGCCGCTTTTGAATTTGATGCCTCTCTCGGAAACACTGTTGAGCTGACCATTGGAATTTCTGCGGTTGATGAGGCAGGTGCTCAGAAGAATTGGCAGTCGGAAATAGGTACGTCTTCTTTTGAAGACATTAAAAAACAGGCACAAGAAGTTTGGGAGCATCAATTGGGTAAAATTGACATAGAAGCTCAAGATTTCGATAGTAAAACCAATTTTTATACCGCCTTGTACCACACTATGATTGCTCCGAATATATACCAAGATATCGACGGGCGTTATCGAGGTATGGATGCCAAGGTGCATCAATCTAAAGAGCACACGCATTATACGGTCTTTTCATTATGGGATACCTATAGAGCTGCGCACCCCTTGTATACCATTATTGAGCAAGAGAGAACCAACGATTTTATAAAAACATTTATAGAGAAGTACAAGAACGGTGGCATCATGCCTATTTGGGATTTGGCAGCAAATTATACCGGTTGCATGATTGGATATCATGCGGTACCTGTGATTGCAGATGCATATTTAAAAGGGATAAGAGACTATGATGTTGCTACCGCTTTTGAGGCAATGCAACATTCAGCAACCAGAGATAAACTAGGTTTGGAGTCCTATAAATCATATGGTTTTATTCCAGTTGAAAACGAAAGTGAATCTGTATCCAAAACTTTAGAATACGCATATGATGACTGGACCATTGCACAAATGGCGAAGGCATTGGGGAAAAAGGATGCCTATAAGCGGTTTACGGAAAGAGCTCAAAATTACAAGAATGTATACGATCCTTCCACACAATTTATGAGAGGAAAGTATAGAAATTCTTGGTTTGCTCCTTTTGATCCCTATGAGGTGAATTTCAATTATACAGAGGCGAACTCATGGCAATATAGTTTCTACGTACCGCAAGATATTTCTGGTTTTATCAAACTGCTAGGAGGCAAATTGGCGCTTGAGAGTCAATTAGACAAATTATTTACAGCAGCAGACAAAACATCAGGGCGTCATCAATTAGATATAACCGGTTTGATTGGGCAATATGCACACGGAAATGAACCAAGTCATCATATGGCATATCTCTATAATTTTGTGAATAAACCTCATAAGACTCAAGAGAAAGTACGTCAAATATTAACTGAACTTTATACCAATGAACCAGCCGGGATTTCGGGAAATGAAGATTGTGGTCAAATGAGTGCTTGGTATGTTCTCAGCTCCATGGGTTTTTATTCGGTTACACCAGCATCGAACCAATATATTATTGGTGCGCCATTGTTTAAAAAAGCGACTATTAATTTAGAAAATGGCCGTGTATTTACAATCACAGCAGCAGCAGTTTCTGAGGTTAATAAATACATCAAGTCAGTAAAACTCAATGGCAAAGAGCATGCATTCTCTTACATCGAGCACGATGTTCTTATGCGTGGCGGGAGTTTAGAATTTGAAATGACAGACAAACCATCCACTTGGGGCACATCAAACGACGCGATTCCTGTGACAGAAATCAAAGAACACATCATTGTTGCTGCACCATTTATTGTGAGTGGAGATCTGGCATTTAAAGAAAGTACTGAGGTAACGCTGAATACAGTAGATGAAGACACAAAAATCATGTACACTCTTGATGGTGAATTCAAGGAATACAGAATGCCTTTTGAAATAAAAGATAAAAGTACCCTGCAAATGTATGCAGTCCGAGGAGATAAGAAAAGTGCTACTATTGCGACAGTATTTTTCAAGATTGATCCAAATATTTCGATTACCCTAAAAAACGAGTATGCGAATCAATACAATGGAGGAGGAGCAAATGCTTTGATTGATGGAGTGATTGGTGCTGATGATTTTAGGACAGGTACTTGGCAGGGATATTCAGATACAGACCTCGTAGCTACTTTGGATTTAGGGAGTATGAAAAATATAAATTCTACAAATATTAGTTTTTATGAAGATCAGGGAGCTTGGATTTTCCTTCCCACCAGTGTCAGTTGTTACCTTAGTAGCGATAATAAAAGGTTTACCAAGATTTCTTCAGAAGAGATCGCTGCAGCCAATCCTTCGGAGGAGGTACGCATTAAAAATGTAGCCTTTGATTTGAGAGGGAAGAAAGCTCGTTATGTAAAGATTGTAGCTAAAAAATTAGGAAAGCTTCCAGCCTGGCATTTAGGACATAAGCACAATGGTAGTTCTTGGTTATTTGCAGATGAAATTGAAATAAAATAGCGAAGAGCCTTAAAAAGAGAAACGCATATCATATAGTTGTGCGTTTATTTTAAATTGAAACCCTTGAGGGAGCAGGAGCTATTTGAAATTTTGTTGCTTTTTTTAGGTGGTTAAATAACTGGAGTTAAATATATGAAACATAGAGAAGTAGGTTATTTATTAAAAATATGTTAAAAAACGCAACTTGTGTTTGCTTTATAAATTTTATATTGCCTTTTCATTTTAAAGACCATTTTGTTTTTTAAATGATTTGAAAAGAGTACCGGAAAAAGATCTCGATTGTGCTCCTCTAGCGATATTCCCCTTATTGTCGTCTTCAAGAGTACTTTTGAGATTCTTTTTTTATAAGTTTTTAAGTTTTATTGAATGAAAAGAAGAAATTTTTTAAAAGATGCCTCCATCAGCGCATTGGGTTTGGCAGCATCTCCTATGTTAGTTTCTTGTGAAACTAGTAAGAACAATCAAAAGAAAACCGAGCAAGAGTTGCCAATCATTCCCGTTGTAATAGCCACTTGGCGTTTTCATAATGCAACAAAAGCAGCTTGGGAAGTTTTAGAAAAAGGGGGGAGTTCTATGGATGCTATTGAAGCTGGCTGTCGAATAGAGGAAGCAGATGTGACCAATACTACCGTAGGAAAAGGAGGAACACCAGATAGAGATGGTACGGTAACATTAGATGCTTGTATCATGAACAAAGAGGGAAATTATGGAGCTGTTGTTTGCATGGAGAACATTGCTCATCCCATTTCTGTAGCTCGAAAAGTCATGGAAGAAACACCTCATGTGTTGTTGGCAGGGAAAGGGGCTGAAGAATTTGCTGTTTCTCAAGGATTTAAAAGAGAAGAATTATTGACCGAAGCTAGTAAAAAAGCCTGGGAAAAATGGAAAAAAAAATCGGAATACAAACCGGTGATTAATATAGAGAATCACGATACGATAGGGATGTTGGCCATTGATAAAAATGGAGATATTTCTGGAGGATGCACAACCAGTGGATTGGCCTATAAAATGGCAGGTAGGGTTGGAGATTCTGCAATTATAGGATCAGGTTTATTTATAGATAATAGCATTGGAGGAGCTACAGCAACAGGTATGGGAGAAGAGGTTTTAAAGACCGTAGGAAGTTACTTAATTGTAGAGCTCATGCGCCAAGGGAGAACTCCACAGGAAGCATGTGAAGAAGGTGTGAAAAGAATTGTGAGTTCAAATCCAAATTATAAAAATTTTCAAGTGGGATACGTGGCAGTGAATAAGCAAGGAGCATTTGGTTGTTATTGCATTCATAGTGGTTTTGGTATTAGCGCATATCAAAAAGGAAAACAATCGTACATACCCTCTCAATCATATATTAAAAAAGTTTAACTACCTATGAACACCAACACGAAGAAATCCTACAAGTCTGCATTTATATTATTGACATCTCTGTTTTTTTTATGGGGATTTATTACTGTTTTGGTTGATAGTTTAGTACCAAGGTTGAAAGATGTTTTTGAAATGTCATATGCAAAAACAGTATTGGTTCAATTTGCCTTTTTTCTCGCTTTTTTTGTGTTTTCTTTGCCGGCAGGATTTATGTTGTCAAAAATTGGATATAAGAAAGGAATTGTTTTAGGTTTGGTAACAATGGCAGTAGGATGTTTACTATTTTATCCAGCTGCAGAGTATAGATTATTTTCCGTGTTCTTAATAGGGTATTTCACCTTGGCAGGAGGAATTACAATTTTGCAAGTGGCAGCAAATCCGTTTGTGGCGTTGTTGGGAAGCGAAGAAGGAGCATCTAGTAGATTGAATTTATCGCAAGCATTCAATTCTTTAGGGACTACAATTGCGCCTATTGTGGGGGCTTTATTTCTCTTAAGTGACTCTGTAAAATCATCTGAGGAGATTACACTTTTATCCAATGTAGAAAAAACAAAGTATTACGCTGCAGAAGCAGCTACAGTGCAGACTCCTTTTTTAGCTATTTCAGGATTTATTTTGCTATTAGCAGTCCTCTTTTTCTTTATAAAATTACCTGCCTTAATAGAGGAAAGTCCGAAAGGAGGCTATTTCAAACTACTAAAAAATAAACTCATGTTGATGGGGGCCCTAGGGATTTTTGTATATGTTGGCGCAGAAGTAGCTATAGGTAGTTTTTTAGTGAACTATTTTTTAGATATGGGGTTGGCATCCATAGTTTTGGAAAGTGAAACCATGATGCAAATCGCCAATACGATTGCAAGTGTTTTTAATAAATCGTTTACTGGCACAGATCCAAAATCGCTGCTTGGTATCTTTGTTGTTTTTTATTGGGGTGGTGCAATGATTGGTCGTTTTGTAGGCGCTTATTTGACCACAATTTTAGCACCATCTAAAGTGTTAAGTATCTTTGCATCATTAGCGGTTAGCATGATTTTGATTTCAATAGCAACCACTGGTTTAATTTCTATGTGGTCCATTTTAGCAGTTGGGTTGTTCAACTCCATCATGTTTCCAACTATTTTTACGCTGAGTTTAGAGGGGCTCGGTGATCTCAAAGCACAAGCATCAGGATTGTTGTGCATGGCAATTGTAGGCGGGGCTATTATTCCTTTTATATTTGGTTCGTTAATAGACGCACTTGGCTTTAAAATGGCTTTTCTTTTGGCCATTGTTTGTTATGTGTACATTTTGTTTTACGGAAGATACAAAGCAAAGAGGCGCATCTAAAGCGAGCTTTTTCTTCTATTTATTTTGAATATGGCATCATCTTCTAGCATGAAGTAACCGACATTATAAAGAGGGTTTTAGCGTTTGCTTTTTTGGAAGTTTTTCCTCCATTGTAAAGGATTATAGGTGTGGTGATCAAAGAGAATTCCGTCAGATAGAAAGAATTACATCACAATACTACATGATCCACGATACATCAAAAACAAGATGCATAGCAGAGATCCCTGCGAATCTTAAATTTCCCCAATGGGATGGACTAATGTTTGATATATCAATTAGTCTTAAGAGCGAAAATAATAGAGAAAAGGAAACCCCGAGGCCATCATGGCTTCGGGGTTTCTATATACTGTATAAAAAGAACTATTTATTTTCTTCTTTTTTGCTGAGCTTGTTGCTCTTGTGCTTGCTTCATTGCTGCGTCCATGCGCTCTCTGAATTTACTTTTTTTCTTCTCTGGACGCTTCTTGTTCTCTTCAATTTGAGCAATTATTTTCTTTTCGTCAATGACATAGTTTTTAATTACTAGCATGATCACAATTGTTAGCAGGTTAGAAATGAAGTAATACAAACTTAAACTACTTGCATAATTGTTAAAGAAAAACAACATCATAATTGGAGAGAAGTAAATCATCATCTTCATCATCTTTTGCATATCTGGCATCCCTTCTTGTTGAGGTGCTTGCATATTTGCTTGCTGGCTTTGGTTCATTTTCATGTAAAAGAAAATTGCTACCGAAGCTAATATTGGGAATAAACTGATGTGATCTCCATAAAAAGGAATGCTAAAAGGCAATTGAAAAACAGCATCGTAAGAAGATAAATCATTCGCCCATAAAAAGCCTTTTTGTCGCAGTTCTAAATTTGAAGGGAAGAAACGGAATAAAGCGAAGAAAATAGGCATTTGTAATAAGGCAGGGATACATCCAGACAACATACTAACTCCTGCTTTTCGCTGAACAGCCATCGTTTCTTGCTGGCGCTTCATTGCATTCTCCTTTCCTGGAAACTTATCATTGATGGCTTGTAACTCTGGACGAATTACCTTCATCTTAGCACTAGAGACGTAGGATTTGTATACCAATGGAGACATTAAAATTCGAACTACAATGGTCATTAAGATGATGATCAAACCGTAATTCGACATTAAACCACTTAGCCATCCAAAAATAGGAATGAAGATGGTTCTGTTGATTGCTCCAAAAATACCCCAACCTAAATCAACAATTTCTCCTAAATTTTTTCCTTCATAGTTTTCCAATGTCTTGTAATCTGCTGGCCCATAATACCAGTTCATACTGTAATTTAACTCACCATTATTAAGGGTCAGTGGTGTTTTTAAATTGTATTGCTTTGTAAACACGGTATCAATAGCCTCGTCATTTACAAGATTATTCGATGTTAAAGTGGCTTTGTTGAAAGGGGTGTCTGACAGGAGCACGGCGGTAAAGAAGTGCTGTTTGAAACCAACCCATTGCACATCGTCTACAACTTCAATATCATCACCTGAGGCAGACAAGTAATCTGCTTCGTCCGTATAAAACTTTAACTCAGAGTACATGTTTTCAGTCGAGATACTTTTTTCATTGCGATATGTTTTTAAGTTCCAATCCAATTGAACCTCATTGGAACTATTAATCACGTTGCCTAAACCTTGAGAGCGCACCGCAAATCCAAGCATGTAATCATTCGGTTTCATTTCGTAACGGTATTCTAAATACTGCGTTTCAGATACTTTCAGTTGCATGGAAAGTACTTCGTTCTCCCCATTTTGGGTTCGAGTTGGTGTAAATAATAAATCTTTGGTATTTAAAATTCTATTATCTGTAGTTCCAAAATTGATATTGAAAGAAGCATTTTTATCTTTAATAATGTAGAGTGGTAAAGAATCGTAAGTTTTGTAGTTCTTCACTAATGCTTCTATAATCTGACCTCCTTTATTGTCTATGACTAGTTTTAAAACATCGTTTTCTAGAATGCTTGTTCCCAAAGATGCTTGCGATGCACCATAGGCAAAAGCACCTAATTGATTTTGTAGTTCAATATTTTTTAAGGAATCACTAACTACAGCCTTGTTTGCACTTGTAATAGCAGGTGTTGTAATTTCTGAGGTTTCCACAACTTGCTCAGTGGGAGTATTGGTTTGTTGTAATTCTTCCTGATTGGAATACATAAACCACAGCATGATTGCTCCTAATAGCAGAATACCGATAAACGAATTTTTGTCAAATTTTTTTTGTTCCATTGAATGTGTTTAAATGTCAACTTGTCATAATGTCTTCTACTTATGAAGAAAGCCCGACAAATTTAGCAAAACTGCACTGTTTTTAGTGTGTTTTACTTGATTTATTTTTATGTATACTTATAGTTCAAATGCCGTTCCAAAGTTCTGTTCAGAACGTCATGCATTCATCAGACAGCGGATATTGTAAAATGTTACACGACAGGATGCGAAAAAAGCGATCCGTTTGGAGATCGCTTTTGTGCTTTTATGCTTTTACGTGTTCTTTTGCTGCTTTTACAAAGCCAACAAATAACGGATGCGGATTCAATACGGTACTTTTATATTCAGGATGATATTGAACTCCAACAAACCAGGGGTGCGTGGGAATCTCTACAATTTCTACGAGCCCTGTTTTCGGGTTAATTCCTGTCGCTTTCATTCCGGCATTTTCAATTTTAGTCAAATACGAATTGTTAAATTCATAACGATGTCTGTGTCTTTCTTTGATGAGTTGGGAGCCATAGGCATCAAATACTCTGGAATCTTTCGTGATTTTACATTCCCAAGCTCCTAATCTCATGGTTCCACCTTTTTCAGTAACCTCTTTTTGTTCTTCCATGAGGTTGATTACGGGATGCGAAATATTTTCTGCCATTTCTGTAGAGTTGGCGTTGTCTAGATTTACTACATTCCTTGCGTATTCAATCACTGCCATTTGCATGCCCAAACAAATTCCAAAAAACGGAATGTTATTTTCTCTAGCTACTTGTACTGCGGCAATTTTACCCTCAATCCCTCTTTCACCAAAACCAGGAGCTACCAATACTCCATTCAATCCTTCTAATTGAGAGGCAGCATTTTGAGGTGTTAGTTCTTCAGAGTGTATCCAGCGCACATGCACCTTGGTTTCGTTGGCTGCACCTGCATGGATGAATGCTTCCGTAATGGATTTGTACGAGTCATGTAACTCCACATATTTGCCAATTAGCCCAATTTCTATGGTCGTTTTTGGGTTTTTATGTTTGTTTAGAAAAGCATTCCATGCTTTTAATCTAGGTTGCCTTCGCGTTGATAACTTTAATTTTTCAAGAACAACGTAATCCAAACCTTCTTTAAACATCAAATTTGGAACATCGTAAATAGTTTCTGCATCTAACGATTGTATGACATCTTGTTTTTTTACATTACAAAATAAAGCGAGCTTATTTTTAATGCTATCCTTTATTTCATGCTCAGATCTGCATACTAAGATGTTCGGACTGATTCCGCTTTGCATTAGCATTTTTACAGAATGTTGAGTTGGTTTTGTTTTTAACTCGCCAGCAGCAGCTAAATAAGGGACCAATGTAAGATGGATCACAATGGCATTTTCTTGACCTAATTCCCATTGCAGTTGTCGCACAGATTCAACATAAGGCAATGATTCAATATCTCCCACAGTTCCACCAATTTCGGTAATTACAATGTCATAAGTTCCTGTTTTTCCTAAGAGCTGAATGCGATGTTTAATTTCATCTGTAATGTGAGGGATTACCTGAACAGTTTTTCCTAAAAATTCACCTTTGCGTTCTTTATTGATTACAGATTGATAGATTTTACCTGTTGTAACATTATTTGCTTGGGAGGTAGGTATGTTCAAAAACCGTTCATAATGCCCCAGATCTAAATCAGTCTCTGCACCATCATCAGTCACATAACATTCACCATGTTCATAAGGATTTAATGTTCCCGGATCAATATTGATGTAAGGATCTAATTTTTGAATTGAAACAGAATACCCTCTTTCTTGCAAGAGTTTTGCCAAAGAGGCAGCTATGATTCCTTTTCCTAGTGATGATGTTACGCCTCCTGTGACAAAAACGTATTTCGTGTTTTTCATGGGTATTAGGTTTGGACAAAAGTACTAACTCTCTAAGTTTTTACAAACAAAAAATAGCAAAAACCTGTGGAGTTATTGTATATTTGCTCTTTCATAAATTTTTTTGTTTTTTTTTAGGATAGTCCTTGTCAAAAACAAAACTAGTTGTATATTTGCCCACGCTTTTAGCAGACGAGATTTTGGAAAAAGCAAAACCTATTAAAGAAGATTTTTAAAACTATAAGTAATGCCAAAAAGAACGTACCAACCATCGAATAGAAAGAGAAGAAACAAACACGGTTTCAGAGATAGAATGGCTTCTGCTAACGGTCGTAAAGTTTTAGCTAGAAGAAGAGCAAAAGGAAGAAAGAAAATTTCTGTGTCATCAGAAACAAGACATAAAAAATAAGAATTAGCAATGATTAACGGTTGTTAATAATGAAGGTGTTACTATTTTTAGTAACACCTTTTTTTATATCCAAGCAATTTTTTATTTTTACACTAGAGCAAAATAACACACAACACAACAAATACTAAAATGCCAAAAACACAAGACCTTAAATCTATTTTAATTATCGGTTCTGGACCTATTGTAATTGGTCAGGCCTGTGAGTTTGATTATTCGGGATCACAGTCATTGAGATCCTTGAGAGAAGATGGAATTGAAACTGTTTTGATCAATTCTAACCCAGCAACTATTATGACAGACCCATCAATGGCTGATCATATTTATTTGTTGCCATTGACAACTAAATCAATCATTAAAATTTTAAAAGAGCATCCTCAAATTGATGCTGTTTTACCAACCATGGGAGGACAGACTGCTTTGAATTTATGTATTGAAGCCGATGACAAAGGTATTTGGGAAGATTTCGGAGTAAAATTAATAGGGGTTGATATTGAGGCCATAAATATTACAGAAGATCGAGAGCAGTTTAGAGAGCTCATGCTCAAAATTGATATACCTATGGCCCCGCAAGCAACAGCAACCTCTTTCTTAAAAGGGAAGGAAATTGCCCAAGAATTTGGGTTTCCACTGGTGATTAGATCTTCTTATACTTTAGGAGGTGCGGGTGCTTCGATTGTTTATGATCCGAAAGATTTTGATGAACTATTGAGCAGAGGCCTAGAGGCATCACCCATTCATGAAGTAATGATTGACAAAGCAATGATGGGGTGGAAGGAATATGAACTTGAATTGCTAAGAGATAAGAATGACAATGTTGTCATTATCTGTTCAATTGAAAATATGGACCCAATGGGGATTCATACGGGTGATTCTATTACCGTTGCTCCGGCAATGACATTGTCTGATAAAACCTTTCAAAAAATGCGTGACATGGCCATTAAAATGATGCGCTCTATCGGTGACTTTGAAGGAGGGTGTAATGTACAGTTTGCCGTATCACCTGACGAAAAAGAAGACATCATAGCCATTGAAATTAATCCACGTGTTTCTCGTTCTTCTGCACTGGCATCAAAAGCAACCGGATATCCAATTGCAAAAGTAGCTACTAAATTGGCAATTGGCTATACTTTGGATGAGTTAGACAATCAAATTACAAAATCGACATCGGCATTATTTGAGCCAACATTAGATTATGTAATAGTAAAAATTCCTCGCTGGAATTTTGATAAATTCGAAGGATCTGATAGAACTTTAGGTCTTCAAATGAAGGCAGTTGGGGAAGTAATGGGAATTGGACGATCTTTCCAAGAAGCATTACACAAAGCAACTCAGTCACTAGAAATAAAGCGAAACGGTCTAGGAGCAGATGGGAAAGGGTACAAAGACTATAACCAGATTATAGACAAATTAACCAATGCAAGTTGGGATCGTGTTTTTGCAATTTATGATGCCATTGCCATGGGTATTCCGCTGAGTCAAATCTACGAGATTACAAAAATTGACATGTGGTATTTGAAACAATATGAAGAGTTATTTTTATTAGAACAAGAAATTTCTAAATATTCAATAGATACCATCGAACGCGATTTACTGTTAGAAGCCAAACAAAAGGGCTATGGTGATCGCCAAATTGCCTATATGCTTGGATGTCTGGAGAGTGCGGTTTATGCAAAGCGTGAAGCCTTACAAATCAATAGAGTTTTTAAATTGGTAGACACCTGTGCCGCTGAATTTAAGGCCATGACTCCCTATTATTATTCTACCTTCGAGAATGACATTGTTTCTGCTGAGGGAAAGCGTTCTGTTTCGAATGAAAGTGTAGTCTCAGACAAGAAGAAAATTGTAGTTCTTGGTTCGGGACCAAATAGAATTGGACAAGGTATTGAGTTTGATTATTGCTGTGTACATGGTGTGCTTGCAGCTGCTGAATGTGGTTATGAAACCATTATGATTAATTGTAATCCAGAAACCGTTTCTACAGATTTTGATACGGCAGATAAGTTGTACTTTGAACCGGTTTTTTGGGAGCATATCTATGATATTATCAAACATGAAAAGCCAGAAGGTGTTATTGTTCAATTAGGTGGTCAGACAGCTTTAAAACTAGCAGAGAAATTAGATCGCTACGGAATAAAAATTTTAGGAACAACATATCAATCTCTAGATTTAGCTGAAGATAGAGGGTTGTTCTCTAACTTATTAAAAGAAAATAACATCCCTTATCCTGAGTTTGATATTGCTACTACAGCAGATGAAGCTTCAGCAATTGCGGATGTATTAGATTTTCCAATTTTAGTTAGACCTTCCTATGTTCTTGGAGGTCAAGGAATGAAAATTGTCATCAACAAACAAGAACTTGAAGAACACGTTGTAGATTTACTTCGAAGAATGCCTGGTAATCAATTGCTTCTAGATCATTATCTTGATGGAGCTATTGAAGCTGAAGCAGATGCTATATGTGATGGTGAAAATGTTTACATCATTGGTATAATGGAACATATTGAACCTTGCGGAATCCATTCTGGTGATAGTAACGCAACATTGCCTCCTTTTAATTTAGGTGAGTTTGTGATGCAACAGATTAAAGATCATACCAAAAAAATTGCTTTGGCATTAAATACGGTTGGATTAATTAACATCCAATTTGCGATAAAAGATGACATAGTCTATATTATCGAAGCCAATCCTAGAGCATCTCGTACTGTACCATTTATTTCTAAAGCGTATGGCGAACCTTACGTGAATTATGCCACAAAAGTAATGTTAGGCGAGAAAAAAGTGACTGATTTTGATTTTAAACCACATTTAGAAGGTTATGCTATTAAGCAACCTGTATTTTCTTTTAATAAATTTCCTAATGTAAACAAACAATTAGGCCCAGAGATGAAGAGCACAGGAGAGAGTATCTTGTTCATTGACAGCCTAAAAGATGATGAGTTCTATAATTTGTATTCAAGACGTAAAATGTATTTGAGTAAATAAATGATTTATTCGATGAACGGTAATGCGTAGTTGACTTAAAATTAGTATTTTAGCTTTTTATATATTCAAATCTATTATGTTTAACCTAAAACATGGAAGTCTATTTGCCTTCCTTTTGATATCTTTTTTTTGCTATGGTCAGAAAAATATTTTTGATGTAGCACGTTCTGGTACAATAGAAGAAGTGAAAGAGCTAATGTCTATTAACTCTGATACTATTAATTCTGTTAACTCTAATGGCTATTTGCCTTTAACCCTTGCATGTTATAGAGGAAATAACGATGTTGCTATTTATTTAGCGTCTCATGTAAAACATATAGATGGAACTAGTGATTATGGTACACCATTAATGGCTGCTGTTTATAAAAACAAACCTGCAATCGTAGAACATTTACTTAAATTAAAAGCTAATGCTAATTTTGCAGATGCTAATGGTACAACACCTTTACATTACGCTATTATTTTAAGAAGTGAACCAATAATTAAATTATTAATTGACGCAAATGCTGATGTTAATTTTAAAGACAATAGAGGAAATACTGCAATAGATTATGCGGCTATGACTCAAAATGACACAATAATACAACTCATCAATAAAAAATAATTACTATGAAAAAAATTACTTTAGCCTTAATTGGCTTGCTTTATTTTAATTTAGCTTTTGCTCAGACCTACAGTACAGGTCTAATTCAACTGTCTAATACTGCTGGATTAGAATACTCTTTGCAGATAGATGTTAGCCCAACAACAACTACAATGACAATGATTGGTCCTGATGATATATGGTTAGGGATTGGTTTTGATACTCAAGATATGATAGCAGGTAAAGACGTTGTTATTTATAATGGAGTAAGTCTAACAGACAGATATTATGGATATCCAGGTCAGCCCGAAGGACAAAATGCACAAGGGTTAACTCCAACTGAAGATGCTGAAGGTGAACGAGATTGGACAACAACCTCAGATACTGTAGATACTGGAGTAAGAACTATAGTTGCAACTCGAGAAAATAATACTGGCAATGCTAATGATTATGTGTTTTCGTCTACAGCAACATCTATTGATTTAGTTTGGGCTAGAGGGAATTACCATGGAAATGAAATGGTTGATGGTTTCGAATTAGATTGGCATGGTGTAGGAAATAGAGGAATTACAATGCAATCATTAACACTTAGTCAGGATGATTTTCAAATAAATGATTTTGATATTTCTCCAAATCCAGCAAACACTAATTTCACGATTAGTATGCCTAATTTCACAGAAAACGCTACTGTTAATGTATATGATGTATTAGGTAAAAAAGTATTCGCTAGTAAATTGAATTCTATAACATCAACAATAGATGTTTCTCAATGGAATAGTGGTATATATTTAGTAAGAGTTTCTACTGAAAATGCAATGCATACAAAAAGACTTGTTAAGCAATAGTACTTTATAAAATTTAGATTGTAAAAGCCGTTCAAATTAATTGAACGGCTTTTCATTTAATAGCTTTAAAATTTGTGAAAAATTGTATTATATTTGATATAGTTTATAAAATTAATACAATGAAAACAAAATTACTTAT
>OLII01000164.1_pt1 | contig 25587 bp, 21 predicted proteins | sample 1609481 | NCBI WGS metagenome assembly OLII01 (sample SAMN05416859, study PRJEB24817) | seawater metagenome | isolation source: Sea water | place: Canada:Atlantic | collected 2013-11 | reverse complement strand
GATCTAGTACGGTCTCGTGGGCTCGGAGATGTGTATAAGAGACAGAGATAAACCACTAGTATGGTTTCGAAAATTTTCATGGAAACTTACCCTGTTAAAACTATTTAATATGAGGCAGCGTGTCTGCCTCATATTATTTAAAGAATCATGAAACTTACATGTCTAACGCTTTTTTAAGTTTCTTCCAAGGCTTGCCTTTGGTCAGTAGCTCAGAGTGGCCAATCCCGTCAGACCAAGCAATTTTGTCACTGGTGCCATCGCCATCACACTTAGCACTGTTATTTGGCAGTATCACACCATCATAATCAGACCAAATGGCATGATCACAACCTTCACTGCCTAGTGATTCTAAGAAACCAGAACCGGGATACATGTTTTGACAAGCAGGGCTCACAGCAACGCATACACTGGCCGTAGTGGTGCCATCATGAGGGGTGCCTAGGGTGATGAATCGGTTTATGTGCTCACTTCCACCTTCAAACACATTATACCAGCGAGACACCAAACCACCGTTAGAGTGGGCAATGATCGTCACTTTGTCATAACCGCTATGGTCACTGTCGGCTAGCACATCGTCTACATAATCGGCTAAGTCAGCAGCGGAATCACGGTTGCTGTCATTCATGTCATCATAACCAAATGTATAAAGCGCACAGCTTTCGTAGCCATAATCTTCAAAGCGTTCAACCATGGTATTCCAAGTGGAGGGGCCGCTGTTATAGCCGTGCACAAAAACAATCGGTTCATCATTACAAGCAGCAAAACTGCTAGATGCAGCAAAGCTCAATGCTAAGCCACACAATAACTTACTCGTCATATTTTTCATTTTAGTTCTCGCAGTTGATTTTTTTATAATTAGATTTATCAATGACGGCAATAACCAAGGTTATGCCTAGCGATATGAACTCCATCTCTAAGAGCAAGATTAAATGCTGCAACTCTTGTCTATTAATCCTAAAAATAAGATCACTACGCCGCAGCCTCTTATTTCAATACCCTGCTCTATATGGAAACTCTGATAAACAGCTCTTCAACATAGGCAAGACGTATTCAAAGATTCTAGTGCACGACAAAGGCTGAATACTTGCAAAAACAGAGGATACTAGTTGTAAAAACCGATGATGTTTCAAACTCTGGAGGGTTTTTCTGAAGATTAGCCAATAGCCTATTAAAAATACATTAGGGTAATCAGCGAGGCCGTAAACTTTAAATGAAGCCTAATTCAATATATTTTGTTTCTACAATGCAAAAAGCCCACTTTCGTGGGCTTTAATTTACCGTTTCAAATAAAATTGAAACCCTAACACATGTTATTTTAAAGAATTGTAATAAGCGCCAAGATTCGCAATGTCAGCATCTGACAAAGCAGCTGCCATGCCATACATAACTGCTGACTGGCCACCTGAACGGCTTTTATCTCGATATGCTTTTAATGATGATTCAATGTAAGCGGCATTTTGGCCCTTTAGATTTGGATAGCTAGGGACCATGGAAATACCATTAGTACCATGACAACCCACACACATGGCTGATTTTGCTTTACCCGCGGCAGCATCAGCGGCATTGGCCAACATAGGCATAGACATCACTAGCGCCAAAGCAAGGGATACTTTTTTCAACATAACTCTCTCTCCTACAGTTTTATAATAATAATTGCCTAAAGAATAAAAGCCCTTATGAGAAATGTCTACGATTAGTGCCCTAGCTGTTGATCTAGGTATGTAAATGGCCACATTTTAACCACCCTATTGTGGGTATAAGCGCTGCTTGTCTAGCCTCCCACTGCTCACCACCTAACAGTAACATTCCCGTGCCTCGTAAGTGTGGTTACCAATAGCATTGGTCAGCTCTTTAAACATCATTAGCGCTCTTAATGAGGCTGTTTGTATTATCATGCTGATTAACCGCCCCTTTTGCCAAGAGCCCTATGATGTCTATTGATCTTAACGCCTCCTTAAAACAATATTTTGGCTTTGATGACTTTCGCACAGGCCAACAACAGACAGTGCAGCAACTGTTAAGTGGTCAATCTTCATTGGCGATCTTCCCCACCGGTTCTGGCAAGTCCCTTTGTTACCAATTTACTGCTTTACATCTACCCAATTTAACCTTGGTGGTATCTCCTTTGCTGGCGCTTATGAAAGATCAATTGGAGTTCCTTAAACAAAAAGGCATTCGCGCAGCCAGTATTGACTCCAGTTTAAGCCCTCAAGAAAGCCAACAGGTCATGAAGGATGTACGTGAGGGCAATATTAAAATACTCATGGTGTCGGTAGAGCGTTTCAAAAATGAGCGTTTTCGCTCGTTTATAAGCACCGTGGCCATTTCTATGTTGGTAGTTGATGAGGCACACTGTATTTCAGAATGGGGTCATAACTTCAGGCCCGATTACCTAAAACTGCCTCACTACTGCCAAGAGCTAAACATTCCTTTGGTATTGCTATTAACGGCCACCGCCACAAAAAAAGTTAAAAAGGACATGGCGAGAAAATTTAATATTCAACCAAACCACATTGTGCAAACGGGGTTTTACCGAGCCAATTTAAATTTAGAAATTAAGGCGGTTAACAACACAGAAAAAGATCAGCAGCTATTATTGGCTATTACTCAGCAAAGCGGCCCAGGCATTGTGTATGTCACCCTGCAGCACAGCGCCGAAAAAGTGGCGCAGTTTTTAGCTCAAAACGGTGTGAATGCCGTGGCCTATCATGCCGGTTTTGACAGTGATAAACGCCAGTCTATTCAACATAATTTTATGAGTGGCAATAGCCAAGTAGTAGTGGCCACCATTGCCTTTGGCATGGGCATAGATAAAAGCGACATTCGTTTTGTGATTCATTATGACTTACCAAAATCCATTGAGAATTACAGCCAAGAAATTGGCCGTGCTGGTCGAGATGGATTACCTTCCAATTGCATTACATTAGCCAACCTTGATGGTTTAAACACAGTGGAAAACTTTGTCTATGGAGATACCCCTGAGCTTATTGGCATTCAACACATATTAGAAAATATAAAAGAAAAAACTCAAGGGGGGCAATGGGAATTGCAATTAGTCGGGTTGTCCAATACCAGTAATGTTCGTCAACTTCCCATGAAAACGTTACTGGTACAACTTGAGTTACTTGGAGTAATTCAACCGCTTTATGCATATTTTGCCGATTTTAGATATAAATTCAAAGTAGATAAAGACACTATTCTGGCTAAGTTTAAAGGAGAACGTCACGACTTTTTAAAATCTATATTTGCTCACACCCAATTTAAAAAAATATGGGGCGCCCCTAACTTTGATAGTTTATTTGAGCAATACCAATGTAAACGTGAGCGCGTGGTGGCCGCACTGGAATATTTACATGAGCAACAACTTATAGAGTTAGAAACCAAAGGCATTACCGAAGTTTTTTCGGTGAACGATCAAGCTTTGAATCAAACTGACTTAGCGGTTGATCTATTTAATTATTTTGTTGATAAAGAGCAAAAAGAAATTAAACGTATTGCCAGTCTTATACGTTTTTTTGAATTAGATAAGTGCCTTAGTAACATGCTGTCTTTGTATTTTGACGATCAACAATCCCCACACAATTGTGGCCACTGCTCAGTTTGCCATGGGCAGGTTGCGACTTTAGCTTATTCACAAGCTCAATCATTTCCCAGTGATGATCAACTTAAACAAAACTTACAAGGGTTGAAGCAACACTTAGAAAAAAAGATTCAACAACCATTGTCAGTGGGCAGCCAATGTCGATTTTTAGCTGGTATTAGCATTCCGCTATTTAGCCGCAATAAAGTGAGGCAATTAGCAGGGTTTGGCAGTTGCGAAAGATTACGCTTTGAGGAAATACGAGAAAAAATAACCTCATTGGGCCCAATTTAATCCACACCCACTTTTTCATTATTCATAATTACAAACTGACAATCTCCCTCCATGAGCTATATTTATGTAGCTCATAACACCACTCTTTTTAAGGCACCACTTAAAATACTGCTTAAAACTTCATGGAGGCCTAATGAATAACCCGATAATTAGTGACAACAAGCCTACAAAAGTCGAACTTAAAAAGGGTGAAGAGTACTATTTTTGCGCCTGTGGACAATCCCAAAAACAACCCTTCTGCGATGGCTCTCATAAAGGCAGCAACTTTAAGCCACAAGCCTTTAAAGCTGAAGATACTGGCGATGCTTACTTGTGCGCTTGCAAGCACACCAATAATCCGCCTTTTTGCGATGGCAGCCATAAACAATTTACAAGTGAGATGGTGGGTAAAGAAGGCCCGGGGCGAAAAATAAATGCAACCCAGCTGCCCATTGCAACGCCCACGCCAGAAGAGCCCACGGTGGCTTTTATTCACCAGCTGGCCCGTGAAGGGCTTTCTAAAATGGGCCATCATGGTCCCATGACCTCTATGGGTGTACCGCGAAGTGAGCTCCCCCACTGGGACGACTTGCAAATAATGGTGGCTCAAATGGCCAAAAAGCCTTTATTGGAAGACGTGCCTGTCACCACAGAATTAATCATTGGCCCACAAGCCAGAAAACCTTTGCACCTAAATATTCCACTGTTTGTATCCGACATGAGTTTTGGTGCCCTGTCTGAAGAAGCCAAAACTGCCTTAGCCAAAGGGGCCGAGCTGGCCGGCACAGGAATATGCTCCGGTGAAGGAGGCATGTTGCCAGAAGAGCATGCTCAGAATTCTCGCTACTTTTATGAGCTGGCCAGTGCCCAGTTTGGTTATCGCGAAGAGCTATTATCTTCTGTACAGGCTTTTCATTTTAAAGGGGGGCAAGGAGCTAAAACCGGCACAGGGGGACATTTGCCTGGCAATAAAAACACTGGAAAAATTTCTCAAGTGCGTGGCATAGAAGCTGGTACAGATGCCATTTCGCCGCCCACATTTAAAGACCTAGCAAGCGTGGAAGATTTTAAATATTTTAGCGACCGTGTACGTGAAGTGAGCGGCGGCATTCCTGTAGGTTTCAAGTTAAGTGCCAATCACATTGAAAAAGACATTCAATTTGCGCTGGATGCCAGTGCCGACTACATCATATTAGACGGTCGAGGCGGCGGCACAGGTGCGGCGCCTGAAATGTTTCGAGACCATATTAGTGTGCCCACCATTCCGGCGCTTGCTCGTGCACGGCGTTACTTAGATAAGCAAGGGGCTAGCGGGCGCGTCACTTTGATTATTACAGGTGGTCTGCGCTTACCCATGGACTTTGTAAAAGCCATGGCACTGGGGGCCGATGGGGTGGCCATTTCCAATAGTGCCATGCAATCGATTGGCTGTGTGGCAGCCAGAATGTGCAATACCAATAACTGCCCTGCTGGTATTGCCACTCAAAAAGAAGAACTTCGCGCCAAACTAAATGTGGATAAATCGGCGAAGCAATTACACAATTTTTTCAATGCATCGGTAGAGCTCATGCAAGTTATGGCACGAGCCTGTGGGTATGATCATTTAAGCCAATTTAACCAAGAGGACCTTGCCACCTGGCACAGAGAAATGGCGCTATTGTCAGGCGTTAAATTCTCAGGATTCACGATGCCTTGAACTTAGCTAATCATGAAAAAAGAATGATAGGGAATACCATAATCTGACACAAGGAAGTGTCCCATCAATACCTATGTATATACTAACCTGCTATTAGTAATTCCTGCCACAAGAGCACTGCCTTAAATCTTCATATATTTTGAAACTATTTAATTTCGTTTTTTATAATGGCTATTCCCATTTTATTATGTACATTTAGTCATCAATTAAATATTAGTAAATACAGGAAAGATCATGCCAGAAACTTTTCATGTCAAGGGCCAATGTATTTGCGGGGCCTGTTCCTTTAGCGCCGAAGAAGTAAGTAAAAGTGTTGGGGCTTGCCATTGTAAAACATGCCGCCAATGGGGAGGCGGCCCATTCATGACCGTTGACTGCGGCCAAAAAGTGGCTTTTTCTAACCCAAAGAACATTCAGGTTTTTAATTCGTCAAAATGGGCCGAACGTGGATTTTGTAAACACTGTGGTAGCCATTTATTTTATCGCTTAAAACAAAGTCAGCAGCACATGATGCTAGCTGGATTATTTGAGGATACCGTTCAATTTAAATTTGATCACCAAGTATTTATTGATGAAAAGCCCAATTATTATTGCTTTTCCAACACCACCAAAGACATGACAGGGCCTGAAGTATTTGCCTTATATGGGGCTTGATATGATTCATAAAAAATTCGCCACTGTATTATTTAATATTTCATGCATAGCATTTGTGTTTTCGGTTTCTAGCAATTGTTATGCACAACTCGCCGACACGCTATTTTTTGGCGGTGACATCGTTACCGTGAATGACAAACAGCCTCAGGTTGAAGCACTGGCCGTGTCTCAAGGAAAAATTCAAGCGTTAGGAAAACTGAGTAGCATTGAGAAATTAGCTGGGCCAAGTACCAAGTTAGTCGACTTAAAAGGGCGTACACTCATGCCCGGCTTTATCGACATTCACACCCACCCCATTTTGTCGGCCATGATGAGTCAAACCATCGATGTTTCTGGTTTTAATCATGGTGCTCCGCAAGAGGTGATGGCCAGTTTAAGGCAAGGCATAAAAGAAAAATCGGCTGGCGAGTGGGTTATTGCTTATGGGTGGGACCCCGCCATTATCACCGATTTACAATCTCCGTCTTTGCAAACACTAGATGATTTAGCACCCAATAACCCACTACTGATTATTTCACAAACCCTTCACAGCGGCTTTGTAAATACACAAGCTTATCAAGAAGCTGGAATAGATAAGCATACTCCAGATCCGGTTGGTGGGTATTTTGAAAAAGATTCAAACGGCGAACTGAATGGCCACATTGTAGAAGTAGGTGCCATGGCAGAGTTTTCTAAAGCCACGCCTAAATACCCACTCAGCGCTTACCTTTATTTGTTAACAGGGCAATTAGAAAAATATTCACAAGCGGGATACACCACAGTGGTGGCACCGGGTTTACAAAGTATTATTCCTGATCACTTACAATCTATTAAGGAAGTGAGCGAGCATGAAAACTCCCCAGTTAGAATGTTCACTTACCCCATGTTTCAAGATTTAGAAGACAGTGATTTTCAACCACAACAGGGCAATGAGCAATTCACAGTATTGGGCCCTAAATTATGGGTAGACGGCTCACCTTATGCCGGAGGTATGGCCATGGATGCCCCTTACCTCAATAATGACTTTACCCAAAAAAAGTTAGGTATTAACAAAGGCTCCATGGGTCACCTCACTTATGATGATGCCAAACTTGAAGCACTGGTCAGTCATTACCACAAACAAGGCTGGCAAATTTCTGCCCATGTGCAAGGGGAAAGAGCCGCCAGCCAATTTATAAGTGCTTTAGAAAAAGTATTAAAAGAGACGCCTAAAAATGATCACCGCCACAGAATGGAACACAACGCTTTAGTCACTCAACGGCAATTAAAAAGAGCTAAACAACTGGGCATTACGGTGAGTTTTTACATTGACCACATTAATTATTATGGCGACACATTAAGAGACCACATCGTTGGCAAAGATCGGGCTGAGCGCTTTATGGCGGTCAATAGCGCCATAAAAGCAGGCCATACCGTTACACTGCACACCGATACGCCCTCTTCACCGCTAGGGCCGTTACGAGCCATGCGCGTAGCCATAATGCGCAATACACAATCAAACCAATATATTTTAGGTGAAGATGAAGCCATCACCCCTATGGATGCCATTAAAGCTTTAACCATTAATGCTGCTTGGCAAATCTTTGAAGAACACAGTCGTGGCAGTTTAGAAGTTGGCAAGCTGGCAGATTTTACTATTCTTACTAAAAACCTATTAAAAACACCGCCACAAGATTGGGAAAAAGTAGTAATAGACAGTACCTATATTAATGGTACTCAGGTTGAAAATAAAAAATGGAATGCCCGTAAAGTTTCATTAATTCTGCAAACCGCTTGGGGCATGTTAGTACAAAAAGTAATGGATTAGCCCGACCATTCAAAAAAGGAATCTATATGCTATTTGCCTTGCTGCTTTTTTCTGCGTTATTCCTATCTTTTAACAATGGCGCTAATGATAACTTTAAAGGGGTTGCCACTTTATATGGCAGCGGCATATTAAAATATCGACCTGCCATTATTATTGCCACCACCTGTACTTTTATGGGTTCTGTTTGTGCGTTATTTATAGCCAATGGATTAGTGAGCAGCTTTTCAGGAAAAGGCCTTGTGCCAGCACATATTGCCGGTGGCACTGATTTTTTAATTGCGGTGTCATTTGCTGCTGGGTTAACAGTTTTATTGGCCACGCGCTTAGGGTTTCCAATCTCGACCACCCATAGCCTAGTGGGTGGTCTTATTGGTGCGGGCCTAATGGCTGTCGGCTGGGATGTAAATTTCACCAAATTAAGCCAAGCTTTTTTTATTCCTTTATTAGTTAGCCCTTTTATTGCCGTAGCATTAGGGGCAAGTGTGTATTGGTTATTTACCCATGTACGCCAATACTTTTCCATTAATAAAGAAACTTGTATTTGCATAGGCGAGCAAGCCACACCGGTTCCGGTTCATGATTTAAATCCGTCGCAAACGCAAACGTTGCTGACTGAATCAATGATGAATAACCCAAATAATACATACACCCAAGTTCAAGCAAAATTACTCATAGCCGATCAAGAAGAGTGCAGTGACTTATACACAGGAAAAGTATGGGGCGTACAACTGCAACAATTATTAGATGGCGCTCATATTTTTAGCGCGGCGGCGGTGTCCTTTGCTCGTGGCTTGAACGATACGCCAAAAATAGCAAGCTTACTGGTGGCTGCGAATTTATTTGATATTCGCTACGGATTAATATTAATTGGAGTTTTTATGGCAATGGGCGGGTTATTGAATGCCAGGCGCGTGGCCGAAATCATGAGTAAAAAAATCACCACTATTAATCACGGGCAAGGTTTATCGGCCAATTTAGTGACGAGTTTTTTAGTCATTATCGCCAGTAAATTTGGGGTGCCTGTATCTACCACCCATGTCAGTGTAGGGGCCCTTTTTGGGATTGGCATGGTGAGCCAGCAGCAAAATAGCAAGACAATAAAAAGTATTTTACTGTCTTGGTTAATTACCTTGCCTGTGGCCATGGTGTTTAGTGCCACCATTTATTGGCTTATTAAGTAATCCACTTTCCGTTAAAAACCAGTGCTTTACTTGACTGCTTTAATGGCCTGTAAATTAGCAATGGCATCGGCGTTGTACCCTAGGCTTTGCAATATTTCCGCACTATGGGCACCCAGCTTGGCACCCGTGAATTGAGGCGTAGCACTTTTATCAATAGGGTTAGCCATTTGTTTAACCCTGTGCTGATTGTTTTCAGCCCCTGTATTCACTTGCGTTACCCACCCTCTTTGAATGGCATTCTCTTGCTGGCTTGCTTCGCTAAAAGTTAACACCGGCTCCACACAACAATCCAATTGAGCGAAGACTTCACACCAATGCTGAAAGCTGTTGGCTAAAAAAGCATCTGTGAGGGCTTGTTTAAATTCATTAGCTAATTTTGGATCAGGACTAGCAGCCTGACCTGCCAAATGGCTTAAATTCATCGTGCTACAAAGCTGCATTAAAAACTGTGGCTCTATAGACCCCACCGACATAAAGCGTCCGTCTTGAGTTTCGTAGTAATCATAAAAGCTGCCGCCATTAAGCATATTTCCTTCAGCAGTGGGCTCCACATTTCCTCCCAGATAACCGGCACCAAACATGGCATTAAGACTGTAAGCACAGTCCGTCATGCTGATATCTAGGTATTGTCCTTGCTGGTGATTATTACGATTGATCACTGCCGCCATAATTCCCATGATCGCATGATGACTTCCTCCGGCAATATCGGCTATTTGAACCCCTTGTGGCACCGGCTTTTCATTTGCGCGTCGGCTGTAATCAGCCACCCCTGAAAGCGCTAAGTAATTAATGTCATGGCCAGCGCGATCTTTAAAGGGACCTGTTTGCCCATAACCGGTAATTGAACAATAAATCAGTTTGGGGTTAATTTTTTTTAAGTCTTCGTAACCCAGTCCTAAACGCGCCATTACACCCGGTCGAAACTGCTCTAAAACAATGTCGTATTCATTGACCAATTGCTTCACAATTTCCACCGCTTCTGGCTTTTTAAGATCCAGCGCAATGACTTTTTTTCCACGGTTCAAATAGCTTTGTGCTGCGCTTTCACCACTGGCGTCTTTTGGTGGCAAGGCCCTAACTAAGTCGGGGCGTGTAGGGGATTCTACCCTTAGTACCTCAGCGCCCATATCAGCCAACATTAAACTGGCATAAGGGCCCGGCAAAAGGGTAGAAAAATCCAATACTTTTAATCCACTTAATAAGCTCATGGCATGACTCGCTATTGTTATTTTCCACACACCATATCAGCACTGGCTGAAGATGCCCTATAACACGGATTATCAGAAAGATTGGCCAAATTCATCAAAGCCCCCTTGAAAGGCGGGTATTGCACAATGTTGTCGAATTTGTATTATGTTGGCTGAAATGAATTCGGGTTCTGTTTTGCCATGAAAACTTCGACGATTGCTAGCCACTATGTTCGCGCCGCGATAGCGGGTGCTGTTGCCCAAGGGCATGATGCAAACACCTTGTTGGCGAAAGCAGGCATTGGCATTGAAATCATGGATGAACCTAAAGCTCGGGTTTATCCAGATAAGCTTGCTAAATTATTGCGTATCTTAGTGACAGAACTAAAAGATGAATGCCTAGGCCATGATGACAAACCATCATTACCGGGCACCTTTGAAATTCTTTGTCAGCTCATTGTGCCTTGTGCCACATTGCGCGAAGCCCTGACTCTGGGCACGCGATACTACAGTCAATTTGATATGGCCCTTCATACACAATTTCACCTGACAGAAGACGGTGGTGAATTGGTCATGAATGAGCGCCGCCCTTGCTTAAACAAGCAACACTACATTACAGAATTTCAATTGGTTCTGTGGCATCGCTTATGCTGCTGGCTAACGGGCAAGCGTATTCCCATTAAAATGGCCGAATTCGCCTACCCAAGACCTAAGCACGCCGATGAGTTTCGCTTGTTTTTCTATGGGGATAACCAGTTCAATATGCCCAAAACATTAATACGCATTGAAAAACAATATTTAGATTTACCCATTATTCGAACCCGCAGTGACTTGCCAGAACTCATGAAGGAAGCCCCTTATGTATTTCTGGTGAAGCCTAACAATACCGCCAGTATTAACGCGCAAATTCGTCGTATTTTAGAGATTAGCTCTGAAAGCGAAATGCCCGACTTTGAATCCGTGGCTTATCAACTCAATACCAGCACGCAAACGTTGCGTCGTCGCTTGAAAGAAGAGCACACCTCGTTTCAGGCCATTAAAGATCAGGTGCGCCGCGACATGGCCATTTATCATTTAAGTGAAAACAAATACAGCATCAATGAAATAGCCCTTAAAGTGGGGTTCACAGAACCCAGTACATTCCATAGAGCCTTCAAGAAATGGACAGGAGTCACTCCTGGCGATTATCGCTTAGCCGAATCTCCGATTTAAATTTTTATAAATTGCCATAGCCCAAAAAGCTATGGCAATGTAGTGAGTCAAATTTCCTCTTCATCGACCTTTTCCCGCATTATTATCTAAAACTACCAAAGCATTGGCCAGAGCGCTCAAAATGTGATTTTCTGCATAGTTTCGCCATGCTTTATGGTGCTTATCATCATTGAGACCTTTATTGCCCACTGCGACACTGGATACGAGTTAGTTGTAGCAAACTCTGTTGTCTGATCTATTCATTTTAAGTAGCACCGAGGTAATCATGATCCCACGTACCATATTTGACAGTGACCACGAAGGCTTTCGCGACACGGTTCGTAAGTTTTTTGAAAAGGAAGTCACCCCATTTCATGAACAATGGGAAGAAGACGGTCAAGTAGACAAGGCCATTTGGAAGAAAGCCGGTGAAATGGGTTTCTTATGCCCCACTGCCGATGAAAAATACGGTGGCCTAGGCTGTGACTTCCGTTACAGCGCCATTCTAATAGAAGAAATGGCCCATGCAGGCTGCACAGGCATTGGCTGGTCTTTACACTCAGATATCGTGATGCCTTATATCAACAACTGGGGCAGCGAAGCCCTTAAGCAAAAATACATCCCTAAAATGATTTCAGGTGATATGGTGGGTGCTATTGCCATGACCGAGCCGGGTGCAGGTTCAGATCTACAAGGCATTAAAAGCACAGCCGTTTTAAACGGTGACCACTATGTATTGAACGGCTCTAAAACCTTTATAACCAATGGTCAACACTCAGACCTAGTGGTGGTGGTCGCTAAAACAGATCCATCAAAAGGCGCGCAGGGCATTAGCTTGTTAGTGGTTGAAGCGGGTTGGGAAGGCTTTACTAAGGGCAAAAACCTGAAAAAAGTAGGCCTTAAAGCGCAAGATACGTGTGAGCTGTTCTTTGACAATGTCAAAGTGCCTGTTGAAAACCTAGTGGGTAAAGAAGGCATTGGGTTTATCGCCTTGATGAATGAATTACCACAAGAGCGTTTATTAGTGGGGTTAGGCGCTGCCTCTGCCTGTGAAGCCGCCCTTAAGATGACCAAAGAATACATTAAAGAACGTAAAGCCTTTGGTAAGCCCATTTGTAAATTCCAAAATACCCGTTTCAAAATGGCTGAAATGATTGGTGAAACGACACAAATGCGCGTGTTCACCGACCGTTGCTTAGAACTACACGTTCAGAAGAAATTAGATATCCCAACCGCTGCTATGCTCAAGCAAATGAGCTCAGACTTGCAGTGCAAGGTGATAGATGAATGTGTGCAGTTATTTGGCGGATACGGTTACATGTGGGAATACCCAATTGCCCGTGCTTGGGCCGATAGCCGTATTCAGAAAATTTATGCCGGCACCAATGAGATCATGAAAGAGATTGTTGCAAAAGCTGAGTTAGGCTAAGTAAATTGCCTGCTTTTAAAACTTTAAAGCAGGCATTTATTCTTACCCCTATGAACTCTCCTCCTATTAACATAAGCCCTTAAACATTAACCCGCTTGACGCTTATAATAATTATTAGGGCCTGTCAGCATAAACTCGACTTCATCTCTTAATAGCAACACATATTCTTCTGCCATTTTCCATTGTGGACCCACCATGATGCTTGAATAGCGGTCACGGGCAAAAGGCAGTAAATCACTTCTTACCAGCATAGTGATGGCCAGCAACGGGCCAATAAGTTGAGCATTTTCGTCGTGCTGGGCAATGAAGTTTCCCTGCAAGCGCTGTAATTTTGCCTCCAACTGGCATACATATTCTTGATAGTCCGATGCATCCATTTACTTCTCCCCATTCAATTTTTTGCCCCTAAAGTGAGTGTAGAAGAAAATTTTTAATACGCTTTGAGTTTGGGGGAAGTCTTACAAAACAAAACAAAAATAAGACACAGGACTGAAGCGGTGACTTTTGGTTACATAGCATTTAAAAGAGGGGGAGGAACAAAATAGAGGGAGGAATTAAAAGCGATAAAACAGGCTGTTTTACCGCTGTATAGACTTTAGCCTTGAGAAAGCAGCTCACGTAAATCAATAATGCCCGCATTAGCACGAGACAGGTAAGAGGCCATCACCAGCGAATGGTTCGCACTCATGCCAAAGCCATCACCGTTCAGAATAATAGGAGAGCCTATGCTCTGCTGAGTGGCTTCCAATTCACGTACAATTTGCTTGACGCTCACTAGGGCGTTTTTCTTATTAAGAATATCTGCAAAGTCCACTTCCATGGCTTTAAAGAAATGAATCAAGGCCCAAGCGGTGCCACGGGCTTCATAAAACACATCATCGATTTCAGTCCATGAAGTCTTCACTTCAAATTCATCTTCGTTAGCGGTGCTTTGATTAGCTTGCGCATCTCCTGCTAAATCTACATTTAGACGCTTTTGGCCAACACTGGCACTTAGACGCTGAGATAATGAACCTAAGCGGGTTTCTACATCTTTAAGCCATTGGCGAAAATTGTCTGAACGAGCATAAAACTGCGCTTGCCCTTTATTGGTATCGGCCAGTCTTAGGGCATAACTATCAAGCTTATTAATGCCACGCTGATATTCCCCTTCGCTATCGGGCAACGCCCAAGAGAAGTTATCAAAATGAAATTGCGGCTCTGCGATAGATAGATCTAAATCTTCAGTACTTTGACTTTGGCTGCGACTAAAGTCTTTGCGTAAAGCTCGGCTTAAATCGCGCACCTGTACCAAAACACCAAACTCCCAATTGGGGATGTTGTCTAACCACCAGCCAGGAGGGGCAATGTCATTGCTTAAATAACCACCTGATTTACTGAGCAGAGTACCTGCCACTTCCATTAAGGCCACTGTGGTGGTGTAACCGGTTACAACCTGAGTATTATTCTGCGTCGCATGTTGCTGGGCTTTTTCAGTGACCGAAAAAGGTTCCGGTTCAGAGCTCCAAAACATGCCTAAAATAACCGCCATCAACAAGTAAATGGCCACGCCACCAATAAGTACCCGCATCATCCAGCCGGTTTCTAAAAACTTTTCTAAATATTCACTGCCCGATTTCATTTTTATACTCGTGTTTTAACTTAATGATGGTGATGTGCGTGTTCCATTTCTTGTGCCTGCATAATAGACACAACAGGTAACTCAAAAGGGTATTGCTGCCCTTGGTCATCGACTAATTGAATTTCAACGGATTCACCAGGCTTTAACATTCTTTTAAGGCCCATAATCATAATGTGGTGATTACCGCTTTTAAACGTGAAAGAACTGCCCGCCTTAATGTCGATATAAGGCACCTTAGACATGGACAATACACCTTGTGCATTCTTGGTATGCTGATGAAACTCACTTTTTTTAGATACAGAACTGCTCACTGAAATTAAGCGGATATCATTTTTACCGGTATTATTGACCACCATAAATGCAGCCGTATTGGGTTGCCCAGGCGGCATGGCACGTACCCGTGCGTTCTCAAGCGTTAACTGAGCATAACTGCTCATGGACATGATTAAGCCAAGGCTTAGGATTAGACTGCGCATTTTTTGCACTCCAGGATATATCTTCGCTCACTATATCAAATAGCGCATAAAAATATCACAGTCATTCTAATTTCGAAGGGTTGGCTAGGCCAAATCCCATTACGCCATCCACTCCCATGGCCAGTAGCGCTGATTTTTCAGAATCATTTTCAACGCCTTCGGCAAAACACAGGGTTTGCTGAGAGTGGAACACCTTAATCATGCCAGAAACAAATAGGGTATTTTCCTTTTGATCATGAATATTGCGAATAAAGCGACGCTCAATTTTCCCTTGATACAAAGGAAAGCGCGCTAAAAATCCAAAGCTTTCTCCGGTGGTGCCCAAGTGATCAACACTTAAACGCACACCCTGCTCGGTGATAGTGCTTAACCACTTTTGAGTGTGATGGCTACTGTGCACCAGACTGTATTCGCTAAACTCAATAATTAATGAAGCTTTATGACGCTCGGTTAACGTTTCTTCAAACCATTGGTGAAACTCAATGTCATTAAGGCTCTTGCCAGAAAGGTTTAACACCCAATCGGAAGGCTTTGACTGCATATTAAAATGCATCATCCATTTTTCAATGATTAACTGATCAAACGCTACCGCCAAATTCAGTTTTTCCACCATGGGCCAAAAGTGGCTGGCCATAAGTGGATTGTCTTGCCCCATGGGTAAACGGCAATGTATTTCTTTTTGTATTTCTTGCTGGTTTTTATCAAATAAAGGCTGGGCAAAGAGCTCTACATTCCCTTTACTAAGTGTCTCTTCTAATTGTTCGCGCCAATGCTGCCAATTGGTATGGGTGGGCTCTTGAACTTCTTCAATCATTAAATCTTGATGCTGAGCTTGGCAACGCCTTAGCTGCGTATCCATTTGATGTTTCACGCCCGCCGGTGGAATAACCTTATTCACAGTTATAGCCACCATACGCAATTTCACTTGATACTGTGAAACCAGTGATAGCTGCATTAATTTTTTATGAACCGATTTTATTCTGTTTTGATAATTTTCATCTAAAGCATCTGGGCAGTACATCCAAAACTCACCACCATTGGTACGGGCTAAACAGGTATTTTCATGTTGCACTAGGGGTTCTGTTTTTAATTGTGTGGCCACCTGCATTAAGATTTCATCGGCCATGTCCTTGCCTTGATCATTATTTAATTCAGCTAAATTTTCCACTTGTAACAGCATCATCCAGCCCGTTGTAAAACCTTCTTCTTTCATAAGGTCATTAAGATATTGATTCCAGCCTTTACGGTTATTCAATTGGGTTAGGGCATCGTGAAAGTTATCTTCCTGAAGCTGACGAACTGTTTCACCATGGGCAATAAAACTACTTTGCAGACGATCACTTAACATGTTCATGCTTTTTACTAGGGACTTTAATTCACGAGCCTTAGGCTGTTGGGTTATGTGAACAAATTGGTTTTGAGCCAGTTTATCCACCAGTTCAATTACTTGCTTTAGCGGTTTTAATTGCCAAACCAATAATAACCTCAACCCATAAATAGCGATGAAAGCCATCATCACAAACCAAGCAATCTCAGCTTTCACTAACCGCCATAATTGTTGATACATAAAGCCTGGATGCAAGCTTACGGTTAAATCCCCTAACTGATGCCATCCTTGGCTCACGTGGGCACTGGCAATCCCTGCCCGCAAAGACATCCAGTCTCGAAACCACTTTGGTACATTGGGGGCTAAATCAGGGGAAGCTATTCGAGAAATAGCCTTATTGGAATCCACATAATCAAAGCGAATTTCAGAAAAATGACCACGATCAAACACCACATCAAGCATTGATCTCAATTGAGCATCATCTGCTGTTTGGGCGGCTTGGGTCATACTCAAAGATAGCGTCGTCACGGTTTCATCCGCACGGGCTTTTAGCTGCTGCTCATAGTGACTTTGTAATTGCTTAATATTGATAAGCAAGTTGCCGCCCATAATAAACAACATTAAAAGCCCAATGCACACAGCCAGTTGCCGACGAATGCTCATATTATTTTAACCTTTAAAGAAGCGAATTTTTTCATCCGTTAAATTATCCGTTTAGCGCCTAAATTATTGACTAGGGTTGGCCAGCAACACGTGTAAGCCCTGCTCTTCCATTCGCAATAATAAATCTGTCCACATATTTAAGCGATTGGGATCCCCCACTTTTATACTGCCTCCTTTCATGCGCTCAAGCCACATTCCATAGCCATTAAAGCTGTAAACAGGGGATAAATCACGGCGCCTTGATGCGTGCTTAATTTGGCCAATAAGGTTATCTAATATTAGTGGGTCTGCTTTGGGTTTTGGGTAATAGGCAAGCACCATGTGTGCCTGATTTAACCGAAGGGCCTTAACGTAGGTGATTCGCAATTTTTTCTGGTCTACCCCAGCATGAATTAACGAAAAATACTTGGCGATAACATAATCTTCACAATCACCACCAGAACTGGCAAGTGTTTCCAAAGGCGTGGCCCAATAGTCCTCTTTCTTCCAATGGCTAATGTCACTTTTAAAAGCGATACGCCTGTTAAAGTAATTATTGATTTGGCTAAGTTTATCTAATTCGCTTTCCTGCTCCGACTCTAATAGTGATTCCCCCCAGCCTTCTAGGGCCTCCTGAATACCCTCACCAAAAGTTTGCTTGGCCTTGGCCATTAATTCAGCCGTCACCAACCTAGATTCCCCTTCAGCAATCACCACACAAATTAGCAACAAACAACTTAGCGCAATCAAGCCTGCATTGTATGCATACTCCGGCCAACCTGTTTGCTTCGCCAATGCCATCATCCCTATTCCAATGCGCTTATACATACAGGCTAGCCTAGTGGCCGTAATTTCATAGCAGACTCACAGCCTAGGTGCCGCTATATAAGAATGTGAACTTCTCCCGAGCACCTTAATAAATCCTTGCTAGAATCAGATAAGGGATAATATTTGAGGCCCAAATGAGCCATACCGAACAGGAATCACAATCTGACGCCTTAAGGCGCCACTTTGCCAAGCGAGTAACTAACCAAGTACGAGTGCTGGTAAATCGCTGGCGGGCGATGCAAGCGCCAGGCATCAGTCTTTCAAATATTGACGAATTAGCACATATCACCAAAAAACTCATACGTCATGGGCAGCGTTTTGAAACTGAAAATTTATTAAAGCAATCCCTTCATATTGAAATTCTGCTCACGGCTTTACAAAACACCACCACCAAATTAGACAAACCTGCTTTACACGAATTACATCAAGCCATATACAATTTAGGCCAATTCTCACTACGCCGAAATGACAGAGACCATGACATTGACCAACACATTCCTAATAAAAAACCGGTGTTTTTATTAGTACAACCTGAGCTGGCCAATAAGCTAACAGAGCAACTCAATCACTTCGACATTCCAAGCATCATCATTGAAAACCCTAAACATTTCCAAGAGCTTTCCTTACAGCATGAAGTCACTGCCTTCATTGTGGATATTCATTTTCACGAAAATGAACAAGGTTTAACGTTAATGCAATACCAACGCATCGCTAAGAACAGTAACGCTGAAGTAGTCTTTTTAACGGAAGAATACAGCGCTACCCTGCAACAACGATTAGTGGCTTGCCGCGCAGGGGGTAGTTATTTTTTTGTGCGCCCAGCCGTGCCACAGTTAATTCGTTCTGTGGAAAAATTCTACAGCGCCACGGCACTGTCTCCATTAAAAGTACTGGTTATGGATGACTCTAAAAGCCAAGCGTTTTTTTGTGAAAAAGCCTTTAACTCAGTTGGCATGCTTACCCATGTGGTCACTGATCCCATGAAAATTTTGCATGCCATGGAAGAATTTCAACCTGAAATAATTGTAATGGATATGTACATGCCAGGTTGCACAGGTACTGAATTAGCATCGGTCATTCGTCAGCAGCCCGAATATTTACGCTTGCCCATTTTATTTTTATCAGGCGAAGAAGATAGAGACATTCAATTAAGTGCTATGAAACAAGGAGGAGACGACTTCCTCACCAAGCCAATCGATCCTAAGCACCTCATTGCTACAGTGCAAAACCGCGGAGAAAGAGCCCGAGTTTTGAATAACTTAATTGTGCGCGATAGTCTCACCGGTTTGTATAATCACACCCATATTCTTGATCGTTTGCAGCAAGCTTGTCGTCAAGCCAAGGAGCATGACAAGCCTTTGTGTTTTGCCATGGTAGACATTGATTTTTTTAAAAAAGTTAACGATAACTATGGCCACCCTGTGGGAGATAAAGTCATTTCCGCTTTGTCGTTATTTTTAAAACAGCGCCTGCGCCACAGTGACAGTATCGGACGCTATGGTGGTGAAGAGTTTGCAGTGATACTGGCCGACACACAGGACAAAGATGCTTTGCATGTTATGAATGAAATTCGGGAGGTCTTCAGCCAGTTAGAGCACAGCGCAGGGGAAACCGAGTTTAAAGTGAGTTTTTCGTGCGGGATTTGTAGTTTTACAGGTAATAATTTTGACCACATCATTAAGCATGCCGATGAAGCTTTATATCAAGCAAAACGCCAAGGGCGCAATAACGTTCAGCTTTATATTCATGACACCCCAGCAGCTCCCTAGACAGTTTGCCTGGCTTTAGGCAAACTGCGGTTCATTAACTTCCTACTTAAGTGCACCTATTATGGCTTCAATTCTTGTATTAAATGGTCCAAATTTAAATTTACTTGGCACCCGCGAACCAGAAATTTATGGCGCCGAGACACTGGATGATATTCAAAAAAAATTAGTTTCAATAGCTCAACCCAAAGGCCACCACTTATTGTCTTTTCAAAGTAACGCTGAATATGAAATTATTGAACGTATTCATGACGCAAGAAGTGAAGGCATTGATTTTATATTAATAAACCCTGCTGCATTCACGCATACCAGTGTGGCCATTCGTGACGCAATATTAGGGGTAAACATACCTTTTATTGAAGTTCACATTTCTAATGTTCATGCCCGCGAAGCATTTAGAGCCCACAGTTATTTTAGTGATGTGGCGGTAGGTGTGATTTGCGGCCTAGGCATTCAAGGGTATGAGCTAGCCTTACAAGCAGCCATAACCCAATTAGAAAAAAAATAACCTTACCTGCCACTTTGAAGCTGGGGCATTAGGGTAAAACCTAACTGGATTCCAACCTTCAATGTGGCTATAGTATGCGCCCTTATAAATGCCCTATTATCTAATTTTACAAGGTATTTATATAGGAAGCGCTTTCGTTAAGCGCTCAACACTAAATGATGTTTAAAAGGGACGAGCTGGCAATTGCCATTCTCCAAAACCAGCATTTAGCCTTCATATATTCGCAAGGCAGTGTCGTAGCCACTTCCACAGCCATAACTTAGCAAAGTAGCCATGTCCTGGATTCAAGCCATATTAGAAGTAAATTCTGAGAAAACTTCAGAAATAGAAGAATTGTTATTGGCCATTGGTGCCCAAGCAGTGACCATGCGTGACGCAGCAGCTCAACCGATTTATGAACCAGCTCTGGGCACCACGCCATTATGGGATAAAGTTAATCTAGTGGCTTTATTTGATGCCGAACAACCACTTGGCGAACAAATGGCACAGCTTGCGCAGCTATATAAAAACGAGTATCAGCAAGACTTTCCAAGTTATAAATTAGAATTAGTAGAAGACAAAGACTGGGTGCGTGAATGGATGGATACATTCAAGCCCATGAAATTTGGCGAACGCTTATGGATTTGCCCGAGCTGGTTAGAGCCTGAAGATAGCAAAGCGGTTAATTTAAAGTTAGATCCAGGCCTAGCATTTGGTACAGGGACTCATGCCACCACCGCATTATGTTTACGCTGGCTTGATCAGTTTGAACTGACAAATAAACGCGTAGTGGACTTTGGTTGTGGGAGCGGTATCTTAGGCATTGCAGCTTTATTGCTGGGCGCTAAACATATGGTGGGCATTGATATTGACCCTCAAGCCATTTTAGCCAGTCACGAAAATGCCGAACACAACGACATTAACAAAGATGATATTGAACTGTACCTGCCTGAAGATGCCCCTAACACTCAAGTAGAGGTGGTGTTGGCAAACATATTGGCAGGCCCATTAGTGGAACTTAAAGACCCAATTTTGTCTTACCTGTTACCTAAAGGGCATTTGGCATTAAGTGGTATTCTTGCCAGTCAGGCCCAAGAAGTAGTCGACGCTTATGAAAGTGAATGCGACATTCTTGGAGTAGATGAAGAAGACGGTTGGGTGCGAATTACAGCACAGAAAAAGGCTTAGAAAGTTTACAAAGGACTAATGCGTCACTAATCAGCTTGTGACGCATTGCTAATTTTGGATAATTTATAATAATTAAAGTATGGATCAGACTCGCATAACACAGTGCCCTAAGTGTGACACCACATTCCGAATAACTCCTGCCCAGCTTAAAGTGGCAAATGGAGCAGTACGCTGTGGTGCGTGTCTGAATGTGTTTCGGGCAGCCGAACATTTTCAAACGGTGATTGAAGAGACCCCTGCCGTGCAAGATGATCGCACTCAGGATTTATTTTCAGATGACCAAGGCATTGATGATCAAAATGATGATTCTCAACCCGTCATTAATGAAGATGTTATTGAAGACGACGATGACGGTTTAATTGATGATAACGGCTACCTAAACAAACCTAGCCAAGGGTTAAATAAGCAAACTTACTCAAGCAGTGATGACACACTTGATCCTAGATTAGATTTTAGCGACATCATCGATGACAGCGGTCACATAGATGATGACTTTTTAATTGACGATGATAACGGCCTCATTGAAGACGAAAAAGCTTCACCTAAAGCCATAGAATTTAACGAAGACTTTCTGTCCCTAGATACCGAAGATAAAAGCGGGGCCTTTTCCAGCGCGAAAAATGACTTAGAAGCCACCGTTAAAGACAGTGAAAGTGACGATGAGTCATGGGCACACGCATTACTCGATGACAGTGAAGATTTCGAGCCAGCGCCAGAATCTAAGCCAGCACCTGCTGAAGAAGCCACCAAGGCCAAACCTAAGCCCCCTAAAAAAGATATTTTCCCAAATCAAACCATTGGCGCCTCATTTGATCAATTTGAAGCGGCTCCTCTTGATTTAAGTTTGCCACAGCGTAAAAAACGCCATAAAGCAGTTCTAATGGGTTTAGCCTGCATCATTATGATTGGCGCTCTATTGGCACAAACCGCTTATTTTAATTTTGACCAGTGGGCCCGCCAAGATAGCTATCGCCCTTGGTATCGCCTGGCGTGCCAAACATTAGACTGCACCTTACCCTCAAGCTATGATCTAGGTCGCATTCGCACCACCGCTAGCCCACAAGTGAGCAGTCACCCCAAGTATAAAAACGCCCTCATGATTGACGTATTATTCATGAACAGTGCCGAATTCACTCAGCCCTTTCCAAAGCTAGAGCTCTCCTTTAGTAATGCCTCAGGTAAGGTCATCGCTCACCGATTGTTTGCACCTGAGGAGTATTTGGCAGGTGAAGCCTCTGGGCTGACAATGATGCCCATTCATACCCCTATTCATATCGCATTGGAAATTGCCGACCCAGGCAAGGGCGCCAATAATTATCAAGTACGCTTTTTGGCCCCTTAAACGGGCCAAATGGCAGACAAAAAATGTAAATATTCTGCCTCTGCGGTATTGACATTTTCTATGGTGATTAAACCGATTAAATAGATGCAAAATAGCTCAATTCTTACCCGATCAAGACTTTTACCCACCCTAATTTGCGCGTATGATAGCCGCCCCTAACAGACCAAAAAACAACCAAAACGACACACATGTTTCAAATTGGCCCGTACCAAATTAAAACACCTGTGGTACTTGCTCCTATGGCAGGTGTGACAGATAGACCCTTTAGGCAATTGTGTCGTGAACTTGGCGCTGGATTGGTAGTGGGTGAAATGGTGACGTCGGACGTGAGTTTATGGAATACCCGTAAATCTCAAACCCGACTGGATCACACTGGAGAAGCAGGCCCAATATCGGTACAAATAGCCGGTGGGGACCCTGAGATGATGGCTCAAGCAGCCATCATGAGTGTGGCCAATGGCGCGCAAATTATCGACATCAACATGGGCTGCCCTGCCAAGAAAGTCTGTAAAAAGGCTGCTGGCAGTGCACTGATGAAAGATGAAGCTTTGGTAAAAGACATTTTGCACGCTGTGGTGGATGCCGTGGATGTACCGGTCACCCTCAAAATGCGTACTGGTTGGGCGCCTGATTTTAAAAATGCTCCAACACTGGCACAAATAGCACAAGATGCAGGTATTCAGGCATTGGCCATTCATGGCCGTACCCGGGCTTGCGCTTATAAAGGACAAGTGGAATACGACACCATCAAGTTGGTTAAAGAGATGGTATCCATTCCAGTATTGGCCAATGGAGACATTCAAACTCCGCAACAGGCCAAATTTGTTCTGGATTACACCAAGGCCGATGGCGTTATGCTCGGCCGGGCAGCACAAGGGCGACCTTGGATTTTTAGAGAAATTAATCATTTCTTAGAAAGCGGCCAGTTATTAGCGGCTCCCACGCTATTAGAAGTTAAGCAAACCCTGTTAGGTCATCTACAGGCGCTACACGACTTTTACGGCGATTACATGGGGGTAAGAATTGCGAGAAAACACGTGGGCTGGTATTTGCAGGCACACGGTGATCATCGGGCGATACGCAAACAGTTTAACCAACTGGAAAGCCTTGAAGATCAAATAACACTTATAACGACTTTTTTTGAACAACCGGGGAAGGAACAAGCGGCATGAGCATCCACGAAGCACCAGTGGTGAGCAACCCTGTAGATACGAGCAACACTACACAGCTACCAGCAGAAAATACGCAAACTCTTCGCGACAGCGTTGAAAAGGCCTTAGAAAGCTATTTCGCACAACTAGACGGCCAGCCCGTAACAGAAGTGTACGACATGGTTTTATCTGAAGTTGAAGCCCCTTTGTTAGAAGTGGTAATGCGCTACACCAAGGATAACCAAACTAAAGCATCTGTTCTATTAGGGCTGAACCGCGGAACCCTGCGTAAAAAGCTTAAACAATACGGCATGCTTTAGGCCGAAACGATTTATCATTAACGCTGCTCTTTGCAGCGTTAATTTTTTCTAAACCCTGAAAATCTGACCGATTGATCAATATGACCATTACTCCTGTACGTCGTGCCCTCATCAGCGTTTCTGATAAAACTGGCATTGTTGAGTTTGCGAAAGCCTTGGCTTCTAAAAATGTAGAAATTCTGTCTACTGGCGGAACCTACAAATTGCTATGTGATAACAACGTAGCGGCCGTTGAAGTGTCTGATTACACAGGCTTCCCAGAAATGATGGATGGACGTGTAAAAACACTCCACCCTAAAATTCACGGTGGTGTACTAGGCCGTCGCGGTCAAGATGATGCAGTTATGCAAGAGCACGGCATCAACCCTATCGACTTGGTAGTCGTAAATCTTTATCCGTTTGAAGCCACGACCGCTGATCCAGATTGCACCCTAGCCAACGCCATTGAAAATATCGATATTGGCGGACCAACCATGGTTCGTTCAGCTGCTAAAAACAATAAACATGTGGGCATCGTGGTTAACGCCAGTGATTACACTCATGTTTTAAATGAGTTAGATAATCAAAATGGTCTAAGCGACAAAATTCGTTTTGACCTAGCGCTTAAAGCATTTGAACATACAGCAGCCTATGACGGCATGATTGCCAACTACCTTGGCCGCATTGATCAAAACGCCGATGTATTAAGCACAGATAATAAAGGCTTGTTCCCACGCACATTTAATACTCAGTTTATTAAATCGCAAGACATGCGTTACGGCGAAAACCCACATCAAAAAGCCGCTTTTTATGTGGAAGCCAACCAACAAGAAGCGTCGATTGCGACTGCTACGCAATTACAAGGTAAAGAGTTGTCATTCAACAATGTTGCCGACACCGATGCTGCCCTTGAGTGCGTAAAGTCATTTGTTAAACCAGCCTGTGTCATTGTTAAACACGCTAACCCTTGTGGTGTGGCTGTAAGTGAAAAAGGCATTAAAGAAGCTTACGATCTTGCCTTTGCAACCGATACCGAATCAGCCTTTGGCGGCATTATCGCATTCAACCGCGAATTAGATGGCGAAACCGCTACCAGCATTAGCGAGCGTCAATTTGTTGAAGTTATCATCGCCCCTAGTGTTTCAAGCGAAGCGAAAGAAGTATTGGCCGCCAAGAAAAATGTACGCGTATTAGAAACAGGCGAATGGCCACAACAACGCACTGCTGCCTTTGACTACAAACGTGTTAACGGTGGTTTGCTAGTTCAAGACCGCGATCACGGCATGATCACAGTAGATGATTTAAAAGTGGTGACTAAACGTCAGCCCACTGAAAAAGAATTACACGATTTAATCTTCGCTTGGAAAGTAGCTAAGTTTGTTAAATCAAACGCTATTGTCTACGCCAACGATCGTCAAACTATCGGTGTGGGTGCTGTCTCTTATACACATCTCCGAGCCCACGAGACCGTACTAGATCTCGT
>OLII01000163.1_pt1 | contig 25691 bp, 18 predicted proteins | sample 1609481 | NCBI WGS metagenome assembly OLII01 (sample SAMN05416859, study PRJEB24817) | seawater metagenome | isolation source: Sea water | place: Canada:Atlantic | collected 2013-11 | reverse complement strand
GGCAGCGTCAGATGTGTATAAGAGACAGGGTCTTTCTGCCAAAGAAATTTAATCAAAGTAGCTTTTGTCAAGATGTTTTTGAAACCGAATTAAAAAAACAAGGATTAAAAGTATTGGGTTGGAGAGATGTTCCAGTTGATACTTCTAATCTTGGAACAATAGCAGCTAAAACTCAACCAAAAACGAAACAGCTTTTTGTAGGTAAAGGAGAAGAAGAATTAACCGACTTACAATTCAATGCAAAGCTTTTTGCCGCTAGAAAAATTACAGAACATACCATTGAAAAATCAAAAATCTCGGAAAGTAAATATTTTTACTTACCAAGTTTTTCTACAACTACAATAATCTACAAAGGCTTATTAATTCCTGAAGATATCGGTCGGTTTTATGTAGACCTTCGTCAACCAGATTTGGTAACTAGATTGGCATTAGTACACCAAAGGTTTTCAACAAATACATTCCCTTCTTGGGATTTAGCACAACCATTTAGATTTATGTGCCACAACGGTGAGATCAATACACTTCGTGGAAATGTAAGTAGAATGAAAGCGCGCCAAGAATTGATGAAGAGTGATTTATTTGGCGATGATTTAGAGAAATTATTTCCAATTATCACAGAAGCAAAATCTGATTCAGCTTCTATGGATATGGCTGTTGAATTATTATTGATGACAGGAAGATCTTTACCAGAAGTAATGATGATGATGGTGCCAGAAGCATGGGAAAAAGACACATCAATGAAAGATGATAAAAAAGCCTTTTATGAATTCAATTCTTGTATTATGGAACCTTGGGATGGACCCGCTTCTGTACCTTTTACAGATGGTAATTTTATCGGTGCTTTATTGGATAGAAACGGATTACGTCCTTCAAGATATACCGTAACCAAAGACGGAAACGTAGTCATGTCATCAGAGATTGGTGTTTTAAATATCAAACCAGAAAATGTCGTAAAACATGGCCGATTAGAGCCAGGGAAAATGTTTTTAGTAGACATGAATGCGGGTAGAATTATTGAAGATGAAGAAATTAAACAAGAGATTATCACTAAAAAACCCTACCAAAAATGGGTAGAAGAAAACACACTTCAATTAGTCGATATTCCTTACACAAATAATACTATTCCAACTGAAGAAACAGATTATAAAACCAGATTAAGGCTTTTTGGATATACTCTAGAAGAAATTTCAACAGTAATTTCTCCAATGGCTACGCAAGCAAAAGAAGCAATTGGTTCTATGGGATCTGATACACCTTTAGCTGTTTTGTCAGATAACCCACAGTTATTATATAACTATTTTAAGCAACTGTTTGCTCAAGTTACCAATCCGCCTTTAGACGGAATTAGAGAAGAAATCATTACAGACATTAGTCTTGCTATAGGATCTGACAAAAATATTTTTGATGTATCTCCAGAGCATGCAAAAAAATTAAGAATTCAGAATCCAGTGATATCTAACGAAGATTTAGATAAAATCAAGAATATTAATCACCCTGATTTTAATGCAACTTCAATTAATATATTATTTCCTTTAGATGAAGGTGTCAATGGAATTGAAAGAGCTTTAGAATCCATGTTGAAGGAAGCAATTGACGCTGTTGATGCAGGTTCAAATATTATCATTCTTTCTGATAGAGGTGTTACTAAAGAGAATGCTCCAATACCTGCTTTGTTAGCTTGTTCGTATTTACATCATTCTTTAAATAGAGTTTCAAAACGTTCTAAATTTGGAATAGTAATTGAAACAGCTGAAGCAAGAGAACCCCATCATTTTGCTACCTTATTTGGATATGGCGCAAGCGCAATTAATCCTTATATGGTGAACGAAATTATAGCTCATCAAGTGGCAATAGGAGAAATAAAAGATGTTGAAGCAAGTGTAGCAATCAAGAATTTTAATAAAGCCATAGGAAAAGGTATCTTAAAAATTATGAATAAGATTGGAATTTCTACACTCCATTCTTATAGAGCTTCTCAGATTTTTGAAATCCTAGGATTAAAGAAAGGTTTTACCGAAAAATATTTTCCAGGAACACCTTCTAGAATTGGAGGAATAGGATTGTATGTCTTAGAAAAAGACATTTATAAAAGATGTAAATCTGCTTTTAGAAATGATGAAATAGACAATGTTTTAGACTTAGATATTGGAGGAGATTATAGATGGAGACGTGGAGGTGAGCGACACATGTTTAATCCGACCACAGTTTCTAAACTACAACAAGCAGTTCGACTAAAAAACAAAGACAGTTATAAAGTTTACGCTGATAAAATTAATCAGCAGTCGAAAGAATTGATGACGCTGAGAGGTTTGTTTGAATTTAACAATCTAGATCCTATTTCTATTGAAGAAGTAGAGCCTTGGACAGAAATTGTTAAACGATTTAAAACCGGAGCTATGTCTTTTGGGTCTATCAGTCAGGAAGCTCATGAGAATTTAGCAGTTGCGATGAATCGTATTGGAGGAAAATCAAATTCTGGTGAAGGAGGCGAAAATAAAAACCGTTTCAAAAAAATGTCAAACGGAGATTCAAAAAATAGTGCCATTAAACAAGTCGCTTCTGGAAGGTTTGGTGTTAGTAGTAATTACTTAACAAGTGCTAAAGAGATTCAGATTAAAATGGCGCAAGGTGCTAAGCCAGGTGAAGGTGGTCAATTACCTGGAAATAAAGTATTGCCTTGGATTGCAGAAGTGAGAAATTCTACACCTTATGTAGGATTAATTTCACCACCGCCACATCATGATATTTATTCTATTGAAGATTTAGCTCAATTAATTTTCGATTTAAAAAACGCCAATAGAGAAGCTCGAATCAATGTAAAATTAGTTTCCAAAGTTGGTGTAGGAACCATTGCAGCTGGAGTTGCAAAAGCAAAAGCAGATGTGATTTTAATTTCTGGTTTTGATGGAGGAACAGGAGCTTCTCCTTTAACTTCTTTAAAACACGCAGGGTTACCTTGGGAATTAGGAATTGCAGAAGCACAACAAACCTTGGTCTTAAATAATCTTAGAAATAGAGTAGTTGTAGAATGTGATGGTCAGTTAAAAACAGGTCGTGATGTCGCGATTGCTTGTTTGCTAGGAGCTGAAGAATTTGGTTTCGCAACGGCACCATTAGTTGCTTCTGGTTGTATTATGATGCGCCAATGTCATTTGAATACCTGTCCAGTTGGAATAGCAACTCAAGATCCAGAACTACGAAAAAACTTCAAAGGAACTCCAGAGCATGTGGTGAATTTCATGTATTTCGTTGCTGAAGAATTACGCCAAATAATGGCATCCTTGGGTTTTAGAACCATTAAGGAGATGGTAGGACAAACACAAAAAATTAATCCAACTATTGCAACAGAACATTACAAAGCAAAAGGAATAGACTTAGCGGCTATTTTACATCAACCTGAAGTAGAAGGAACGCCGATACTTTACAATACAGAAAAACAAAATCACAATCTTGATAAAGTTTTAGATTTAAAAATTATAGACAATGCAAAAGCTGCGATAAAAAATAAAATAAAATCAGAATATAGTTATCCGATTCAAAACACCAACCGATCAGTTGGTGCAATCACTAGCAATGAAATTTCAAAATTACATGGTGAAGAAGGATTACCAGAAGACACATTGACTTTAAATTTTAAAGGATCAGCGGGACAAAGTTTTGGTGCATTTGCAACCAAAGGCTTAACCATGATTGTTGATGGAGAAACCAATGATTATTTAGGAAAAGGATTGTCAGGAGCAAAAATTGTGGTAAAAAAACCTAAAGAAGCAGATTTTATCGCAGAAGATAATATCATCGTTGGAAATGTTTGTTTCTACGGAGCCATTAAAGGCGAGGCCTACATCAACGGAATTGCTGGTGAACGTTTTGCGGTTAGGAATTCTGGTGTAACAGCTGTAGTAGAGGGAATTGGAGATCACGGTTGTGAATATATGACCGGAGGAAATGTTATTGTTTTAGGAAAAACGGGAAGGAATTTTGCAGCTGGAATGAGCGGTGGAATTGCCTATGTTTATGATCCTTCGCATACTTTTAGAAATGAATTGTGTAATCTAGAAATGGTAGAGTTGGTTCATTTAGAAACCAAAGACCAGCTCGAGTTAAAAACTCATATCCATAAACATGTATCCTATACTGAAAGTAATTTAGGTAAAGAATTATTAAGCGATTGGGAAATCAATAAAATGAATTTCATTAAAGTTTTCCCAACTGATTATAAAATTGCTTTAGAGAGAATAGCACAAGAAAAATTAACAAAATTAACAGCGTAATCATGGGAGAATTAGGAGGATTTAAGAAATACGTTCGTAAAGGAGAAAGTAATACGGCTGTTAAACAACGTATTAAAACGTATAAAGAGTTTACAAAACCTTTAGAATTAAAAGAACAACAAGAACAAGGGTCTCGTTGTATGGATTGTGGAATTCCTTTTTGTCATAGTGGATGTCCTTTAGGAAATCTAATTCCAGATTTTAATGATTTAGTTCATAAAGGCCAATGGAAACAAGCTTTAGATATTTTACATTCAACTAATAATTTTCCTGAATTTACGGGGAGATTATGTCCTGCTCCCTGTGAGCAAGCTTGTGTTTTAGGAATTATAGATGATCCTGTTTCTATAGAAAATATTGAAAAATTTATCATCGAAAAAGGATTTGAAGAAGGTTGGATTATTCCTAAAAAACCAACCAAAAGAACAGGAAAAACGATAGCTATTGTAGGTTCTGGTCCAGCAGGTTTGGCAGGAGCTCAACAATTGAATAGAGCGGGTCATACCGTAACAGTTTTAGAGCGAGATGATAAAATAGGTGGTTTGTTACGATATGGAATCCCAAATTTCAAACTAGAGAAAGAAATTATAGACAGAAGAGTTGCTATTTTAGAAGAGGAAGGAATCGTATTTAAAACGAATGTCAATGTTGGTGTGAATTATGCTGTTGAAAAACTACAAGAATTTGATGCAGTTTTGTTGTCAGGAGGAGCAACTATTTCTAGAAGTATTCCAATTCCAGGAAATAATGCCAAGGGTGTCGTTCAAGCTATGGATTTCTTAACCAGACAAACCAAAGCCTTGTTTGATAAAAGTTTAGAAAAAAACATTATTAGTGCAAGTGGTAAAGATGTGATTGTTATTGGAGGAGGAGATACAGGTTCAGATTGTATCGGAACATCTAACAGGCATGGAGCAAAATCTGTGACAAACTTTGAAATCATGCCAAAACCACCCATGGTAAGAAGTGAAAAAACTCCTTGGCCATTTTGGCCTATGCAGTTAAAAACTAGCTCTTCTCATGAAGAAGGTTGTGATCGTAATTGGTTGGTGAATACCAAAGAGTTTGTAACCAATGATAAAAATGAATTGATTGCTTTAAAAACGGTAGAAGTTTCTTGGCAAACAATTCCAGGTCAAAGACCTCAATTGATTGAAAAAGAAGGTTCAGAAAAAACGTGGCCTTGTGATTTAGCATTATTGGCTCTAGGATTTACAGGTCCAGAAAAAAGCTTGCCAGAGCAATTAGGTTTAGAATTTGATGGTAGAACAAATGTAAAAGCCTCAATATCAGATTATGCAACTAATGTTCCCGGAATATATACTGCAGGTGATATGAGAAGAGGTCAATCTTTAATTGTTTGGGCAATTTCAGAAGGTCGACAAGCTGCACATCATATGGATACCTATTTAATGGGATCTTCACAATTACCATTAAAAGATGATAATGATCTGTTAAGTGCATAAATAAAAGTAAATATGATAATACCTAAAAAAACTTCCTTTAAATAGGAAGTTTTTTTTGCTTTTGAACGTCATACTTAATTGTATATAAATAATTGAAAATCAATATATTAATCATCTATATCTGTTTGTGAGTTTAAGCTACTTTTCTTTAGTGTGAAACTCTTAGAACATGCAATAAAGTATTTTAGAATTTGAAAATAGTTTACGTATTTAAAAACAGCATGAACAAATTAAATAAACATAGTCAAAGGTTAACGCAAGATGAGTCACAACCAGCTTCTCAAGCGATGCTATATGCAGTTGGTCTTACTGACGAAGATATGCAGAAAGCTCAAGTTGGAATTGCAAGTACAGGATACGATGGTAATCCATGTAATATGCATTTAAACCGATTGAAAGATGAGGTGAAAATTGAGTGTAAAATTGCTGATATGGTTGGACTAGGTTTTAATACCATTGGTGTTTCAGACGGAATTTCTATGGGAACTTCAGGGATGAATTATTCATTAGTTTCTAGAGATATTATTGCAGATTCTATAGAAACTGTCATGAATGCACAAAGTTATGATGCGTTGATAGCAATCGTAGGCTGTGACAAAAATATGCCCGGAGCAGTGATGTCAATGTTACGTCTCAATCGTCCATCGATTATGATGTACGGCGGTACTATTGCTTCAGGAAATTATAAAGGGAGAAAGTTAAATATTGTTTCTGCCTTTGAAGCTTTGGGTCAAAAAGTAGCAGGAGAAATTGAGGAAGAAGAATATAGAGAGATCATCAAAAGAGCGATTCCAGGAGCTGGGGCTTGTGGTGGAATGTATACTGCGAATACCATGGCTTCAGCAATAGAATGCATGGGATTTGCATTACCATATAATTCTTCAATTCCAGCTGAAAATCCTAATAAATTATCAGAATCAGAAAGACATGCCATTGCGATTAAAAATTTGTTAGAACAAGATTTAAAACCTTTAGATATTATCTCTAAAAAATCAATAGAAAATGCGATTGCTTTGGTGAATGCTTTAGGTGGATCAACCAATGCAGTATTACACTTTTTAGCGATTGCTCATGCTGCTGATATTGATTTTACTTTAGAAGACTTTCAGAGAGTTTCAGACAGAACACCTTTGATTGCTGATTTAAAACCTTCAGGAAAATACTTGATGGAAGATGTTCATGGTGTTGGTGGAACGCCAGCAATCATGAAATACTTATTAGAAGGAGGGTATTTGCATGGAGATTGTATGACAGTAACTGGAAAAACATTGGCCGAAAATTTAGCAGATATTGATGCCATGGAATTTGAAAATCAAGACGTTATTTTTCCAACGGATAATGCCTTAAAATCATCAGGAAATATCCAAATAATTTATGGAAATCTAGCTGCTGAAGGAGCAGTTGCTAAAATCTCAGGAAAAGAAGGATTGTTATTTGAAGGGAGAGCAGTTGTATATGATGGTGAACAAGCTGCTAATACAGGGATTTCAAACGGAGAAGTGAATAGAGGAGATGTGGTTGTGATTAGATATGTTGGCCCAAAAGGTGGTCCAGGAATGCCAGAAATGCTAAAGCCAACTTCTTTAATTATGGGAGCAGGTTTAGGAAAGTCAGTTGCTTTAATTACTGATGGACGTTTTTCAGGAGGAACTCACGGTTTTGTTGTAGGGCATATCACACCAGAAGCACAATCTGGAGGTACTATTGGAATCTTAGAAACCGGAGATATGATTAGAATTAGTGCAGAAGATAATTCTATCAATGTGTTACTATCTGATGAAGAATTAGCTGAAAGGAAATCAAAATGGATCGCTCCCGATTTAAAACACAAAAAAGGTGTTTTATACAAATATGCTAAAACTGTCGCGTCAGCCTCTAAAGGTTGTATTACAGATGGCGAATAAAAGAGAAAAGAAATTAAGGTACTAAAGTCTTGAACCTTTCATCTTGACTCTTATATCTAAACAAGGAATATTATGAATACAGAAACAATAAAATCTACAGAAGTATTGGCACCAACTACCGAGCGAATCTCAGGAAGTGAAGCAGTTATCAAGTGTTTGTTAGCTGAAGGCGTAGATATATTATACGGATATCCTGGCGGAGCTATCATGCCAGTTTATGACGAATTGTATAAATATCAAGATAAACTCCATCATGTACTAACTAGACATGAACAAGGAGCAACACATGCAGCTCAAGGATATGCAAGAATTTCAGGAAAAGTAGGCGTAGCTATTGCTACCTCAGGTCCAGGAGCAACTAATTTAATTACAGGAATTGCAGATGCTCAGATAGATTCTACACCAATGGTGTGTATTACTGGACAAGTGGGTTCTCATTTGTTAGGAAGTGATGCGTTTCAAGAAACAGACATTGTTGGTATTTCAACTCCTGTTACCAAATGGAATCATCAAATTACGAAAGCTTCTGAAATTCCTGAAGTATTTGCCAAAGCATTTTACATTGCAAAAAGTGGAAGACCGGGTCCTGTTTTAATAGATATTACCAAAGATGCTCAGTTCGAAGAATTCGATTTTTCCTATAAAAAATGTGAGGGAATTAGAAGTTATAAACCTGTTCCAGATGTTGACTTTGAAAAGGTGCAAGAAGCGGCTAACTTAATTAATAATGCAAAAAAGCCCATGATTGTTTGGGGTCAAGGTGTGATTTTAGGTGAAGCTGAAAACGAACTAAAAGCTGTGATTGAAAAAGCAGGAATTCCTGCAGCATGGACAATATTAGGAGCTTCGGCTATTCCAACCTCCCATCCATTAAATATAGGAATGGTAGGGATGCATGGTAATTATGCGCCCAATAAATTAACCAACGAATGTGATGTGTTAATCGCTATCGGAATGCGTTTTGATGATCGTGTGACCGGTAATTTAGCAACTTATGCCAAACAAGCGAAAGTCATTCATTTTGAAATTGATCCTGCAGAGGTAGATAAAAATGTAAAAACAGATGTGGCAGTTTTAGGAGATTCAAAAGAAAGCTTAGCTCATTTATTACCCTTGTTGCAAGAAAAATCACATCCAGATTGGCATCAAGAATTTAAAGATTTATATGCGATTGAATATGAGAAAGTAATCAAAAACGATTTGCATCCAACCAAAGAAGGATTGACCATGGGTGAAGTCTTAAAGGAAATCAATATTCAAAGTAAAGGAGAAGCAGCAATTGTGACTGATGTGGGTCAACATCAAATGATCGCTTGTCGATATGCAGAATTTAATCAGACTAAAAGTAATATTACTTCTGGTGGTTTAGGAACGATGGGTTTTGGTTTACCAGCTGCAATTGGAGCAAAAATGGCAGCTCCAGAACGTGAAGTTGTTTCCATCTCAGGTGATGGTGGTTATCAAATGACTATCCAAGAATTAGGAACCATATTTCAGCAAAAAGCTGCTGTAAAAGTGGTGGTTTTAAATAACGATTTTTTAGGAATGGTTCGTCAATGGCAACAGTTGTTTTTCGATAAGCGTTACGCATCCACAGAAATGGTGAACCCAGATTTTGTAGCGATTGCTAAAGGGTATTATTTAAATGCAAGAAAAGTTACCAAAAGAGAAGATTTAAAAGAAGCCGTAGCAGAAATGATGGCTAGTAAAGAAGCCTATTTTTTAGAAGTTTGTGTTGAGAAAGAAGGAAATGTATTTCCGATGATTCCAACAGGAGCCTCTGTTTCAGATATAAGATTAGAATAGGATGTAAGCATTTTTTAAAAATGTCACTTCGAGTGATTTTTAGAAGAATGAAAAAAATAGTATCGAGAAGTCTCAGCTAAAGAACTTAAAAATGAGTACAGAAGAAAAACAATTATATACAGTATCTATCTACACTGAAAATAACATCGGTTTATTGAATCGTATTTCAGCTATTTTTCAAAGAAGACATATTAATATTGAAAGTATTAATTCGTCAGTTTCTGAAATAGAAGGTGTTTCTCGATTTACTATCGTAGTAAATTTGGAGGAAAAGCAAATGAAAAAAGTAATCGGTCAGATTGAAAAACAAGTAGAGGTGATTAAAGCCTATTATCATACAGATGATGAAACCATTTATCAAGAGTCTTGTATGTTTAAAGTGCTATCCGATTTATTGTTTGAAGAACGACAAATTCAAAACATTATTAAAGAAAGTAATGCAAGAATTGTGACCGTCAATAAAGAGTTTTTTGTGATTGAAAAATCAGGAAGAAAAGAAGAAATCGAATTATTATACAGAGAATTAAAGCCTTTTGGAATTTTACAATTTACTCGTTCTGGAAGAATATCTGTATCAAAACAACCAATGAAAATATCAGAAATGCTAGAAGCATTTAATCAATAAAAAAAGAAACATGGCAAATTATTTTAACACCCTATCATTAAGAAATCAATTAGAACAATTAGGAAAATGTAGGTTTATGGATGCTTCAGAATTTGAAGACGGAGTACATGCATTAAAAGGAAAGAAAATTGTAATTGTAGGGTGTGGAGCTCAAGGATTAAATCAAGGTTTAAACATGCGAGATTCTGGATTAGACATCTCTTATACCTTACGTGAAGTCGCAATTAAAGAACAAAGAGATTCTTATAAAAATGCAACCAGTAATGGTTTTAAAGTAGGTACTTATACCGAATTAATTCCAACAGCAGATTTGGTGTTAAACTTAACTCCAGACAAACAACATACCAATGTGGTAAAATCAGTGATGCCTTTAATGAAAAAAGATGCAACATTATCGTATTCTCACGGATTCAATATCGTTGAAGAAGGAATGAAGATTCGTGAAGATTTAACAGTCATCATGGTGGCTCCTAAATGTCCGGGAACTGAAGTTAGGGAAGAATACAAACGTGGTTTTGGAGTGCCAACTTTAATTGCTGTACATCCAGAAAATGACCCTCAGAACAAAGGTTGGGCGCAAGCAAAAGCATATGCTGCTGCTACTGGTGGAGATAGAGCAGGCGTATTAGCTTCTTCTTTTGTTGCAGAGGTAAAGTCAGATTTAATGGGAGAGCAAACCATTTTATGTGGCGTTTTACAAACAGGGTCTATTCTATCATTTAATAAAATGATTGAAAAAGGTGTTGATGCCAATTATGCAGCAAAATTGATTCAATATGGATGGGAAACCATCACAGAAGCTTTAAAGCATGGAGGAATTACCAATATGATGGATCGTTTGTCAAATCCAGCTAAAATAAAAGCGTATGACTTATCAGAAGAGTTAAAAGACATCATGAAACCCTTGTTTGAAAAACATATGGACGATATTATTTCTGGTCATTTTTCAACAACCATGATGGAAGATTGGGCAAATGATGATGTAAATTTATTAACGTGGAGAGCTGCTACGGGTGAAACTAATTTTGAGAAAACGCCATTAACCAAAGATGAAATTTCTGAACAAGAGTATTTTGATCATGGTGTATTAATGGTTGCTTTTGTAAAAGCAGGAGTAGAGTTAGCTTTTGAAACCATGGTAAGTGCAGGGATTATTGAAGATTCTGCGTATTATGAATCGCTACATGAATTACCATTGATTGCGAATACCATCGCTAGAAAGAAATTATTTGAAATGAATCGAGTGATTTCTGATACGGCAGAATATGGATGTTATCTTTTTGATCATGCCTGTAAACCCTTATTAACCGACTTTATGAAATCTGTAGAAACTGATATCATCGGAACCTCTTTTTCAACGGTAAATGATGTTGATAATGTGGAGCTGATAAAAGTAAACGATGCTATAAGAAATCACCCAATAGAAGCTGTTGGAAAAAGATTGCGTGGTGCAATGACTGCAATGAAAGTCATTAAAACGACTACAGAAGAAACGACAGTTTTAGCATAAACCTCCATGAATACTGAAGTCACATATAAACCAACTATTGAAGCAGTTAATGAAGCTGCAAACAATTTACGAGAGGTAGTTTTAAAAACTCCTTTGGTAAAAAACGAGCAGTATTCTAAAGAGTTTCAAAGCACAATTTTATTTAAACGAGAAGATTTACAGCAAGTTAGATCGTATAAAATTAGAGGTTCGTTTAATAAGATATCATCATTAACAAGTGAACAAAGAAAAAAAGGAATAGTTTGCGCAAGTGCTGGAAATCATGCACAAGGAGTAGCACTCTCTTGCAAATTGTTGAAAATTCATGGAATGATTTATATGCCTTCACCAACACCAAAACAAAAAATTAATCAAGTTAAAATGTTTGGCGAAGAATATGTAGAAGTTGTTTTAATCGGAGATTCTTTTGACGATGCGCAATATGCCGCAAAATTAGAAAGTGAACGCTTACAAAAAACCTTTATTCATCCTTTTGATGATGAAAAAATCATCGAAGGTCAGGCTACAGTTGGTTTAGAAATTTTAGAACAAGCTAAAGAACCTATCGATTATATATTTGTGCCTGTGGGTGGAGGTGGATTATCTTCAGGATTATCATCTTATATCAAACAAATTTCACCCAACACAAAAATAATTGGAGTAGAGCCTGATGGAGCACCTTCCATGTCGACTTCTATTAAATCAGGAAAAAATACTTCCATAGAAAATATTGATAATTTTGTAGATGGAGCCGCTGTAAAACGGGTTGGGAATCTAAACTTTGCTTTGTGTAAAGAAAATTTACATGATATGATTACAGTTCCAGAAGGAAAAGTATGTCAGATTATCTTAGACTTATACAACAAAGAAGCTACGGTAATTGAACCTGCCGGAGCACTAAGTATTGCCGCTTTAGATACGTATAAAGATGAGATTAAAGGTAAAAATGTTGTCTGTGTGATTAGCGGAAGTAATAATGATATCACAAGAACTGCAGAGATTAAAGAGCGTGCCTTATTGTATGCAAACATCAAACATTATTTTATCATAAAGTTTCCTCAGAGAGCCGGAGCATTACGAGAATTTGTTGCCGATATATTAGGGCCAGATGATGATATCACTCATTTTGAATACACAAAAAAAACAAGTAGAAATAACGGAGCTGCCGTTGTTGGCTTAGAATTAAAGTCGTCAAAAGACTTAGATCCTTTAATTGCTAGAATGAAACGCCACAATTTTTACGGAGACTATTTAAATGATAAACCTGATTTATTTCAGTTTTTAGTGTAGAGATTCGTAAATTAGCCTAGTAAAATTTAACACGATGTCTTTAGATAAAACTTCTCTGGAAATTCCAGAATCATATAGAATCAATAATATATTAGAACAGAATACTTATTTAGTTAATGGTCAGTTAAAACCTTGGTCAGGAGAAACAGCTAATGTATATTCTACCATTTCATCAACAGATTCCTACAAGCCAACCTTATTAGGAAGCATCCCGCAGTTAGGTGAGGATGAAGCGCTAGAAACTTTAGATGCAGCCTGCAAGGCTTTTGATAAAGGAAAAGGTTTGTGGCCAACTATGAAAGTTACCGATCGTATCGCTTGTATGGAAACATTTGTAGCACAAATGAAAACCAAGCGTGATGAGATAGTAAATCTTTTGATGTGGGAAATAGGAAAAACATTACCAGATTCTGAAAAAGAATTTGATAGAACCATTGATTATATCTACGATACTATTGAAGATTATAAACAAATGGATAGAGATAGTGCCAAGTTTGAAAAAAACGATGGTGTTTACGCTCATATTAGAAGAGGTCCGTTAGGAGTTGTTTTGTGTTTAGGACCGTATAATTATCCTTTAAATGAAGCTTTTTGTTTGTTGATTCCTGCATTGATCATGGGAAATACAGCCATTTTTAAACCCGCTAAATTCGGAGTGCTATTAATGTCGCCATTATTAGAAGCTTTTCAAAATAGTTTTCCAAAAGGAGTGGTTAATATTATTTACGGACGGGGTAGAGTATTAGCAACACCGATTATGAAAACCGGAAAAGTTGATGTTTTGGCCTTAATAGGGAATAGTACTTCAGCAAAAGCATTACAAGCCCAACATCCAAAAAGTAACAGATTGCGTTTGGTTTTAGGCTTAGAGGCTAAAAACCCAGCGATTGTTTTACCAGATGCTGATTTAGATATGGCCATTGAAGAGTGTTTAGCAGGGTCTTTATCATTTAACGGTCAACGTTGTACTGCTTTAAAAGTATTGTATGTTCATGAAGCGATTGTAGAAGAATTTAACAAACGTTTTTCTGCAAAAGTTGATGCTTTAAAATTTGGGAATCCTTGGGAAGCTGGTGCAAAATTAACACCACTTCCAGAACCAGACAAACCAAGTTATATTCAAGAATTAATTGATGATGCCACTGAAAAAGGGGCAACAATCCTTAATGCAAAAGGAGGTGAAACAACTGATAATTATATTTTTCCAGCGGTTTTATATCCTGTAAATAAAGACATGCGCGTTTTTCATGAAGAGCAATTTGGACCGGTAGTGCCTATTGTTTCTTTTAAAGATATTGATGAACCTTTAGATGATATTGCTGATTCTAATTATGGACAACAAGTAAGTTTGTTTGGAAAAAATGTAGCCACCTTATCGCCTTTAATTGATAGTTTGGTAAACCTTGTTTGTAGAGTAAACTTAAACAGTTCTTGTCAACGTGGTCCAGATGTGTATCCATTTACTGGAAGAAAAGATTCTGCAGTAAGTACTTTGAGTGTGCACGATGCATTACGTTCGTTTTCTATTAGGACTTTTGTAGCGTCTAAAGACACTGCGTATAACAATGCAATCTTAGAAGAACTATTAGAAAAAAAATCATCTAATTTTATTAGTACAGATTATATTTTATAAGAAGGTTTTAAAACGAATGCCTTGTATTATCCCGTTTTTTTATATGGGATAACAATACTTTTTATTGAGATAAAACCAACTGTGCTTCATTATGATAAACCGCTAACCAATGATAAAATTCTTCAGAAAAATTAGGCAAAAAATGCTGACTGAAAACAAATTCAGTAAGTATCTACTATATGCCATTGGAGAAATTATTCTTGTGGTAATTGGAATTTTAATTGCACTAGGAATTAATAATTGGAATAATAATCGTTTGGTCGATTTTCAAAAAACAAACTTCTTAAAAAATATAAAGAAAGATTTAATTTCAGACACACTTGCATTTGAAAAAAGTATTAAACTTTATGAAGAATTAATTACTAAAAAGAAAAAGTTAATATCGCTGTCTGAATATGGTACTATTAGTTCAGATAGTCTTAGTTATATCTTTTTCAGCAAGTATTCTAATTATGATATTAATGTTACAACTTTTACAAAGGTCACGAATTTAGGAATATCTGAACTTTCTAAAAATGATAGTCTTTCTAGTAAGATATATAAATACTATACTAGTGAGTTAAAATCTTTCAAGACTTATATTAATTGGGAAATTGAAGAAACAACTAATGACGGTAACTACTGGGTCTCTCAAAACGAATTTGAATTTGAAAGTCAGTTCCCAAAGTTTCGAGATTCGGTTACGAATCGCCAAAAATTAATAAAACTAATAATTGAACCAAGAGGACGCAACCAAATATTGAATGATTACTTCAGAAAAAACCGTGTTTTAGATAAATATCAGAAAATGAAAAAAATTGCTTCAGATTTAATTATAGAAATTCAAATTGATTTAAATAATAGATAGTAAACTTAAGCCGTGTATAATTAATTGCTTTGGCAAGTGCTTATCTGGAAAATTCCTTCGGAATTTTCTCGCGTTCATTTTTGTTTACTAAATTAGTTGCTTAACCACGCAAATAACCATGCCTAATAACAACATTTTATATCTTTATATCCACAGTAGTTCTTTCAAGAGATAAAGAAATTGACTAAATGCATAGTTTATACATATGAAAATTCTATTTAAAAGATTACTTATTAAATCAGTTAAGAACATCTTTTTGATAGTTATACTATTTTCAATAACTACATGTTTAGGGCAAAAAGAAAATAAAATTGAGACTATGGTATCTAAAATAAAAAGAGAAGTAAATCCAGCATTTGTTTATTCTTATGAAAAAACAAAGTTTGTTCCTGAAGAAGGTAAAACACTACTTATTATGGGGCAAACGGTAGAAAGTATCAATGAATATATGGATAGTTTTCCTAACCAAGCAATTCCTGCTGGTTGGTCAGCTTATTGGGGAGTACCCGAGTTTAAAGGGATTAAAGAATCTCATAAAACCGATTCTGGAGATAGACAAAATCATCAAATGTTAATTGATCGCTTTCCTAATACTGTGATGCATAGTGCTATGTGGATGGTAGGTAAGTGGGATGTAGCAAAAAAAGCGGGAAAAGGAGACTATGATAAGGTTCTTAAAAAATATGCAGCTTGGGCAAAATCTATTGATCGACCGATTTACCTGAGAATTGGTTACGAATTTGATGGACATCATAACGAACTAGAACCCGAAGAATATGTAAAAGCCTACAAGCACATTGTAGATCTTTTACGAAAAAAAGGGGCAAATAATATTGCATTTGTTTGGCACTCTTATGCCTCTGAACCCTACAAAAACTACAAACTATCTGATTGGTATCCTGGAGATGATTATGTAGATTGGATAGGTATTTCAGTTTTTGGCCATGCATACGATAATTCTGATTTTGGTATTCATTGTGATAATGTCCTGCAATTTGCCAAACTAAAGAAAAAACCTGTAATGATTGCAGAATCTAACCCAGTCAAGGGTATTTATAAAGATAATATTGATGCTTGGGATCAGTGGTTTGTTAATTTTTTCACCTTCATTTATAATAAGAATATCAAAGCCGTTAGTTTTATAAACCAAGATTGGAAAACACTCTCTATTCAAGGAATAGAAGAATGGAAAGATGCTCGTCTCTACAATAATGAGCAAATTTCTAAAGCATGGTTCATGGAGACTAACAAAGATCGATACTTGAAACAATCAACCGAGTTATTTGAGCAATTAGGATATGATAAAAATGAGAAATAAATAATTAGTTCATTATTCTACTTTATAGAATTCTAAATAACATCCCCTTGAAAATAAATTATCTATAATTATAAACATCGATTTTAAGGATAATCATAAATCTTGTAAAAAATGATTTAGGAATGATGGTCGTTTCAAATTAATTTTTACATTTACAGCATGATTTTACAACAAATTAAAATAGTTATTGCAATTCCCGCACGCCGTCGCCGCTAATTACTTAAAGCCGCAACGAGTTATTACTATTTTAAATAAAATCAAATTGAACACAACATCTCACATAACATCTACTAAAACCCAAGTTATTTCTCAAAATAACTTATTAAGCGAACGTCGCATTTATCTGCGTCGCCCGTAAGGGTATATTCTAATTTGAACTTAGGTGAGTCCGGTTCTACATTCAAGTATTAATTAAGTTTATAACCAAAAAAAGTCAAGATAATGGAAGTCATTATTGCTGATAAATCACATATCATTTATGCAGATATTATCTGTAACACTATTGCAGATTCTGCCAACGTACGAGGAACAGGAATCGCTAAAAGAACACCAGAATACATTATCCAAAGAATGGAAAATGGAAATGCAGTGATTGCTTTAGATGGAGGAATGTTTGTAGGGTTCTGTTATATAGAAAAATGGGATCATGGAAAATTTGTAGCCAATTCAGGATTGATTGTTCATCCAGATTATAGAGGAAAAGGTGTCGCGAAATTAATAAAGAAGAAAATTTTTGAACACTCCAGAACCAAGTTTCCAGAAGCAAAAGTATTTAGCATCACTACCGGTTTACCTGTGATGAAAATGAACAGTGATTTGGGGTATAAACCTGTGACATTTTCTGAATTGACAAAAGATCAATCTTTTTGGAAAGGTTGTCAAACTTGCAAAAATTACGATGTCTTGCAAAGAACTTCACAGAGTATGTGTTTGTGCACAGGAATGTTATATGATCCAAACGCAAAACAGGAAACGAAAAAAGTAAAAGAAAATGTTTTCAAAAGGTTAAAAAGTATCAAACAAACTCTTTTTTTAAAGAATAATAAAAAATAAGATGATGAAAAAATTAGTATTGGCATATAGTGGCGGATTAGATACATCATATTGCGCAGTTCATTTCTCAAAAGATTTAAACTACGAAGTTCATGCGGTTAGTGTAAATACCGGTGGATTTACACAAACTGAAATTAATAGTATTGAAGAAAAAGCCTATGCAATGGGTGTCACAGCTTATAAAAACATCAATGCGATTGAAACCTATTATCAAAAGGTAGTCAAGTTTTTAATTTATGGAAATGTCTTAAAAAATAATACCTATCCTTTATCTGTCAGTGCAGAAAGAATCATTCAAGCTATTGAGATTATTGAATACGCCAAAAAAATTGGAGCAGATTATATTGCACATGGAAGCACAGGTGCGGGAAATGATCAAGTAAGATTCGATTTAATTTTTCAAACCTTAGCGCCAGAAATTGAAATTATCACACCGATAAGAGATCAGCAATTAACGAGACAGCAAGAAATTGATTATCTGCAATCTAAAGGAATTGAAATGTCTTGGGCAAAAGCTAAGTATTCTATCAACAAAGGCTTGTGGGGAACCAGTGTTGGAGGTGAAGAAACGCTGACTTCAAAGAACCCATTACCTGAAGAAGCTTATCCTTCTCAATTACAAAAAGAAGGAAGTGAAAAAATAAAACTAACCTTTTCTGAAGGTGAACTGATGGCGATTAATGATGAAGAAGGTTTACCACAAGACACTATAGAAACTTTAAATAATCTAGCATCTCAATATGCTATTGGAAGAGATATTCATGTTGGAGATACCATTGTAGGAATTAAAGGAAGAGTTGGTTTTGAAGCTGCTGCTGCAAGTATCATCATTAAAGCACATCATTTGTTAGAAAAACATACACTTACCAAATGGCAATTACAACATAAGGATTATTTAGCCAATTGGTATGGAACTCATTTGCATGAAGGATTGTTTTTAGATCCTGTAATGAGAAACCTTGAAGCATTTTTAGAGAGTAGTCAAGCAAAAGTATCTGGTGACGTATTTATAACGCTTAAACCGTATCATTTTACACTCGACGGAATAACATCGAATCACGATTTAATGAACGCCGATTTTGGAAGTTATGGTGAAGAAAATAAAGGCTGTACAGCTGAAGAGGCGAAAGGATTTATTAAAATCTATGCGAATCAGAGTAAAATTTATCAAAACGTAAACGCAAAATGATAGAAGCTGGAATCATAGGAGGAGCAGGATATACTGCAGGAGAACTAATTAGAATTTTACTAAATCATAAAGAAGTAAATATTAATTTTATTTACAGTACTTCCAATGCTGGAAATAATGTCAGTAACATTCATCAAGATTTAGTAGGAGAAACTGAGTTGGTATTTACAAATAAAATTAACCCTGAAATAGAGGTGTTGTTTTTGTGTTTAGGTCATGGAAATTCTAAAGCATTTTTAGAAGAATATTCGTTTTTTTCAAAGACAAAAATTATTGATTTAAGCAATGATTTTAGACTAAAAGAAGATGTGTATTTTGAAGGAAGAGAATTCATTTATGGATTGCCAGAACTTCAAAAAGAGAAAATTAAAAAAGCAAAAAGTATCGCTAATCCAGGTTGTTTTGCAACAGCACTTCAGTTAGCGATTTTGCCCTTAGCTGCTCATGATTTATTGAAAAACGATGTGCATGTTAATGCAGTCACTGGTGCAACAGGAGCAGGAACGTCCTTATCAAAAACGACCCATTTTACTTGGAGAGATAATAACTTTTCATATTACAAACCTTTTACACATCAACATTTAGGAGAGATTCATCAATCTGTCAAACAATTGCAACAAAGTTTTGCATCTGACATAAATTTTATGCCCAATAGAGGTAATTTTTCTAGAGGAATCTTTGCAACAATGTATACAGAGTTTGCTGAAAGTTTAGAATCAGCTGTAACGCTTTATGAAGAATTCTATAAAGATTCAGTTTTTACGTTTGTTTCAGATCAAGAATTGCATTTAAAACAAGTGGTAAACACCAATAAGTGTTTAATTCACTTACATAAACACCATGATAAATTACTGATTACGAGTTGTATTGATAATTTATTAAAAGGAGCTTCTGGGCAAGCAGTTCAAAATATGAATTTAATGTTTGGGTTTGAAGAAACAGAAGGATTGAAATTAAAAGCAACATATTTTTGACTTCGATAAGCCCTATCAACGTCTACGGACAATGAGGCTCTCGAAGTGTCGAAACTAATAAAATTAATATTATGAAAATAGCCATCATAGGAACTGGAAATTTAGGATGCTCAATTGCAAAAGGATTGATAAACGCCAATGCAATTACATCTTTATACTTAACAAAGAGAAATTTAGATTCAATAAAAGAGTTTGAAGGATATCAAAATGTAATACTGACAACCGATAATAAGACAGCTGTACAAAATTCAGACATTCTCATTTTTGCTGTACAGCCCTCACATTTAGAAGCTATTTTAGACGACATTAAAGGTTTGTTAACTGATAAACATGTCTTAATTTCTACGATTACAGGTTTCTCAGTTTCTAAAATTGAAAGTATCGTTGGTAAAAATCAGTATGTTATTAGAGCGATGCCTAATACGGCAATTGCAGTTGGAAAATCAATGACATGTATTTGTTGTAATGAAAAAGGGAATGAAAGAATTAAAATAGCCGAAGCCATTTTTAATAGACTTGGAACTTCTATTGTAATTCCAGAAAATCAAATGCAGGCGGCAACAGTTGTTTGTGCAAGTGGCATTGCTTTTTGGATGCGATTAATGAGAGCTACAACTCAGGCTGCTATTCAATTAGGTTTTGATGCTCACGAAGCTCAAAAATTAGCGATGTACACAAGTGAAGGAGCGGCAAATCTATTAATTACAACTGGAAATCACCCTGAACAAGAAATTGACAAAGTAACCACCCCCAAAGGTTGTACTATTGAAGGACTCAATGAAATGGAGCACAAAGGATTGAGTTCTTCTTTAATACAAGGAATGGTGGCTTCCTTTAATAAAATTAACAGTATTAAAACAGATCAGTTATGAGTTTATTTAATGTGTATCCATTATTTGATATAACTCCTGTAAGAGCAAAGGATGTCTATGTATATGATGAAAATGATGTTGAATACCTAGATTTATATGGCGGTCATGCTGTAATTTCTATAGGTCATTCACATCCAAAATATGTATATAATATTGCCAATCAATTGAATAAAATTGGCTTTTATAGCAATTCCATTCAAAACCCCTTACAAGAAGCGTTAGCTTCAGAATTAGAAGCTGCTTCGGGTTGTTTAGATTATCAGTTGTTCTTGTGTAATTCTGGTGCAGAGGCAAACGAAAACGCGATTAAACTAGCTTCTTTTCATACTAATAAAAAGAAAGTAATAGCTTTTAAAAATGGCTTTCACGGAAGAACTTCTGCGGCAGTTGCAGCTACAGATAATTCAAAAATAATAGCTCCAGTAAATGCACAGCAAGAAGTGGAGTTGTTTCAATTAGGAGATTTAGTTGGGGTGGAATCAGCTTTAAAAAAGAATGATGTATGTGCTGTTATTATAGAAAGTATACAGGGAGTTGGAGGCTTAGATGAGAGCACCACTGACTTTTACAAAGGTCTAGATCTCATTTGTAAAAGACATGAGGTCGTTTTAATCGCTGATGAAGTGCAATCTGGATTTGGAAGAACGGGTGATTTTTTCGCATTTCAAAAACATGGTATTAAACCTAATATTATATCAATGGCAAAAGGAATGGGAAATGGTTTTCCTGTAGGTGGAATTCTAATTCATCCCAATATCAAAGCATCTTACGGGCTATTAGGGACCACTTTTGGAGGAAATCATTTAGCTTGTATAGCTTCATTAACAGTACTAGAAGTATTAAAAAAAGAGAAATTACAACAAAATGTAAAAGAAATTTCGAATTATTTTACCAAGAAAGCAAAGGTATTGCCAAAAGTAAAAGCTATTAAAGGAAGAGGGTTAATGCTAGGATTGGAGTTTGATTTTCCTATTGCAAATTTAAGAAAGGAATTAATTTTTAAGCATAAAATATTTACAGGAAGCGCTAAAAATCCTAACGTATTAAGAATTTTACCACCGTTAACGATTCAAAAAGAACATATTGATCAATTTATAAACGCTTTAAAAATCGAGTTGTCATGAAGAATTATGTAAGTATTTACGATATCGAAAATATTGAACAAACGGTTCAAGAAGCTATCGAGTTGAAAAAGAATCCTTTTCAATTTGAAAAGTTAGGAAATCACAAAACCTTAGTGATGCTCTTCTTTAATGCTAGCTTAAGAACTAGGTTAAGTACCGAGAAAGCAGCTAAAAACCTTGGGATGGAGGTAATGATTTTAAATGTTAATGATACTTGGAATTTAGAATATGAAGACGGAACAGTGATGGATTTAAATACAGCAGAGCATATTAAAGAGGCTGCTCAAGTTATTTCTCAATACACAGACATTATTGCAGTAAGAGCATTTCCATCGCTTATAGATAAAGAAAAAGACGAATCGGAATACGTCATAAAAAACTTTGTAAAATATGCTACGGTTCCTATTGTAAATATGGAAAGTGCTACTGCTCATCCTTTACAGGCATTGGCTGATGCAATTACAATTGAAGAATTAAAAAGAACAACAAAACCAAAAGTTGTGCTTTCTTGGGCACCACATCCCAAAGCTTTGCCACAAGCAGTAGCAAACTCTTTTGTTAATATGATGAAAGAATTGGATGTAGAATTCTTAATTACTCATCCAAAAGGATATGAACTGAATCCAAAAATCACCAAAGATGTTACTATTAATTATGATCAAGAAGAAGCATTGCTAAATGCAGATTTTGTGTACACCAAGAATTGGAGTAGTTATCATGATTACGGAAAAGTGTTAACTAAAGATGCTAATTGGATGTTGACAAAAGAGAAAATTGGAAATGCAAATTTTATGCATTGTTTGCCAGTAAGAAGAAATGTTGTAGTTGAAGATGCTGTTTTAGATAGTGAAAATTCTGTGGTCATTCAACAAGCAAATAATAGAACTTTTGCCGCTCAAGTAGTTTTAAAAAATATATTAAAAACCTTACAATGGAAACACTAAAAGTTGTAAAAATTAGTGGAAATATTATTGATAATGATGCAGAATTAACATCGTTTTTAAAAGAATTTGCGTCTTTAAATGGACCTAAAATTTTAGTGCATGGTGGTGGAAAATTAGCTACCGAATTATCAAATAAAATGAATGTTCCTGTAAAAATGATCGATGGAAGGAGAGTCACTGATGCTGAAACATTGGAGATTATAATGATGGTTTATGCGGGGAAAATTAATAAGAATATCGTGGCGAAATTACAAAGTTTTGGATGTAATTCAGTTGGATTTTCTGGTGCGGATGGAAATACAATTATTGCAAAAAAGAGACCTGTTTCAACTGTTGATTACGGTTTTGTTGGAGATGTAGTAAAGGTTGATATAATGGTTTCTAAATTACTATTAAACAATAATATAACAAATATATTTTCTGCAATATCTCATGATCAAAAAGGACAACTATTAAATACCAATGCAGATACCATTGCTTCAGAATTAGCGATTGCTTTTACTGAATTTTATCAAGTGGAATTGTATTACTGTTTTGAAAAAAATGGTGTCTTAGAAAGTATCGATGACAATGATTCAGTAATTGAACAGATCAATCAAGAAACATATCAAAAATTAAAGAAGTCAGGAATCATAAATGAAGGGATGATTCCAAAATTAGACAACTGTTTTTATGCTTTAGAAAAGAACGTTTCTAAAGTATGTATAGGAAAATCAAATATGTTGTTTGATCAACAATCTAGTTACACAACAATTCAGAACTAATGAGCATAGAAAAATTAACAATTGATGCTATTGCATTGCTGAAAAATTTAATAGAAACACCATCGTTTTCTTCTGAAGAAAATGAAACTGCTTTGTTGATAGAAGATTGGTTTCAAAAATATCAAATTGACTATCAAAGAACTCAAAATAATGTCTGGGCAATCAATAAAGAATTTGATGAAAGCAAACCAACATTATTATTGAATTCGCATCATGATACCGTAAAACCAAATAATGGCTATACAAAAGATCCTTTTAAAGCAATTATAGAAGATGGAAAATTGTTTGGTTTGGGAAGTAACGATGCTGGTGGTTGTCTAGTTTCATTGATAGCAACATTTACATATTTCTACAATCATAAAGATTTAAAATATAATTTGGTACTAGTTGCTTCAGCGGAAGAGGAAAGTAGTGGACAAAACGGTCTGAATAGCATGCTATCTATCATTCCGAAAATAGATGTTGCTATTGTCGGAGAACCTACCTTAATGCATTTAGCAGTGGCAGAAAAAGGCTTGGTGGTATTTGATGCAAAAGTTAAAGGAACCCCCGGTCATGCTGCTCATCCTAATAATGACAATGCTATTTACAATACGATTGCTGTCTTAGATTGGTTTCAGAAGTATCAATTTAAAAAGACTTCAGAAAGTTTAGGAGATGTAAAAATGACCGTTTCACAAATCAGTGCTGGTAAACAGCACAACGCAATTCCTGCAGAAGTTGATTTGGTAGTTGATGTTCGTGTTAATGACCAATATAGCAATCAAGAAATTGCAGCTATTTTGCAAAAAGAATGTCCATGTAGCTCCATAATACCAAGAAGTTTACGATTAAATTCATCTTCTATTCCAATTGAACACGAATTAGTACAAGCAGGCATTGCATTAGGAAGAGAAACTTATGGATCACCAACATTATCAGATCAATCGGTATTATCTTGTCCGTCTTTAAAATTAGGACCAGGTGATAGTACACGATCTCACACGGCAGATGAGTTTATTTATATTCAAGAAATTGAAGAAGGAATAGATTTGTATATCAAGTTATTAGAAAAAATAGTATAAAAATAAAGCATATGAAACTTTGGGATAAAGGCATAAAAATAGATCAACAAATAGAACAATTTACAGTTGGTAACGATAGAGAAATCGATATGCATATTGCGAAATACGATGTGCAAGCGTCTATAGCACATGCTAAAATGTTAGCTTCTATCGAAATTATTACAGTAGAAGAGTTACAGCAATTAGAAGAGGGATTATTAATTTTACAGAAACAAATTCTAGATGAAACCTTCGTTATTGATGCACAGTTTGAAGATGTACATTCTAAAATTGAATTTGAACTCACAAAAATGTACGGAGAAGTAGGTAAGAAAATACATACAGCCAGATCTAGAAACGATCAAGTTTTGGTGGCTTTGCATTTGTATTACAAAGAAAATTTGACTCAAATTAAAGAACTTACAGCTACTTTTTTCAATACATTACTACAATTAGCCGATACTCACCAAAATTCTTTATTGCCAGGTTATACGCATTTACAAGTCGCTATGCCATCATCCTTTGGAATCTGGTTTTCTGCCTATGCAGAAGTGCTTATTGATGATGTTTATTTATTAAATGCAGCTTTGCAAACTGTGGATCAAAACCCCTTAGGTTCAGCAGCAGGATATGGTAGTTCTTTTCCAATTGATAGAGAATTAACAACCAATGAACTAGGGTTTGCAACTCTAAAATACAATGTAGTTGCTGCACAAATGAGTAGAGGAAAAAATGAAAGAACTATTGCCGCTTCTTTAGGAAGCTTAGCAAATACACTCGCTAGATTTTCGATGGATATTTGCTTGTATATGAGTCAGAATTTCGATTTTATTTCATTTCCAGATGAATTAACAACCGGAAGTAGTATTATGCCACATAAAAAGAACCCCGATGTTTTCGAATTGATTAGAGGAAAATCAAACAAAATTCAGGCATTACAATCAGAAATGATTTTAATCACCAACAATTTACCTAGTGGATATCATAGAGATTTTCAATTATTAAAAGAAAATATGATTGCTGCTATAGAAGAACTGTCTCTTATACACATCTGACGCTGCCGACGATCTACTCTGTGT
>OLII01000162.1_pt1 | contig 25710 bp, 23 predicted proteins | sample 1609481 | NCBI WGS metagenome assembly OLII01 (sample SAMN05416859, study PRJEB24817) | seawater metagenome | isolation source: Sea water | place: Canada:Atlantic | collected 2013-11 | reverse complement strand
ATCGCCGATGGTAGTGTGGGGTTTCCCCATGTGAGAGTAGGTCATCGTCAAGATTCAATTCCAGAACCCCTGTCTGCGCTGCAGACAGGGGTTTTGTCTTTTCAGGGGCTAGGGTAGCGGGTTGTTCCTGCCACCCTCTGCACCGGCCAGGCCGGCCCCTGCACACAATGGGCTGCAGGAGCCGACCTTCAGTCTATGCAGTGCGCCGAGCCCGGCTACTGCGCCGCGCCAGCAACTTGCGCCACCAGATATACACCCCTGTCACCGACAGCACCGCAATCACTACCCCCAGCACCGCGATCATCACCTGGCCTGTAGTGCCGAGGATCCTGCCGCCATGTATGGGTAGTTGCAGCCGGTAGAAGCGTTCCCCCAGGGTGCCCTGGCCAGCGATCTCCTGCCCCAGCAGGCGCCCGTCGGTGCCATGGAAGAACAACCACGACTTGCCCTGGGCATCGGTGTCGTGCTGTCCGAAACCGGCGCCATAGAAGTTGTACTCGAAGCTGTAGTACAACTCGCCGATCGGCGCCGTCAGCCCCAGCCGCTGGCCCTCCTGCTGCGCCAGCTGATGGGCTTGATGCCATGTCAGCTGGGTCTGCCCCAGTTCTTCTCTGGGCAGCCTGCCACGGGCCTCATAGACGCTTGGTTCCACCGGCGAGAACAGCGACACCGCCGGCTTGAACACCTGGCTGGGCAGGTTCATCGCCACACTGCTGACGGCCACCGGCAACAGCAGCAGCCACAGCCACAAGCCCCCAGCCCTGTGGATATCCATGTTCAGTCGATACGCATGCCCGCCCTTGATCTTCCAGGCCGTGCTCCATTTGCGCCAGAACGGACGACCACGGGGCAGGGTCAGCAGCAGGGCGATGAAGCAGTCGAGCACCCACAGGATCGCCACCACGCCCATCAGCCACAGCCCCCAGTTGCCCGGCAGGGTCAGGTTGTAGTGCAGCTCGAGGACGAACGGCATGAAGTTCTCCCGCGAGAAACAGCACTCGCCCCAGTAGCGCTGGCCCAACGTCTGGCCGCTGACCGGGTCGAGGTAGAACACCGTGTTCTTCTCGGCATACGGCTTGTCGGTGGCCGGGTCGTTGCGCGGCACCATCGCCAGCAACGCCGAATGGCCGGGCTCGTCGGGGTATTCCATGTACCACACCTGCAGGCGCGGGTGTTCGGCCTGCACCTTGTCCACCAGGTTGCCGGGGTCCTGGCGGGGGCCTTGCGCCGGGGCTTCATAGAACGAAGGGTTCAGCCATTCGTCGATCTCGTGGTTGAACGCCAGCACGCTCCCGGTGAGCCCTGCCAGGGCAAGGAACAGCGCGGTGGCCAGGCCGATATAGCGGTGCAGCAATACGTAGAGGTGGCGCATATAAAAGGATTCCAGATCAGGTCGCCAGATGCGACAAAGCCAGCGCCTGGAATCAGGCACTGGCTTTGCGGCTCACGGGGGTGTGGTCAGAACTGATAGCTGACCGTGGCGCTGACATTGCGCTCTTCACCCATGTAGCAGTAGTTCAGGCTCGCGCACGAGGCGATGTAGCTCTCGTTGGTGAGGTTGTTGGCATTGAGCCGCACATCCACGCCCTTGAGCCCGACCTTGCCCAGGTCGTAGCCCACCGACGCATCAAACAGGGTGTACGACGGTACCTTCATGGTGTTTTCCGCATCCACCCAGCTGTAGCCCACGTAACGCACGCCACCGCCTACGCGCACACCGTCCAGCACCCCCTGGCGGAAGTTGTAGTCCGCCCACAGCGAGGCCATGTGCTTTGGCGCCTGGGTTGGCGAGTTGCCCTTGTTGTCGAGTGTGCTGCCAGCCAGGGTGCTCGGCATCGTCTTGCTGTACTCGATGTCGGTGAAGGTGTAGCTGCCCAGCACCTTGAGGTTCTCGCTCAACTGCATGTGCGCTTCCAGCTCCAGACCCTGGGAGCGTACCTGCCCGACCGGGTAGTAGAAGTCGTCCTGCGGCTGTTTGGTGGCCAGGTTCTCCTGCTCGATGCGGAACACCGAGGCGGTGAACAGGTTGTCGGTGCCCGGCGGCTGGTACTTGATACCGGCCTCCCACTGGGTGCCTTCGGTCGGTGCCAGCGGGTTGCCGGCGGCATCGGCGTAGGAGTTGGGGTTGAACGACTCCGAATAGCTCAGGTAAGGCGCAATACCGTTGTCGAACAGGTACAGCACGCCCGCGCGGCCGGTGAGCTTGGTGCGGTCATCGCTGATCTTGGTGCCCAGTGGGCGGGTAGGCTCGGCGATACGATTCTCATCGGAGGTCTTCACCCAGTCCTGCCGCAGCCCCAGCGAGAAGCGCCACTTGTCCATCTCGATCAGGTCCTGGGCGTAGATGCCGGTCTGCTGCAGGCGCCGGGTGTAGCTGGTCGGTGCGTAATAGGTGATCTGCGAATTGCCGTACTGCGGGTTGAACGCATCGATCGACGCCAGGCCGCCGCTGCTCCAGTCCACCACGGTCTTGCGTCGCTGGTAGTCCAGGCCCACCAGCGTGGTGTGCTTGGCCGCGCCGGTGAAGTACTCGGCCTGCAGCATGTTGTCGATGATGTAGGAGTGCAGTTTCTCGTCGGCACCGGTGTAGTAGCGGTTCAGCTTGTTGCTGGTGGGCGACTCGTAGCCCCAGGCGTACACCTGGTCCATCTTCACCGTCGAGTCCAGGTAGCGGAAGTTCTGGCGTGCGGTGAACACGTCGTTGAAGCGATGCTCGAACTGGTAGCCGAACGACTGCTGATTGCGCTCGTAGCTGTCGATGCCCGGCTCGCCCTCGAAGAAGTGCTCCGAGATACGCTGGCCGTTGCGTTTGTGCAGCGCGCCATCGGCGGGCACGCCGGCGTGGTAGCCGCCTTCCGGATCGTTCTGCAGGTAGGCCTGCAAGGTCAGCGAGGTGTCCTCGGTGAAGTCGATGCTCAGGGTCGGCGCCAGCGCATAGCGCTTTTCTTCGTTGTGATCGAACTGGGTGTCGGACTGATGCGTCAGGCCGGTCAGGCGATAGGCGATACGCTTGTCGTCGTCCAGCGGGCCGCTGAAGTCGAAGCCCACCCCACGCTGGCCCTGGGTGCCGACGGTAGCCTGCACCTGGCGGAAGGTCTCGTACAGTGGCTTTTTGGTGGTCAGTGCCACCAGGCCACCTGGCGAACTGCGGCCATACAGCACCGACGACGGACCTTTGAGAATATCCACGCGCTCGAGGAAGTACGGGTCGATCTGCATGGTGCTGAAGGTGCCGCTGTCACCCATCGACTTCAGGCCGTCGATGTAGATGTTGTCCACCGAGCCATCGTTGAAGCCGCGCATGGCCACATAGTCATAGCGGTGGGTCGCGCCATACGGGTTGGTCAGCACGCCCGGGGTGTAGCGCATGGTCTGCGAGACCGTCTGCGCGCCCTGGTCGTCCATCTGCTGGCGGGTTACCACAGACACCGACTGCGAGGTCTCCAGCAGCGCGGTACTGGTCTTGGTCGCGATCTGGCTGTGGGTGGCGTTGTAGCCCTCCATGCTGCCCAGCGCGTTGCCCAAGGCAAAGCCACGCACGTCGGTGGTAGGCAATGCCAGTGCGGCGTCCTGCGGGGCCGCATGCAGCACATAACTGGTGCCATCCTGGCTCACCGCCTCCAGCCCCGTGCCATTGAGCAACTGGCGCAGCGCCTGGTCGGTGGCGTAGCTGCCCTGCAGGCCGGGCGATTGCGCGCCCTGGGTCATCTGCGGGGTGCTCGACAGCGTGATGCCGGCCTGGCGTGCGAACTGGTTCAGCACCTCGTCCAGCGAGCCGGCGGGGATGTTGTACTGCTGGCTGGCGCTGCCCGCAGGTTCGGCCATCGCTACCATCGGCACGCTGGCCAGGCCCAGCGCGGTACCGAACAGTGCGGCGCGCACCGCCTTGCCCAGGCGTGAATCTAAGAGAGGTTGAAACTCATTACTGTCAGTGAGCCGCGGCTGGGCCAGGGTATCGCGCATGAAGAGCATCCGTAGGGTCGGTAAGGGCAGAAGGGAGTCGCTTACTGTCCTAGCCGGACGTGCCGACAAAACCCGCCAAAAAAATCAGCGCATCACGCCTGGCGTTCCAGGCGTACCCACCAGCGCGTGCGATAGCTGACATGCACCGGCAGGGTCTGCGGCAGCAGGTGCAGCAGCTTGTCGGTGTCTTCCAGGCGGAACACCCCGGACAGGCGCAGGTTGGCGATATCGTCGGAGCAGCTCAGGTAGCCGTGGCGGTAGCGCGCCACCTCGTTGATGAAGTCCCCCAGGCGCATGTTGCGCGTGACGATCAGGCCATCGGCCCAGGCACCGGGGTCCATGTTCTGCTGCGCCACGGGTGTGGCGCCCTGGGCATTCACCAGAAAGGCTTCGCCAGCAGCCACCCATTGCAGCCCGGCGGGGCCGGGGTGATGGATCGCCACCTTGCCCTGGCTGACCGTGACGCGGGTGCAGTCGCGCTCCTGGCGCACCACGAAGCGCCCATCGAAGCCTTCGAGCAGCGCATCGCGGCTCTGCACCAGCAACGGCCGCCCAGCCGGGCCGAGCGGGTGTTCGGCGCAGGTCAGCATCAACTCCCCGTGCTTGAGGCGCACCAGGCGCTGGCGGCTGTCGAAGGCCAGGTCTGCCGCGGTATGGGTATTGAGATTGAGCAGGCTGCCATCGGGCAGGCGGACGCTGCGCCGCTCGCCGGTGGCCGTGGCGAAATCCGAGGTCCACGGGTCGAGCAGGCCAATGTCCTTGCTGACCCAGGCCGCTGAGCCAAGCATCACCACGCCGCCCAGCAGCTTCAGGGCCTGGCGCCGGTGCAGCCGCTGCTGGCTGTTCTCCAGGGTCTGCAGGGCGACGACACCGGCGCCCGGCACCGCACGCAGGTTCATTTCCTGCTGCAGGCTGTGCACCCGTTGCCAGGCCAGTTCGTGCTCGTGGCTGGCGCTGCGCCACTGCTCGCACTGGGCCTGCAACTGCGGGCTGGCGCCGTTCTCGCGCACCCGCAGCATCCAGTGAATGGCCTGCTTGACCACGCGCGGGCTAGGGTTCATAGCGCAGCAGGTAGCAGTGATAGAGGGCGTCGGCCACATACCGCTCCACCGAGCGCAGCGAGATACCCATCTGCTCGGCGATCTGCTTGTGGCTCAACCCTTCGCACTGGGCCAGCAGGAACGCGGTGCGCACCTTGGGCCTGAGGCCGTCGAGCAGGCACGCAATGCGTTCCAGCAGCTCCAGCAGCAGCTCGCGGGTTTCCGCTGATGGCACCTCGGCCTCGGGTAGCTGCGCCAGGGCTTCGAGGTAGGCACGCTGCAGCTCTTCGCGGCGCCAGTGATCGATCACCAGCCCCCGTGCGATGGTACGCAGGAATGCGCGTGGTGCATTCAGCTCCAGTTGTTCGCGCCGCTGCAGCAGGCGCACGAAGGTGTCCTGGGCCAGGTCCGCGGCATCGGCCGCATTGCCCAGGCGGCAGCGCAGCCAGGTGTTCAGCCAGCTGTGGTGTTGCTGATAGAGCCTGTGCACAGAGTCGTGGGAGGACATGAAGGCGCGCTGCAACCAAGGTCATAAATGATAATTAGTCTCATTGTTATGGGGCCTTGCGCAATTTGCAACCACTGACCGACCCGGCGGCGCGTTCAGCCCTGCGGCTGGCTGGCCAGGTACTGCCTGATGGTCTGCATGCCCTTGTCCAGGTGCTGGGTCAGAAGCTGTACAGCTTCGTCCACCTGGCCGGCCTGGGCTGCGTCCACCAGCGCGATGTGATCGTCCTGGGTCAGCTTGCCCAGCCCCATCGACGACAGATGAAACCGCAGGAAGCGCGCCTCTTCGCTCAACTCGTTGTCGATCAGGCGCAGCAACTTCTGATTGGGCGCCTTGCGGTACAGGGCCATGTGCAACAGGCGGTTGAGCTGGCCCATCTCGGCGTGCCGGGTCTCGTTCTGCAGTTGCTCGATGTAGCCCCGGGCCAGGGCGATGTCCTCGGCGTCCAGCAGCGGGATCGACTGGCGCAGCGCCTCGCTCTCCAGGATCACCCGTAGCCCGTAGGAGTCCATTGCATCTTCGCTGATCAGCGGGGCCACCACCGCGCCCTTGTGCGCAACCACCTGCAGCAGCGATTGCGCCTCCAGCTGACGCAGGGCCTCGCGCACCGGCATGCGGCTGACCCCGAACAGCGTCGCCAGCTCCTGTTGGCGCAACGCCATGCCGGGTGCCAGGCGCCCGTCGAGGATGGCGCTGCGCAGGCGCTCTTCGATCACGCTGCGCGCCAGGTGAGCAGGCACCTGCTCGTCACCCAGAATGCTCAGGAGTTTGATTTTTTCGGCCACGCTGACTGCCCTGCTAGCAAAGATTGGATCCAATGACCCTAGTGATGACGGTTGCGCCTGTCAAATTCAGGCCGGCGCGGGCCTGCGGGCGTTCGCGGCGGCTATCCTGAATGAAGTCGCAGCGCTTTGGAAGCTTGCCGCCGTGCGCCATTGTCTTTTGCCCGCCCAGCCTGCACCATCGCGATTCCACGATCTGCATGGACCGCCGGCCTTGGCGATACGTTGGGCTTTGCCTCTGACCCCGCGCCGGGCTGGCCTGGCGCTGTTGCTCGGCTGCGTATTGCTGGGCAACCTGCGCGCGGACTGGGACTTTTCCCAGATCAGCCGCAAGGCCCAGGCCCTGTACGGCCCCCTTGGTGCCGGCCAGCAGCGTATCGATGCCTGGCAGCAGTTGCTTGCCACCCAGCGCCAAGGCAGCGAAGCCGAGCGCCTGCAGGTGGTCAACCAGTTCTTCAATCGCCAGTTGCGCTACGTCGAAGACCCCGAACTGTGGCAGCAGGCCGACTACTGGTCCACCCCGATCCAGTCACTGATCAAGGGCGCCGGCGACTGCGAAGACTACGCCATCGCCAAGTATTTCAGCCTGCGCCGCCTGGGTATCCCCAGCGATAAACTGCGCATTACCTACGTCAAGGCGCTGCGCCAGAATCGCGCGCACATGGTCCTGACCTACTATTCCACTCCAGAGGCGATGCCGCTGGTGCTCGACAGCCTGATCGACACCATCGAGCCGGCCAGCCAGCGCACCGACCTGCTGCCGGTGTATGCCTTCAATGGCGAGGGCCTGTGGCTGACCGGGGCGGGTGGCAATCGCAAGGTCGGCGACAGCAAGCGCCTGTCGCGCTGGCAGGATCTGTTGAAGAAGATGCAGGCCGAGGGGTTTCCCACCGAGCCGGCTTACTGAGGATTGCGGATGTCACTGTTCAAGCAATTGTTGCTCGCCATCTGCCTGTTTCTGGTGGTCGCCTTCAGCGGCAGCTTCATGGTCGGCCTGGAAAGCTCGCGCAGCCAGTACGTCAATCAGCTGCGCGCGCATGCGCAGGACGCCGCCACCGCGCTGGCGCTGTCGCTCACGCCGAACATCGACGACCCGGCAATGGTCGAGCTGATGGTCAGCTCCATCTTCGACAGCGGCTACTACGCCAGCATCCGCGTGATCGACCTGGGCCCCAATGCCCTGCTGGTGGAGCGTCACGCCGAGCCGGACAGCAGCGGTGTGCCGGCCTGGTTCATCCGCCTGATCAACCTGGAGCCGGCCGGCGGCGATGCCATCGTCAGCCGCGGCTGGCAGCAGGCGGCGCGGGTCGAGGTGGTCAGCCACCCGATGTTCGCCCTGGCCAAGCTGTGGCGCAGCGCGCTCGGCAGCCTGGCCTGGCTGCTGGCCTGCGGGGTGGTCAGTGCACTGCTGGGGGCGCTGCTGCTGCGCCGTCAGCTGCGACCGCTGGACTACCTGGTGGCGCAGTCCCAGGCCATTGCGCGTCGCGAGTTCCTCAGTGCGCCGCGCCTGCCGCGCACCCCGGAGCTGCGCCGGGTGGTGCAGGCCATGAACCAGATGGTCGAGAAACTCAAGGCGCTGTTTCTCGAGGAGGCCCAGCGCAGTGAAGCCCTGCGCGCCGAGGCGTGGCAGGACAGCCTGACCGGCCTGGGCAACCGGCGCTTCTTCGAGATGCAGCTGTCTGCCCGGCTCAGCGCCCAGGACGAAAGCCCCGGCTACCTGATGCTGGTGCACGTGCAGGACCTGGCCGGGCTCAACCTGCGCCTGGGCGGCCAGCGCACCGATGCCCTGCTGCAGGCTCTTGCGCAGCAGGTGCAGCGGGTGTGCGCGCACTATCCCAAAACCCTCGACCTGATCGCCCGTAGCCGTGGCGGCGAGTTCGCCGTGCTGGCACCGGGGCTGGTGCATGACGAGGCCGTGCACCTGGCCCAGGAACTGGAGCAGACCCTGCACAGCCTGTACGACACCGGTGCTTCCGACCGTAACCCGGTGGCCTGGATCGGCCTGGCCCCCTACAGCCCGGGCGACGCCCCGCAGGCCCTGCTCGAGCGCTGCGACGAAGCCCTGGCCCAGGCGCAGAGCCAGCAGCTGCCGACGTGGGTCTGCCTGCCCGCGCACGCCCCGGCGCTGCTGGACCACGACTGGCATGCCCTGCTGCAACACGCCCTCGACCAGCGCCGTTTCGAGCTGTTCTTCCAGCCGGTGGTGGCGACGCATGAGCTGGGCCGCGTATTGCAGTACAAGGTGCTGTCGCGCCTGCCCGACGGGCATGGGCAAACCCTCCCCGCCGGGCGCTTCCTGCCCTGGCTCGAGCGTTTCGGCTGGTCGATCCCGCATGACCTGCTGATGCTCGAACAGGTGCTGGCCCACCTGCAGCGCCATGACCAGGCGCTGGCGCTGAACCTGTCGGCGGCCACCCTGGCCGACCCCCAGGCGTTGCAGGCGGTGTACGGGCTGCTGGGGCGTCATGCGGCGCTGGGCCCGCGCCTGACCCTGGAGATCGGCGAAGAGCAGTTGCCCGACCAGGCCGCGCTCGAGCAGCTGGCACGGCAACTGGGCGCGCTGGGCTTCAAGCTGAGCCTGCAGCACTTTGGCGGGCGCTTCAGCATGATCGGCAACCTGGCGCACCTGGGCCTGGCGTACCTCAAGGTCGACGGCAGCTTCATCCGCGCCATCGATCAGGAGCCGCACAAGCGCCTGTTCATCGAGGCGATCCAGCGCGCAGCGCACAGCATCGACCTGCCATTGATTGCCGAGCGGGTGGAAACCGAAGGCGAACTGGAGGTGCTGCGCGACATGGGGATTTTCGGGGTGCAGGGGCGCTTGATCGGCGAGCCCCGGCCCTGGGCGCCGTAGTGGCTTCTTCGCCGGCCACGCCGGCGCCTGCAGGCGGCGGTGAACCCGCAGGCGCCGGCCTGGCGGGCGAAGCTGCTAGATCAACGGCCGCTCCTCATCGATCAGCTTGTTCAAACCCCCCATGGTCTGGCGCGCGCTCGAACGGCTGAGCAGTTTGGCCTGTGCGCTCGCCGGCAGGTCGGTGATGCTGATCACGCCCTTGCTGGTCAGTACCTCGATCAAGTCCTCCAGCACCCGGATCATGTCCAGGTCGCTCTGCTGCAGCTTCTTGGCAAACCAGGCCTGAGCCTCCGGCGAATCGTTGGGCAGCGCTTCGTTCTCCTCGGCAAAGGGCGTCGACTCCAACCGCACGATCTGCCCTCGGGTGTCGCGTTGCACATAGAACATGGCTTTTCCCCCTGATGACATCTGCTTGATGGCCTCAGCAGCATAGGCCACGCGAGGCGGACAACCCTCTCTATGCTTATTCTCTAAAGGTATTTAAATTATTTTTCTTATGCATTTATATTTATTTCCACGCGCAGTTACCGACCCGACACGTGGGAGTGAAAAGATATGTCAGCGGCCCCTGGCGCCTTGTCGTACACCGACAGCGCCCAACCCCAAGCCTTCGAGATTCGTCCGTTTGCCGGTGCCGTGGGCGCCGAGATCATCGGCCTGGACCTGAGCCGTCCGGTCAACGCTGGCGATTTTGCGCGCATCCACCGCGCGCACCTGGACCACCATGTGGTGGTGTTCCGCGACCAGCGCATCACCCCCCAGCAGCAGATCGACTTCAGCCGCCGTTTCGGCGTGTTGCAGATCCACGTGCTCAAGCAGTTCCTGCTCGGCGGCCACCCCGAGATCCTGATCGTCTCCAACATCATCGAGAACGGCCAGAACATCGGCCTGGGCGATGCCGGCAAGTTCTGGCACTCGGACCTCTCCTACAAGGAACTGCCCAGCCTGGGCTCGATGCTGCATGCCCAGGAGCTGCCCAGCGAGGGCGGCGATACCCTGTTCGCCGACATGCACAAGGCCTGGGACCAGTTGCCCGCCCACCTGCGTGCCGCCGTCGAAGGCCGCAGCGCCGCGCACTCCTACACCGCGCGCTACAGCGAAACCAAATTCGAAGGCAACTGGCGCCCCACGCTCACCGCCGAGCAACTGGCCCAGGTGCAGGAAGTGATCCACCCGGTGGTGCGTACCCACCCGGAAAACGGGCGCAAGGCGCTGTTCGTCAGCGAGGGCTTCACCACCCGCATCGTCGGCCTGCCCGAGGACGAAAGCCGCCATATCCTGGCCGAGCTGTACGCCCACAGCGTGCTCGAACACAACATCTACCGCCACCAGTGGCAACCCCACGACCTGGTGTTCTGGGACAACCGCTCGCTGATCCACCTGGCCGCCGGCTGCCCCGCGCACCTGCGTCGCAAGCTGTACCGCACCACCATCCAGGGCGACGCCCCGTTCTGACCCGTCTTCAGGAGTACCGCATGCGCAACTCAATCAGCCGCCTGGCGGCCAGCATCGGCCTGGGCGTCAGCCTGCTCGCCGGCAGCCTCGTCGTCCCCGCCACGGCCCAGGCCGAAGGTGAAATCCGCATCGCCGAACAGTTCGGCATCGTCTACCTGCTGCTCAACGTGGTGCGCGACCAGCACCTGATCGAGAAGCACGGCAAGGCCCAGGGCATCGACATCAAGGTCGACTGGACCCAGCTCTCGGGCGGCGCCGCGATCAACGACGCGCTGCTGTCCGGCTCGGTGGACATCGCCGGTGCCGGCGTCGGCCCGTTGCTGACCATCTGGGACCGCACCTACGGCCGCCAGAACGTCAAGGCCGTGGCCTCGCTGGGCAACTTCCCGTACTACCTGGTCAGCAGCAACCCCAACGTCAAGACCATCGCCGACTTCACCGAAAAGGACCGCATCGCCCTGCCGGCGGTTGGCGTCTCGGTGCAGTCGCGCTTCCTGCAGTACGCCGCCGCCCAGCAGTGGGGCGACAAGGACTACGCGCGCCTGGACAAGTACACCCTGGCGGTCCCGCACCCCGACGCCACCGCCGCGCTGCTGGCCGGCGGCACCGAGCTCAATGCGCACTTCTCCAACCCGCCGTTCCAGGACCAGGCGCTGGCCAACAAGAATGTGCACGTGGTGCTCGACACCTACGACCTGCTCGGCCCCAACTCGCCCACCGTGCTGTTCGCCACCGAAAAATTCCGCAACGACAACCCCAAAACCTACCAGGCCTTCGTCGACGCCCTGGCCGAGGCGGCCGACTTCGCCCAGCACGACAAGGGCGCGGCGGCCGATACCTACATTCGCGTGACCAAGGCCAAGATCGACCGCGAGGCGCTGCTCAAGATCATCGACAACCCGCAATACGAATTCAGCGTCACGCCGAAGAACACCTACAAGCTGGCCGACTTCATGTACCGCATCGGCGCGATCAAGCACAAACCCGAATCGTGGAAGGACTACTTCTTCCAGGACGCCAAGCCACTGCAGGGGAGCTGAGCGCATGACCGCCCGCTTGCCAGGCCACACGGCCAGCAACCTGAGCCCCGTGAGCGCACCGGCGCTGCTGCAGGTGGACAACCTCAGCCTCGAGTACCGCACCGCCCAGCGCGTGGTGCGGGCCACCCACCAGGTCAGCTTCGAAGTGGACAAGGCCGACCGTTTCGTCCTGCTCGGCCCCTCAGGTTGCGGCAAGTCGACCTTGCTCAAGGCCGTGGCCGGCTTCATCGAGCCCCGTGAGGGCGCGATCCGCCTGCAGGGCCAGCCGGTGCACGGGCCGGGCCCGGACCGCATCGTGGTGTTCCAGGAGTTCGACCAGCTGCCGCCGTGGAAAACCGTCAGGCAGAACGTGATGTTCCCGCTGCTGGCCTCCGGCACGCTCAAGCGCGCCGAGGCCGAACAGCGCGCCCTGCATTACCTGGACAAGGTCGGCCTGGCGGCATTTGCCGATGCGTACCCGCACACCCTCTCCGGCGGCATGAAGGCGCGCGTGGCCATCGCCCGGGCGCTGGCCATGCAGCCCAAGATCCTGCTCATGGACGAACCCTTTGCCGCCCTCGACGCGTTGACCCGGCGCAAGATGCAGGAAGAACTGCTGCTGTTGTGGGAGGAGGTGCGCTTCACTCTGCTGTTCGTCACCCACTCCATCGAGGAGGCGCTGGTGGTGGGCAACCGCATCCTGCTGTTGTCGCCGCACCCGGGGCGGGTGCGCGCCGAGATCCACAGTCACCAGTACGACCTGCACAGCCTGGGCGCTGCCGACTTCCAGGCCAGCGCGCGGCGCATCCATCGTCTGCTGTTCGACGATGATGCCGCCGCCGAGCAGGACGCCGCCCTGGATTTCACCGACATCCGCATCGCCTACTGACCGGGAGCCCCACCGATGACCACCTCTGCACCGGCTCCGCGTCAGGAGTACGAAGTCACCCTTGAACCCCTGCTCAGCGTACCGCTGGAACGCGAGCTGCCCCTGGGCCAGCGCCTGTGGCAACAGGGCTGGCTGCGCAAGAGCCTGATCCTGATCCTGCTGGCGCTGGCCTGGGAAGCCGTGGCGCGCTATCAGGGCAACGACCTGTTGCTGCCCAGCTTCCTGCAAACCGCCGCGGCGCTGTACGACGGCCTGCTCAGCGGCGAACTGCCGGCCAAGGTCGGGGTGTCGCTGGTGGTGCTGCTCAAGGGCTACCTGCTGGGCATCGTGCTGGCCTTCGGGCTCACCAGCCTGGCCGTGTCGACCCAGTTCGGCCGCGACCTGCTCAGCAGCCTGACCTCGATGTTCAACCCGCTGCCGGCCATTGCCCTGCTGCCGCTGGCGCTGCTGTGGTTCGGCCTGGGCGACAACAGCCTGATCTTCGTGCTGGTGCACTCGGTGCTGTGGGCGCTGGCGCTCAACACCTATGCCGGCTTCATGGGTGTGTCCGAAACCTTGCGCATGGCCGGGCGCAACTACGGGCTGCGCGGCTTGCGTCTGGTGGTGCACATCCTGATTCCGGCGGCGCTGCCGTCGATCCTGTCGGGGCTCAAGATCGGCTGGGCGTTCGCCTGGCGCACCCTGATCGCCGCCGAACTGGTGTTCGGTGCCACCAGCGGCAAGGGCGGGCTGGGCTGGTACATCTTCCAGAACCGCAACGAGCTGTACACCGACAAGGTGTTCGCCGGCCTGGCCGTGGTGATCCTCATCGGCCTGCTGGTCGAGAGCCTGGTGTTCAATACCCTCGAGCGCGTCACAGTACGGCGCTGGGGCATGCAGCGCTGAGCGCATCGGGGCGACAAAAGTGCGTGTCCTTGTCTAGGCTTGCCTCACAGGGTGGCATGGGCCACCCACCGGTCAGTCAGGGATGAACCGTTGTCTGCTGCCAGCACCATCTACCCACTGCTCGCGCGGCTGTTGCCCAGGGTGATCGCCCCCGATCCGGGCGGGCAGACCCAGCGCCACACGGCCGGCATCGGCATGCCGGCCCAGCGTGCGGTGCTCGGCAGGGGCTTCTGCCTGGTCAACCGCCTGGACGAAGCCGTCGACCTGCAGGCGGTGTATGCCGACCTGCGCCAGCAGGCTCTGGAAGGCAGCGTGGTGGCGCTCAACGACCTCGGCTGGGTATGGCTCAACGGCAAGTACTGGCGTGCCGAACCGGCCCTGGCCAGGCGCCTGCTGCGCATGGCGGCGCTGCAGGGCAGTGCGGTGGCCTGGTACAACCTGGGCCAGCAGCACTATTTCGGCAAGGGCGTGACCATCGCCTACGCCAGCGCCGCCGAGTGCTACCGGCAGGCCTTCGAGCGCGGCCTGGACGAAGCCGCCGCGGCGCTGGGCGACCTCTACGAAGAAGAGATCTGCGATACCCACCTGCAAACCTGGCAGGTCGATCCGCAGCGCGCCTACGACTGGTTCATGCAGGGCGCCCAGCGCGGCGATGGGCGCTGCCGGTTCGAGATCGGCTACCGCCTCCTGCATGGCCAGCAGGTGCGGGCCGATGCCAGGCTCGCCGTGTACTGGCTGGAGCTGGCGGCCGCAGCGGGGGTGATGCCGGCGGCCGAGGAACTGGCCATGCATTTCAGCGTGGCCGGCAACCCCATGCGTTACCTGTTCTGGCGCGACCGGGCGATCAGCCTGGGCAGCCCGCGGGCGCTGACCCTGAAACACGAAGACCAGTACCGGCGCTGACCTCGGCCGACGGATGCCGCATTGCCGCTATTGACGCCCGGGGCGTTGATCGAAGAACATTGATAGTTAGCAAACTATGAATCTCGACACCTTGCCCATGAATCTTGATGCACTGCAACTGAACATCAGCAGCGGCATGGTCGCGGCCAGCCGTCACTGGCGGCGCATCTGCCAGGCCACGCTGGTCGGCTACGGCATCTCCGAAGCCTGCGCGGTACCACTGCTGATGATCGTGCGCCTGGGCGATGGCGTGCACCAGGTGGCGGTAGCCCAGGCCGCAGGGCTTGAAAGCCCGTCGCTGGTGCGCCTGCTCGACCAGCTGTGCAGCGCCGGTTTCGTATGCCGCAGCGAAGCCCCCGGTGACCGCCGCGCCAAGGCCCTGAGCCTGACCCCGCGCGGGCGCGAGCTGGCCGAGGCGATCGAGGCCGAGCTGGTGCGCCTGCGCCGCCAGGTGCTGCACGACATCCCGCCCGCCGACCTCGAAGCGGCGCTGCGTGTGGTGCGCGCCTTCGAAGACGCCGCGCAGCGCTCGCCGGGCGTGCCTTCATGAAGGACTTCTTCAGCTCCATGCCGCCGGCGCGGGACTGGTTCTACGGCGTGCGCACCTTTGCCGCGTCGATGATCGCCCTGTACATCGCCCTGCTCATGCAACTGCCGCGCCCCTACTGGGCGATGGCCACGGTCTACATCGTCTCCAGCCCGTTCGTCGGGCCCACCAGCTCCAAGGCCCTGTACCGCGCCCTGGGTACACTGCTGGGCGCGGCGGGGGCGGTGTTCCTGGTGCCGCTGCTGGTTCAGACCCCGGTGCTGCTCACCTGCGCCATCGCCCTGTGGACCGGCACCCTGCTGTTTCTCTCGCTGCACCTGCGCACCGCCAACAGCTACGCGCTGATGCTGGCCGGCTACACCCTGCCGATGATCGCCCTGCCGGTGGTGGACAACCCGCTGGCGGTGTTCGACATCGCCTCCTCGCGGGCCCAGGAAATCTGCCTGGGCATCGTCTGCGCGGCGGTGGTCGGGGCGATCTTCTGGCCGCGCCGGCTCACCCCGGTGGTGGTCGGCGCCACCGGCAACTGGTTCGCCGAGGCGATCCGCTACTGCGACACCTTTCTCGCCCGCCAGGCCACGCCCGAAACCGTGGGCGGGCTGCGCGCCTCGATGGTCACCACCTTCAACTCGCTGGAGATGATGATCGGCCAGCTGTCCCACGAGGGCGCGCGGCCACAGACGGTCAAGAATGCCCGCGAGCTGCGCGGGCGCATGATCCACCTGTTCCCGGTGATCGACGCCCTCGACGACGCGCTGCTGGCCCTCGAAGGCCGCGCCCCGGCCCAGGCGGCGCAACTGCAAGGCTTGCTGGAGCAGGCCCGCAGCTGGTTGCAGGCCAGCGCCGAAGACGCCTCGGTGGCGCGCTGGACGGCCCTGCGCGAGCAGCTCGAACGCCTGCAACCGAGTGTCGCCGCCCTCGACGAGCGCCCCGGCCTGCTGCTGTCCAATGCCCTCTACCGGCTGGGCGAATGGATCGACCTGTGGCAGGACTGCTGCAGCCTGCAGCACGCCATCCGCGACGAAGACCTGTCGCCCTGGCGCGCGGTGTACCGGCACTGGCGCCTGGGCCGCCTGACGCCGTTCTTCGACCGTGGGCTGATGCTCTACTCGGTGTTCTCCACCTTCACCGCGATCCTCGCCGCCACCGCGCTGTGGATACTGCTCGGCTGGCCCGACGGCGCCAGCGCCGTGATCCTCGCGGCGGTGGCGTGCAGTTTCTTCGCGGCCATGGACGATCCCGCGCCGCAGATCTACCGGTTCTTCTTCTGGACCACCCTGTCGGTGGTGTTCGCCAGCCTCTACCTGTTCCTGGTGCTGCCCAACCTGCATGACTTCCCGATGCTGGTACTGGCGTTCGCCGTGCCGTTCATCTGCGTCGGCACCCTCACCGTGCAGCCGCGCTTCTACCTGGGCACCTTGCTCACCATCGTCAACACCGCCTCGTTCATCAGCATCCAGGGCGCCTACGACGCGGACTTCCTGACCTTTGCCAACGCCAACCTGGCCGGCCCGGTGGGGCTGCTGTTCGCCTTCATCTGGACCCTGGTGGTGCGCCCGTTCGGGGTGGAGCTGGCGGCCAAGCGCCTGACCCGCTTCAGCTGGCACGACATCGTCGGCATGACCCGCCCGGCCAGCCTGGCCGAACACCGGCGCCTCGGCGTGCAGATGCTCGACCGCCTGATGCAGCACCTGCCGCGCCTGACCCAGACCGGCCAGGACACCAACAGCGCGCTGCGCGACCTGCGCGTGGGGCTCAACCTGCTCGACCTGCTGGCCTACATGCCACGGGCCACGTCGCCGGCACAGGCGGCGCTGGCGCAGGTGATCGCTGAGGTGGGTGCGCACTTTCAGGCGTGCCTCAAGGCCCGCCGCCGCCTGCATGCGCCGGCCGACCTGCTGCGCAGCATGGAGCGTGCGCGGCATGCCCTGAACCTTGAGGCCATGGCCGACTGCGGGGAAACCCGCGTGCACCTGCTGCATGCCCTGAGCGGCCTGCGCCTGGCGCTGCTGCCGGGGGTGGAGGTGGTGCTGGAACCGTCCGACGATCAACCGCAACTGCCCTACGGCATCGATGGAGCCCCCCTGTGATCGGTGAACTGGATATCAGCGGGGTATTTCTGCCCACGCTGCTGGTGATGATGGTGTTCACCTATGTGCTGTTCCTGGGGGTGCACGCGGTACTCACGCGCCTGCACTTCTACCGCCTGGTCTGGCACCGGGCGCTGTTCAACGTTGCTCTCTACGCCGTGCTGCTGGGCACGGTCGACCACTTTTGCCGAAGCCTGATGCTGCCATGAAAAAACCCTTACTGACCCTGGGCCGCGTGGTCCTGACCCTGCTGGTGGTATCGCTGGCAACCGTGCTGGTGTGGCAGATGGTGCTGTACTACATGTTCGCCCCCTGGACCCGCGACGGCCACATCCGCGCCGACGTGATCCAGATCGCCCCCGATGTGTCCGGGCTGATCCAGCAGGTGTCGGTACGCGACAACCAGGTGGTCAAGCGCGGCGACGTGCTGTTCAGCATCGACCAGGACCGCTTTCACCTGGCCCTGCGCCAGGCCCAGGCGACCCTGGCCGAACGCCGTGAAACCCTGGCCCAGGCGCAGCGCGAGGCGCGCCGCAACCGTGGCCTGGGCAACCTGGTGGCGCAGGAGCAGCTCGAAGAAAGCCAGTCGCGCCAGGCCCGCGCGCAATCGGCCCTGGTCGAGGCGCAGGTGGCGGTGGACGCGGCGCAGCTGAACCTCGACCGTTCGGTGGTACGCAGCCCGGTCGACGGCTACCTCAACGACCGCGCCCCGCGCGCCCACGAGTTCGTCAGCGCCGGGCGCCCGGTGCTGTCGGTGGTCGACAGCAACTCCTACCACGTCGATGGCTATTTCGAAGAGACCAAGCTGGGCGGCATCCATATCGGCCAGGCCGTGGATATCCGCGTGATGGGCGACGACGCGCGCCTGCGCGGTCGCGTGCAGAGCATCGCCGCAGGCATCGAGGACCGTGACCGCAGCAGTGGCGCCAACCTGCTGCCCAACGTCAACCCGGCCTTCAGCTGGGTGCGCCTGGCGCAGCGCATACCGGTGCGCATCGCATTCGACGAGGTGCCGGAAAACTTTCGCATGATCGCCGGGCGTACTGCCACGGTGTCGATCATCGAGGATGCCGCCCGATGAAACGCTTTGCGCTGCTGGGCGCAGGGTTGCTGCTGTCGGCCTGCCAGATGGTCGGGCCCGACTACAGCGTGCCCAAGGAGGCGGCGGTCAATCGCGGCGACCTGCAGGGCGCGCTGCGCAGCGACGCCGACAGCGTGGTCTCGGCGCCGGTGCCCGCCAACTGGTGGCACCTCTACCAGGACCCGCGTCTCGACGCGCTGGTCAACCAGGCGCTGGCCGCCAACACCGAACTGCGCGTGGCCGCGGCGAACATCGCGCGGGCGCGGGCACAGGTCGAGGAGGCCGAGGCCCAGGGCGGGTTCAATGGCGGGGTCAAGCTGGGTGCGCAGCGCCTGCAGGAGTCCGGCGAAGCCTTTCTGCAACCCGACAAGGTGCCGGTGGCCAACATCGGCGAGGCGATCCTCAGCGCCTCGTACCAGTTCGACCTGTGGGGCACGCTCAAGCGCGGCGTCGAGGCCGCCCAGGCCCACGCCGACGCCACCCAGGCTGCCGCCGACACCGCCCGCATCACCCTGGTGGCGGATGTGGTGCGGGCCTACACCCAGGTGTGCGCGGCCAACGAGGAATACCACATCGCGCGGGCCTCGCTGGACCTGCAGGAGCAGAGCGTGACCCTCACCCAGCGCCTGCGCGATGCCGGGCGCGGTGACGAAACCCAGGTGACGCGCACCGAGACCCAGTTCAAGTCGCTGCGCGCCGAACTGCCGCGTTACCAGGCCATGCGCGAGGCGGGCCTGTACACCTTGTCGATGCTGCTGGCCAAGCCGGTCGAGCAACTGCCGGCGGGTACCGCGCACTGCGCCGAGCTGCCGCACATCGCGCAACGTGTGCCGGTGGGCGATGGCGCCGCGCTGCTCAAGCGCCGCCCCGACATCCGCCAGGCCGAACGCAGCCTGGCGGCGGCCACTGCCGGCATCGGCGTGGCCACCGGGCAGCTGTACCCGGACATCAGCATCGGCGCGCAGGTGGGCACCATCGGCATCCTCGAGAACCTGGGCAAGCCGGCGACCAACCGCTGGGGCTTTGGTCCGCTGCTGACCTGGACCGTGCCCACCAATGGTTCGCGGGCACGCATTCGCCAGGCCGAGGCCTCGACCCAGGCTGCGCTGGCGCATTTCGACGGGGTGGTGCTCAACGCCATCCGCGAGACCCAGACCAGCCTGGCGCAGTACAGCGCGCTGCTTGACCGGCGCGACGCGCTGGCCGAGGCCGAGCGCTCGGCGCAACTGGCGGCCGACCAGACCCACCGGTTCTTCAAGGCCGGGCGTGAATCGTTCCTGGCCGACCTGCAGGCCACGCGCACCTACACCGACATGCGTGCGCAGCTGGCGGCGGCCAATACCCAGGTCGCGATGGGGCAGATCGGCTTGTTCCTGGCGCTGGGCGGCGGCTGGTAGCAACCGCTATCTTGCAGGGCCATTCTGGCCCGCTCCCACATGGGCAGCGGTGATCCTTGTGGGAGCGGGCTTGACCCGCGATTGGGCCGCAAAGCGGCCCCCACCCACCCCTTGAGCAACGCCATCGGCATCGGAACGTCTGCATGTACCGCAACTGCAGCGACTAAACTCCAGCGGTCGGGACCGGCGGTGAAATTAAACGCCAACCCGACTGACCTCGAACGACCTGTGCGCTGTCTACCCCATTCAACCCGGCCTGACGCCCAGAAGGAGTGACCCATGGAAGCACCTACCCACAGCTTTAGCGCCCTGTTCAAGCAGCTTGGCCTGCCCGATGATCCCAAAGGCATCGACCAGTTCATCACCAGCCACTCGCCGCTCAAGGGCGACATCAAGCTGGTGGATGCGCCGTTCTGGACGCCGGCACAGCGCGAATTCCTCAAGGAGGCGATTCTGGAGGATGCCGACTGGGCCGTTCAGTTCGACCAGCTCAACGAGGCGCTGCGCAATCCCCGCAAATAAGCGCTGAGCGGCACCTGTACCTGCAGTTGGCGTTGCTATGCTCAGGAAAACAATAAGGGGATGGCGCCAATGAAAGATCCCTACGCACCCGGCTTCTGGGCGGCCGTGACCGCCCTGGGCCTGCTGAGCACCGGCTACTTCTACGGCGTTCGCCAGCTCTACCAGCTGGTGGAGGCCATGCACTTCATGTACGCGGCCGCCGCCGTGATTGCGGCGCTGGCCCTCACGGCCCTGGCCTGGAGCAGCTGGCAGCAGCTCAAGGTGCGCAAGCGCCAGCTCGAGCAGGGCCGCACCCTGGTGGCCATCTGGAACACCAAGGTTGCCCTGCGCCGGGTCGAAACCGTATTCGACCGCTACTTCTGGGGCAGCTACTGGCAGCCGGGGCGCACCTTTCAGGAAGTGATGGGCGAGCTTGAAGGCACCCCGCTCGAACAGAGCCTCGAAGCCCTCAAGCGCCAGTGCCAGCAGCTCGACCAGCAGACCCGCGGGCGCCACCGCTATTGGCTGAACAACGCCCGCGAACTTTCCAGCGTGGCCACGGCCATGGCCCGCGAACGCTACCAGCTCGACCTGTGCGACTCGCAGCAGAGTGCCGGGCGCGGCAGCGCCGTGCTCAACCGCGACCTCGAAGTGCTGGTGTACACCTGGTCGGCGCGCCTGCGCAGCTTCGACCACCAGCTCGACGAGCTGGAGGGCGAATACCGCTGAGGTTCATTCGCCGCGGATGTACTGCTCCAGCTGCAGGATCAGGTTGGCCTGTTCGGCAATCGCCGCCTTGACCAGATCGCCAATCGACAGCAGACCGATCAGCTGGCCGTTCTCCACCACCGGCAGATGGCGCAGGTGGCTGTTGGTCATCAGGTTCATGCACACCTCCACGCTCTGGTGCGGGTCTACCGTGACCACCGGTGCGCTCATGATGTCGCGTACCGGCGTGCCCACCGACGAACGTCCCTTGAGCACCATCTTGCGGGCGTAGTCACGCTCGCTGATGATCCCGACCACCTGGCCGTCATCGACCACCGGCAAGGCGCCGACGTTCTTCTCGCCCATCACCATCAGTGCCTCGAGCACCGTCTGGTGCGACCTGATGGTGTGTACCGCATGGTGTTTTTCTTCTTTGGTATTGAGCAGCTCTTTCACGGTTTTCATGTGCAGCCTCGGCGGTGGATAAGCGGCGATGCCTATCCCCTAAGAATCGTGCACGGATGCCCACTCGGCAAGGTTGAAAACGCCATGGGGCCGATTGAAAAACGTCATGCTCCGTCGAAACCGCGCATCAGCATCAACGCCACGCCTGTCAGCAGCACCGCCGTGGCCCGTTGCAGCAGGCGCCGACGCGCCGGCTGCTGCAGCACATGACGGATGCGCTGGCCGAAATAGCAGTACAGGCAGCCGCTGGCAAACTGCAGCAGCAGGAAGGTCAGGCCGAGCACGGCGATGTCGCGGGTGTGGCTGGCAAACTGCGGGAACACCGCGCTGAACATCAGGATGCTCTTGGGGTTGGACAGCCCGGTCAGCAGGCCCCTGGCGAACAGCGCCCGGAAACCCTCCAGCGCCGGCCCGCCGCTATCGCCCAGCGCCAGCCCGGTACTGGTCCACTGCCGCCAGGCCAGGTACAGCACATACGCGACCCCCAGGGCCTGGATCAGCTGGCGCACCAGCGGGTAGCCCTGGATCAGCGCCGAAAAGCCCAGTGCAAACACCAGAATCGACAGCAGGTAGGCCACGCTGGCGCCCAGTTGCGCCGGCAGCGACTGGCGCAGGCCGGCCTTGAGGCCCAGGCTCAGCAACAGCAGGGTCATCGGCCCGGGGCTGAAGGTCATGCTGGCGCAGAACACCACGAAGTAACCGAAAGAGGAGGGCGTCAGGCCGAGGCTCATGGGGCAGTGCTCACAGTGCAAAGGCCGCAGTCTAGAGCGCGGGCCACGCTGCGGGCAGGCCAAGCAGCGGGCAATCGCACCCGACTTTACTGGTAGGATTACCGGTAAACCTGTGGAGACCTGCATGCTGCCCGTCATCGAGTTCTGCCCCGGAACACCCAAGGTCCAGCAGATCGCCGAAGCCTGGGCGCGTGCCATCGAGGCCGGCGAGCTGCCGGCGGGCAGTCGCCTGCCGCCGGTGCGCGAACTGACCGCGCAACTGGGCGTGAGCAAGTTCACCGTGATCGAAGCGCTGGACCGCCTGCGTGCCCGCAACCTGATCACCTCCAGCCAGGGCCGCGGGCACTTTGTCGCCAGCCGTCACGCGCCGAGGGTGCCGGGGGGCGACACCGACTGGCTGCCGCAGGACCTGGCCAGCGTGCTGCGCCGCTCGCTGCTGGCCGATGACAACAGCCTGCGCCCCGGCAGCGGGCACCTGCCGCCCGACTGGCTGGAGCCCGGCAACCTGCGTCAGGCATTGCGCGCCGTGGCCCGCTCCACGCGCCTGCGCATTGGCGGCTACGGCACGCCGGCCGGTTACCTGGCGCTGCGCCAGACCCTGCAGACGCGCCTGCTCGGCCAGGGCATCGCCGCGCCGCTGGAGCAGATCGTCACCACCAGCAACACCGTGCAGGCGCTGGACATGCTGCTGCGGGTGATGCTGCGCCCGGGCGATTGCGTGGTGCTCGACAGCCCGTGCTATTTCAACTTCCACGCCAACCTGGCCCTGCACGGCGCGCGCATCGTCACCGTGCAGCGCACCGCCGAGGGCCTCGACCTGGCGCGTTTCGAACAGTTGCTGGCGCAGCACCGGCCCAGGCTGTACCTGACCACCAGCGTGCTGCACAACCCCACCGGGCACTCGTTCACTGCGGGCCAGGCGTTCGCGCTGTTGCAGCTGGCGCGCCAGTACGACTGCCATGTCATCGAGGATGACCTCTACGCCGACCTGCACCCGCAGGCGCCGGCCCGCCTGGCGGCGCTGGCGGGCCTGGAGCAGGTGACGTACCTGTCCGGGTTCTCCAAGACCCTCAGCGCCAACGCCCGGGTCAGCTATGTGGTGGCCGCGCCGCAACTGGCCGCCAGCCTCACCCACATGAAGCTGATGAGCGGCGGCATTACCTCCGAACTGCTGGAGCAGGTGGTCGAACAGTTGCTTACCGATGGCAGCTACGACAAGCACCGCAAGCGCCTGCAACTGCGCCTGCAGGAGGCGGCCGGGCGCGTCGAGCAGCGCCTGCGGGCGCTGGGCTGCGAGCCGCTGCTGGGGTATGCCGGCGGCCTGTTCATCTGGGTGCGGCTGCCCCCCGGTTGCGACGCCCAGGCCCTGGCCCGTGCAGGCCTGGCGCGGGATGTGCTGCTGGGGCCGGGCAGCCTGTTCGGCCCCGAGCCCGGCCTGTTGCAGTGCATGCGCTTCAACGTCGCCTGCAGCGACGACCCGCAGCTATGGTCGGAGCTGGCGGTACTATTGGACAGTTTTGCCGACCCGGCATCTGCGTTATAACGAACCCCCAAAAACGTCGGCACAGTGTGTAGCCGGCGGCCACCTTCAAGGAGTCACCATGTTGCCAAGGCGGCCCACCGTCCTCACCTTCCTGTTGCTTGGCGCGGGCTCCGCGAGCGCCGACAGTGTCGACCTGGCGCCGCTGGAAGTTACCTCCACCCGCGTGACCTCCGAATGGTTGCAGACCCCGGCCGCCGTCAGCTCGGTGAGCGTCGCCGACAAGCCCGGCGAACAGATGCTGACCCTCGACAGCCTGCTGATGGCGGTGCCCGGTGCGGTGCCGCAAAGCCGCTACAACATGGCCCAGGGCATGCGCCTGTCGATTCGCGGCTTTGGTGCCCGCTCCAGCTTCGGCATGCGCGGCATCCGCGTACTGGTCGACGGTGTGCCGTTGACCATGCCCGACGGCCAGACCGAGATGGACGGTGTCGACCTGAGCCTGGTGGAAAACATCGAAGTGATCCGCGGCTCGGCCTCCACCCTGTATGGCAACGGTGCCGGCGGCGTACTGGCGATCACCACCCGCGAGCCCTCGCTGGAGCCGCGCACCCTTGTGGACGTGGGTGGCGGTGCCGACGGCTATCGCCGCGTGCGTGCCGAAACCAGTGGCACCTCCGGCAACCTTGGCGGGTTGCTGGCGCTCAACGTCACCAACATGGACGGCTACCGCGAGCACGCCGCCTCCGAAGCGCGCAACCTCACCGGCAAGCTGCGCTGGCAGGCCGATGCCGGCGTGCTGGGGGTAACCTTCCAGGCCCTCGACAACCGCTCCGAAGACCCTGGCGCCCTGACCCTCGCGCAGGTGCGCGACAAGCGCAGCCAGGCGCGCCCGCAGAGCCTGCTGTTCGACTCCGACGAACAGATGAACCAGCAACGCCTGGCGGTCAACTGGACCAGCCAGTTGAGCGACACCGACAGCTACCAGCTGCGTACCTGGCTGGGCCGGCGTGACTTCGGCAACCGGCTGCCGCTACGCGCGGGCGGGCAGACCACCTACGAACGCCTGTTTGCCGGTGTCGGCGGGCAGTACACGCACCTGGCCAACTGGTTCGGCCTGGGTCATCAGCTCACCACCGGCATCGACATCGAGCAGCAGCGCGACGACCGCGAGCGGCACAACAACGAAGTCGGTGGTCACACCGGCAACCTCACCCTGCGCCAACGCGAAAAGGCCGGTGGCTATGGGCTGTACGTGCAGGACAGCATCGACCTCACCGAGCGTCTGCAACTGACCCTGGGCGGACGCTATGACGCCACGCGCCAGTCGGTCGACGACCGCTTCCCGAGCGACGGCGACGCCTCCGATGCGCAGCGTTTCGAAGACTTCAACTACAGTGCCGGCCTGAGCTACCGCCTTACCGAGCACACCATGGCGTATGCACGGGTGGCCACCTCGTTCGAGACCCCCACCCTCAACGAACTGAGCAACCCGACCGCAGGCGGCTTCAACACCGGGCTGCAACCGGCGCGGGCGCTGACCCGCGAGCTGGGTGTGAAGGGCGAGTGGGACGACCTGCGCCTGGAGGCGGTGGTGTACAGCATCCTGCTCAAGGACGAACTGGTGGCGCAGAGCACCGACCGCGGCAACACCTACAGCAACGCCGGCAAATCGCGGCGTGACGGCTTCGAGTTGAGTGGCGAATACCGGCCTGTGGATAACTGGCGCCTGTCGATGGCCTACAGCTACAACGACTACCACTACACCCGTTTCGAGGGCTATGACGACAACCGTCTGCCGGGCATTCCCCGGCAGACCTTGTTCACCGAGGTGGGCTACGAGTCGGATGCGTTCTATGCACGGGTCAACATGAACGCCTATGGCCCGCAGTATGCGGACAACGCCAATGAGGCGCGGGTGGCGGGCAATGCCTTGTTCAACCTGCGCGTGGGCACGGTACTCAAGCTTCAGGGCCAGGAGCTGGAACCGTACGTGGGTGTGGATAACCTGACTGACCGGCGTTACTACGACAACCTGCGCATCAACGACACAGGCGCCCGTTACTACGAGCCGGGCCCAGGTCGGACCTTGTACGCGGGCATCCGCGCGAGCTTCTGAAGACCTGACGCCGAGCGAACAAGGCTGGCAACGCCGATCCTGCAGGCCATGGGGCGTTGCAATCGATGCAGGAGCCGGCCTTGCCGGCGAAGCGCCGCGCGGGCGGCGCTCGATCTGATCGATCGCCGCAGAAGCAGCGGCTGGCACCTTGTGAGGTCACATCTGTTGCCATCCCCTGCAAAACCTTGAACCCCATCACGTTTCCCGCACCCCGTTGCAACTTTCTCGCGATATCCCCGTCAGAGCCTGTCTCTTATACACATCTGACGCTGCCGACGATCTACTCTGTGTAG
>OLII01000161.1_pt1 | contig 25751 bp, 26 predicted proteins | sample 1609481 | NCBI WGS metagenome assembly OLII01 (sample SAMN05416859, study PRJEB24817) | seawater metagenome | isolation source: Sea water | place: Canada:Atlantic | collected 2013-11 | reverse complement strand
AAGTAAAAAAGGATTTATCTTTAGGTAGCTTTTCGGTATCGATAGTTTGCGTTTAACTATAGGTGAATGGTATTTTTAGCTACAATTATTAGGATAATAGTATGTCTTTAGATGTTATTCAACAAATGTTAATCCATCTGGAACTTTACCAGTGCCTATAGTACTAACTAAAGTAAAGGTTTGCATGTCGATTACTTCAATTTTATTAGCATTTGAGTTCGAAATAAAAGCATACAATCCATTCGGATGCATTAAAATACCTCCTGGGCGTGGAGTATGGTAAAGCGCTCTTTCAATAAGGCCTTTTTTACCAGGAATGCATATTGTTTTTATTTGTTTTTTTGAGTAGCTGTTGTAGACGGAAATAGTTCCATCATCAGAATTTGTGACCAAGCAGTACTTTCCATCAATAGAAAATTTAAGTCTTAGTGGTTCTTTACCAGCAGATAGTGTTTTCGTAACTTTAAATGTATTAGTATTAATAATAGAGATTGTATTTTCTTCAGTATTGGTTACCCAAATTTCCTTTCCACCTGGAGTAATATCAAGACCTTCTGTCCCTTTACCACAAGAAATTACTTTTATAACCTTATCTTTTACAAGATCAATAACACTTACTGAACCAGAACTAATGTTAGAGACAAAAGCCAAGGGTTTGTTGGGGTGAAGAACTAATAGGTGGCTACCCAATTGGTTGGTTGCTATGCTTTTTTCTATTGTATCAGATTCTAAATTAATCACCAAAAGCTTATTTCCGATGTTGGATACTACACCAACTTTATTCGTTTTAGGAAAAGCAACAATTCCATGAGGTTTTAGGTTATTTTCAAAGGTGATGGTTTTTTCAACGTTATTTGATAGCGTGTTAATTATTGAAATGCTTTTACCAGCTTTTTTGGGTGTCCCGTAGTTTGTAACAATAACACTTTCTTGGTTTTCTGATGTTGTAGCTTCATGTGGTTCTATTTTTATAGGGAGTTCTAATAATTCTTTACCCTCAAACAAATCAAAAACAGTGATACTGCTACTAAGTTTATTTACGATATACAACTTACCACTAGTCTTAATTGTATAAGATGGTCTTCTTGCAATCTTGATAGCAATAAGTACTATTATAAAAAAAGTTAAGCCACTAAAAAGGAAGTACTTTATGCATGATACTATATTTCTCATTTTTTGTCTAAGTATCAACCTAATTGATTCATTGTACTAAATTCATTTTTCATATTGATTTTTATTAAAAAATCAATCACTGGAAATAAGCTTTGAAACATGGTTAATTTTATTTCTGTTTCATTTAATATACCGAGATTATATCTTAAAATATCAGTTTTATGATCTTTTATATCTTTTATTAATATACTTAAGTTCTCTTTGTGATTATTATTCAAATTTGCAAATCCTAGATGTTTTAAGTTAAATTGATTAAACATAAACCTGGCTCCGGCTCTTACTGCAGAAGTATCTGATTTAAATTTTTTAATGTTAACAACAGAGACATTATTGCAATACTCTTTTATCTCCTTTAAAACTTCATAGGTATTGTCTTTACTGTGATTATTAACTAAACAGATTTCTATACCATCTAATTTATTTAAATATTTAACACATTGTTTTATATCAATATCACTTTCATTATTGTAACAGATAATTATGATTCCTAGTTTCATTTTTTTTCTTATTGATAAGATTATACTGCTCTTTGAGCTCGTTCCCAATTGACAGATTGTGAATTTTTCAGATACCTAAAAAAGCCCAAAACAACAGATAGATTCATGATAAAAAAATAGTAGGGTACAAATAAAATTTTCACTCTTGTTGATCTGTTTTCTAAAAACCAACCTGTAAGTGCAGCTATATAAAAGACCAGTTGTAGCCAAAACAGAATATTATATAGTTTAAATTCAAAAACACCATCATTATATGCTAGTATTGATAATACAGGTATTAAAAGAATTAAGCAAAGAGGAGTAAGGGTCCATCGTAAAACACGATGCGATATATATTGAAAAGAAAGTTTACCATACTTAAAAACATTCAATAGAGAACGCAGTCTTACTATAGATTGAATTCCGCCTGCAGAAATTCTAATTTTTCGTTTTAATTCTTCTTTTACATTTGCTGAAGCAGACTCTATTGCATAGGCTTTAGGATCGTATTGAATGGTATATCCATCTTGTGCAACACGTAATGAGATCATAAAATCATCAAGAAGTGTATCTTTTTCTACATGTCTATACAGTTTAGTTCTAATGGCAAATAGTTCTCCCGCAGCTCCAACTACAGAATACAGTTCTGCATCCCATTTTTTTAAGGTCGATTCATATTTCCAATATAGACCTTCACCAGCGCCAGATGCCACATCACTTTCTTTATTAATGATTCGTTTTTCTCCTGACACACAGCCAACTGTTTCATCTCCAAATTGATTCACAATTCGTCTTATAGATTCTTTTCCTAGCATAGTATTGGCATCACTAAAGATCACAATAGGTGTTTTTACAAATTCCATTCCTCTATTCATGGCACCAATTTTTCCATTTCTTGCAGCTAAATGATGTACTGTTGTATTTGTATACTGTTTTAATAATTCTGGAGTACCATCGTCAGAACCGTCGGTAACCCAAACAATATTTAATTTTTCTTTAGGATATTCTAGCTCAAAAGAATTTTTCATTTTTGCTTCCACATAATCTTTTTCATTATACGCTGCTATAAACAAGGTTACTTCTGGTTCAAAAGAATAGTCTATTGCTGCTTTTTTTCCAATGCCTAAAATTCTTCGAATCTTAATAATTAAATAAAGTAGCATTCCATAACCTATGTAAGTGTAAAAAACAATAAATAAGAGTATCCAAAAAAGTAATTTTAATAGTTCCATTTGTTTATTTTTTAATTTTATCCCAAGTATTGGTTTGATCATTATATTGTTTTACTACTCGCGCTGGATTACCAACAGCAATTGAATATGGAGGTATGTCTTTAGTAACAACACTACCTGCGGCTATTACAGAATGTTTACCAATAGTTACACCAGCTAAGACAACTACATTTGCTCCAATCCATGTTTCATCTTCTATAACAATAGGAGAGGTAGTGACACCTTGTTTGTGAATAGGTAGGTTTATATCTTCATAAATATGATTTAAACCAGAAACAGTTATGTTTTGTGCTAATCGTATATCATTACCGATAGTAACAGGCCCTATAATTGTATTGCTTAAACCTATTTTAGTTCGATCACCTATAATTACATCACCGACACCATTATTGATTGCTGAATAATCTTCTATAGTTGAATGGCTTCCTAATTCAAATTTATTCCATGGAGCAACATCTAGCCTTGTCTTTCTTCTTATGCAAGCTCCTTTTCCTTTTTTATGATACAATGGATTCACAAACATCCTTACCCATAATCTTGGCCTAGTCTGATTAGGAATAAGTATTGATGCATGTACAAGTTTTTTTAACCTGTTGTTTGATTTTATTTTTTCTTTTAGTCCCATTATATTTCTAATTACTATTACTTTAAGAAGCTATTCGTAAACTTTTTTTGTGTTTTTTATCCCACATCTCTTCTAAGATATTCCCAAAAGATTCTGCTCTTTTTTCCCAAGAATTGTTCCCGGCAAACTTGATTCTATTTTTAATTTTAATTTTTGAATCGTTGGCAATTTCTAATTGAATGTTTACTAAAAACTCTTCTTTGTTTTTAGAGATGCTAGCTACGGAGTTAAATTCTGAAAGAGGAGCGAAATTTGTCATTACCACAGGTAATCCAACCGCTAAATACTCATTTACTTTTAAAGGATAAATACCTTTATTAATTTCTAAGTTGTTGTAAGGAATGATCCCTAAATCATAACTAGCTAATAGCATAGGGACTTCTTTTTGAGTTACAGATTTGTAAAAAGCAACATTGCTATATTTTGATAATCGTTCAGAAATTAAATGATTTGAGATATACCCAGTAAAATCAAATTCAGTTTCGGGCATATGTTTCACGACATATTCCATCAAGTCAATATCAAACCTATAGTCTAAGCATCCTACATATCCAATTTTCTTTTTAGCTGTTTTCAAAGAAGGAACTGTTTTATGATAAGGTTCAAATAGTTGAAAATTAACTCCGTTTTTAACAGCAAAACATTGTTTATTTATTTGTTGTTTTTCTTCTTTTAAAAAATCAGAGCTTGCTATTATTGCATCTACTTTTTTACTGTATTTTTTTTCATCTTCAATGGTATTCCAATGATTTCTAGTAAGATCCATTCCATCATAACAATAATAGATGTTTAATGATTCATGTAGTTTTCCAATGGTTTCAAGACCATATGTTGGATTATAGGCAGAAATAACGATTGGGGAAAAAATTTGTTCTTGCCAACAAATATTCTCTAACTCTTCAGAATATAGACGAGTATTAATTCTTGAAAAGAGACGATAAATATGTTTGTTTTTGATAAAGTTAATTGGCAATGTTGGAGGCATCACTACATGTTTGATATCAGTCCCTCTATTTGATTTTATGTTAACCAATCTTTTTTTAAGTCCTAACATTCTTAGGGCTATATTTTTTTTATTTTGTAGAAATAATTTTATTAAATCTTTGATAGTTCTTGGGTATTCAATAAATATAACATTGTTGTTTTTTGCTAATAATGATAATATCTGAACCGTAGATTTTGTAAATTCTCCATCCCACGTTGTATAGGATATACAAATGATGTCTTTTCCTTTTATCATAATTTTAGGTATTAATTTCTTTATGTAATTGTTTGTATTGCTTTAAAACTTGAGACGCCATGTTTTTCCAAGAAAATTGTTTGCTTCTCTTGTATCCTCTTTGAATTAATAGATTTTTATAGTTTTCATCCGTAGTAATCTTCAACATACCTTTTGTTATTTCTTCTGTTTTATTTGGGTCAATTAAATGAGCTGCTTCACCAGCAACTTCTGGCATTGAAGATGTATTAGATGTGATTACAGGAACTCCACAAGCCATCGCCTCAATGATAGGAATTCCAAATCCCTCTCTTAAAGAAGGAAATAAGAAGATTTCTGATAATTGGTAGATAATGGGTAAGTCTTCATCAGAAAGATATCCTGTTAAAATAATATGATCATAAAGATCTGAAGCATTCAAATCGTTAAGCATAATTTTTAAGTCAGCATCTTTACATCCCAGAACTACCAGTTTATAATTAGAACGAGTCGATTTTAAAAACTCATTAAAAGCTTCTAAGACTTTCTTAGTGTTTTTTCTTGGATCTTTATTTGCTATGTGTAGCATGAATTTTTCTGGTAAATTATATTTTACCTTTACTTTAGAAATATGATTCAGGTTAATATTTGCAGAAAATGTTTCATTCACGCCATTATAAACTGTCTGAACATCTTTACTATTTAGTTTAAAAAAATTAGTAATATTTTCATTTTCAAAATTAGAAACGGTAAAAAGACGTTTGCTATTCTTTACCACTTTTGAAACAATAAATCTTCTATATAGATTTCCGAATTTTTGGTATAGTGATGCTTTATTAGTTAATAACTTTAATAAACTACCTTCCATGTAAATAATATCATGAAGTGTTGTAATTAAAGGGATTTGCCTAAAATATGGTGCAGTATTACTTGTGCAATGTAATATGTCACAGTTGTAAGCTTTCGCTACTTTTGGTAATTTATATTGTTCCCAAAACGGATAAGGACCACCAGGAATTTCTACAATTTTAAAATTTGAAGTACTTCTAATTGCAGTAGTATCTTCATCAGGTTTTACAAAAATGAAATATTCATTTTTTGTATCTATAGCTTGAAGATTTTTTATTAATTCTTGTGCAACTCTATCCATTCCATGCTTATGAGGACGAAATAATCTTTGTGCTTCTATACCTATTCTCATAATTTCTTAGTTTTTGATTGATCCATGAGAAGTGTGAATAAATTTATTATTTGCACCCTTAAGTTTAAAAAGTAATAAAGCCATTCTTACAAAAGCTGTAGGCAATGAAACCAGTGCTTTTAAAGTATTTGTATTATAAAATGATTTTGGAAGCGCTAATACAAAAGCGGCAACAGTTATCAACAGATTTAAGATCCACAAATAAGCTGAGATATAGGAATGAATATTAAGCGTAAAAGTTAGGAAGCTAAAAATGATCGCTAATAGACTTGTAATACCTAAAAGAAGAATTCTTGGCGGAACAATCATTTGCCAGACTTTGTCAAAAAAGTTGATGTTTCCTTTAAAGAAAAGCTCTAAACATCCTTGTTTAAAGTATCTATTTAAGTAAACAAATTGTGTAGCCAACCATCTTCTTCTTTGATTTGAAAAATCTGATGACTTTTGAATTTTCTCATCTAATACAACAGCATCTTGTAAATATTCTATAGGAATTCTTTTTTCGGCAAACTTAAATTCTAATTCTTTATCGAAACCTCCTACAGCATTAACCGTTTGCATCATTGATTTAAATAACTGAAAATCAAAGCCCATTCCAGAACCAATTAAACCAGAAGATAGACCTAATGCTCTATGACCTCTTCTAAAAATATGGTTATTAATTTCTTCGCTTGCAGCATCTAAAATTGCAAAAGAGGTGTTTACATTTTTTGCTTTTCGATGTCCTTGTACTATCTGATAACCACTTAAAAACGCATTGTTCATTTTGACTAAAAAATTAGGTTCCATTAAATTATCTGCATCTAAAACAATTGCATAATCATAGCTCTCTTTTAAATTTGCCATCGCTGTATTTAAAGCTTTAGCTTTTGTACTTTCTTCAAAAGAGACTTCTATTAATAGAATAGGAAGCATCTTTAGTTTAGCGATTGTAGTTTGTTTTAGAGAATCTGCGATTACTACAATATCAAATCTTTCTGATTGATAGTTTTGTTTCAATGCAGATTTTGCTACCTCTATAATTACTGTGTCTTCTTTATAAGATGGAATTAATACAGCAATTTTACTTTGTACCGTACTAAAATGACTTCTTTGTTTTTTATAAAAGTGCCCTGCGAAAGCAAAAACAAAAATGTACAAACTTGCCATAATGAAATAGCCGTAGATAATGTATTCGATTGCTTTTAAAATAGATTCTATTGCTTGCATGAATTTTAAATTGTAACGTTTAGAATTATTTTTTAATTAAAACTACTTGACGCTTTCTCCAGTGATGAACTTTCTGAAGTAGCTTTAAGTCCTTTGACATAATCTCTAAGTTTTAATGCGTATCGACGTAAAAAAGGAAAGTTTTTTCCACTTTTTAAATTATAAACGAATGATTCAGAATTGTAAATCATTTCAAAATTTTCGGTACAGAAAACAGGTTTTTTAGTTCTTTTATTTATTTCAATAGCTTGACCAAGATCACTCTCTACAAACAAATTGTAATGACTAACTTGATACTCTTTTGCTTTATGACCCGCATGATTGTTAGCTTTTTGCCTTGCTTTCATATCTGGTAAATCGAGCATTACCAGTTTGTCATATTGAATACCATTTTTCTCTAACCATATTACTGTTTCACTTCTGTATTTTTCTAATCTAGAGGTAACTATGGTTCCTATTTTTGCACCAGGGATATAAAGTGGTGCAGCATTCAATATAAAGGCTCTATATAATTCACCATCATCATTTTGTTCTTCTGATGGGTCAACACAAAGGACACCATCGATATCAAAACAAGCTTTTTCTAAAGTTGTGTGATTAAAAATATTCCATTGAAAATATCTAGGAGTAGGAACTGCTTCTAAAGCGTAGTCGGCTAAGTTTCCATTTTCTGGAGTGTAATAAATGGCACAATATTTAATATTAAATTTTGATTCTAAATGAGCTAAATCACTTTTGCATTCTTTGATTGCTGATCCAGAAGCTATTGAATCATCAACAACTAGTATATTTTTATATTCTGTTTCGTTAAAAAACTGTTTTCTAGCTCCAGACTTATAAATGAATCCATTCATAAAAGAGTGGATGTCTGTGTATGGAAGATTTAAATACAGGGCTAATAAATTTGCCGGTAACATTCCACTTCTAGGGACTCCAACCACAAGATCAATATCTCTAGGAATTAAGTGAAGTTGTTTAAGAATTGTAGTGTTTAGGTCGTTGATACTTCTATAGTTCATAATACTAATTTTATAGTACAAACTTACGCTGAGAGGATACCTTATAACGAGATATTTCGATGGATAGAAGCTTAGTGTAGTTAAACGGTAATTTTCCGTTTCAATTGATCAATTTGTGGAGAAACAAACATAAAAACCATACTAACATACATTAACATACCTGTTGGCATTTGTCCAAAAACACCATTACCATAAGACGCCATCATAATTCCGGCCATACCACATGTTAATGCTGCAATCTGTGCTTTTAGCCAATCGTCTTTTAATTTTCGCATGACATTGTAAGCTCCTATAAATAGGATAAAAAATATCATACATAAATAATATACAAGCCCAACAACACCAGTATCTGCCCAAATCATCACATACCAACTATCTGTAGCTGTATTAGCTAAAAATGTATGTGGTGTAAATCGTTGGCCCCAATTACCAGTAGCTCCAACACCACCACCGATAGGTCGAGATGCTAAATACCCTTTCAATTTATTCTGATTTGCTAATCTAACTTGTAATGATGCTTCATTTGGATCAAATGCAGTTCGCATTCTTCTAATTTCTGCATTTCCTTGACCAATAGTTGTATGTGCAAAAAACACATACACCATGATGCCAAGGACACTTCCTAGAATAAGGAATTTTATATTTTTCTGCAGAATTAAAAACATGATTCCGCCCAAAGCTGGAACAGCAATCGCTCCTCTTGTTCCAGATATTAGCATCCCAAAAAAACCAGCCAATGCAACTATGATAAAAAATGTTTTTAATTTTAAATTCCTTTTTTTAAATAAAGCTAAAATGCCAAATACAACTCCTGCATGTCCTTGAGAAGCACCAAATTGTCCAGCATCAGAATAGAATGAAAAGACTCTTAATTTACCAAATAGTATATGTGTGTCTGCACCACCTTCATTTAACCAAATTTGCTCAAAAGGATCTACACCAAATTGAAATTGAATAATTCCTTTAAGTGTTCCTAGTAGAGAAAGTATGCCCCAAATAATAAAAAAAGTATTTAAATCTTTTGAGGTATTAAATAGCATAAACAATAGAGGTATAACGAGCCATTGATATAATGCTAAACCACGCATGGCATAAAACCAAGCCTCTATACTTTGTGCTTCTGGATTCCCAATTTGTAGTATTATGTATCCCATCCAAATGGTAACAACTAAAGTAAGTGGTGATTTTGCTTTAGCCCAAGGGATTTTTTTTGCAAACCCTTTAAAGAATAAAGCAAGATACATTAGCACTATTATTCCATCAATAGATAAACCCCAAGGTGCTGGGATATAACGCGCAATTCCTGTCACAAAAAAACCAAGAATTATTAGTAATATAATACCTGTTTTAGGTTTTTTAAAGATGATGTAAATTAAACCAATAATTACAAAAACACTTATTACACCAATAAAGCCAATGATACCTTTTTTAATAATTATTAAAGTTATTACTGTAATAATAGCAATTATAGGAATCAGAAAAAAAGAGTTTGCTAATCTGCTGGATCCAGTATTTATTTCAAAAGGATTATTATATTTTTCGAATGAACTCATGGTTATTTATCAAATAAGTTAAATTCACTTTTGTGTTTAAAAGCTTTATTCCATAAGGTTTTGTAAAACGTATTCGCACTATTTACTATTTCAAGTGAAGAGATAAGGAACTCTTTATTAAGAAAATAGCTACCTAAAGCAATACCTGCCACTGTGAAAACAAGTGTAGAAATGGCAACCATTTCAAGAGATTTAAAAATGTATACAGCTATTATATCACCAACAATATTAGTCACTAACATTACAATGACTTTTAGCGCATTTATTTTTGGTTGATTAATACTATCTAGAGCTATTCCTGTCATCCGATCAATGGGTAGTAATAATCCGTATACAGATAGTATCTGAACTAGTCTTACGATGTTAAAACCTGCGATATCTTGATTTATATATTGATATCCAGAAATTAATATGACAAATTCTTCAGCAAAGACAAATGTGATGATGGAAATGAAAAAGAATAAATACGTTAACGCTCCGGAATAGGTGTTAAAAAGATTTTGAACATCTTTTACTTTTCCTTCGATGCTTGCTTTCGACATTTTGGGAAATGCTGTTGCAGCAAAACTTCTTAACGGAATTTGCTGTAATTCAGTTAATTTTAGAGGAATACTAAATAACGCTACAGCTGAACTTCCTAGTGGGCTGATACTTATAATAAGTATATCGGCATTTCTTAATAAATTGGTTCCTATAAGTGTAAAAGTGCTATATTTTCCAAAATTCAAAAGAGTTTTATTTGAAGATGAATTAGCTTTTCTAATAAGTTTTAAACCATCCCAGTTTTTAAAAATACAGACGAAAGAAGTAAAAAGATTAACTACAAGTAATATTATTACTATTTCTGAAACAGATAGGTTTAATAATATTTTATTGACCAATAAAAACGAAAAGAACAATCCACTATTGATAGCTTTTATAAGCAATATTTTACCATACTCCATTTTTGCTTGCATAACAATTAGTGCATTATTCCATGGAAGATTCAAAAAAGCTAGTAGAGGGTACCAAGTAAAAAAAAGAGAATATCCAGAATTGCTAATTGATTCATGAAAAAAATGATTGATGGCAATTAAAATAATAGCAATTAGAGAAGTAACAATCAAACTTATAAGCACATTAGACCCTATTAATTGTTCTTTGGTCTTTTTGTTTGCCCCAGAAAGAAATCGAACTAATGCATTGTTTGTGATTCCGAAACGTAACATTTCAACCAAAGATCCTCCAGAAATAAAAAGCACCCATTTAGCAAAGGAATCGGTCTCTAAATCTCTTGCTAACAACGCAAATCCTGCAAACCCTAATATTGCTAAAATTAAATTTCCAGCTAATGATAAGAAGTTATCTTCTTTGATGATTTTTAATACGAGTTGATACATAGCTTTTATATATCTGCTTTTGAATAAAATTGAAACTGAAGTAAGTCTTTTATTTTGGTTCTTGTTTTTGAACGCTTTTTTGGAAGCTCTCCTAAAATTGTTTCTACTTCATTTAACTCTGTTCCATTAATTATAAACTGTAGTTTAGAATTCGTTAAATCTTTAATATTATCTAATAAATTTTCATCTGCCTTAGACCAAACTCGATTAGAACGACAGACCAAAATGGCTAAATCTGCTGATTCAATTAAATCTGCCGGATAATTGTTTTCCAAAATATTTGGAAGCTCAATAATTACAAATTCACTTTTATTTTTTTCTGACTGATCACTAATTATTAAATCTTGGGAACTCTTTGCATTAAAAAATGAACTATCTAATTCATACTGATTGTATTCATTAGTGTCTAAATATTCATTAGCATCTGACAAGAGAGGTTGATTATAATCGCTTCGAGGATCTTGATATCCGAAAAGTCTATTAATAAAAGGAAACTTACCAGAAGTTTTATTTTTGTTTTCATTGATAGAATGATTTAATACCAATACAGATTTTTTAACTTCTTTTAGTTTTCTTGCAATATTTGTAGCCATCACCGTTTTACCTTCATTTTCTCTGATACTAAATAAAATTATAGTCTTAACAGCTTTAGTACTGTTTTGAGTTTTAATAAAATGAAGTATATTTTTCACTATAAATTCTAACAATCTGTTTTGTATTCTTTCAAAATCTAGTTTTCCTTTTGTCATAAAAATTTTCGGCATCATTCCTAATGCTGGAATTTTTAATTTCTCAGCAGCTTTATTGATGTTTCTTAAAGTATTATCAAAAAATTCCATCACTAAAATGGTGCCCAATAGTATTATAAAGCACATCATTATTGATGCAATAATGATGATGATTCGTTTTGAAGGCATCGGTTTTAACGGATAATAAGGAAGATCAACAGCTTTTAAGTTGCTAGATAATTGTGTGTCTTGATATTTTAGCTTAGCTAAGTTAAGTCCGTGTAAAATTTCTAGATATTCTTGTTCTGCGACCTCAATTTCACGTTCTATGCGTTTTAGATTTGCTCCTGCTGGTGCATAGTTAGCATACTTTCGATCAAACTCTTTATTACGCTTACCCATTACATTGAGTTTGGCTTTTAAATCTTCTGTTTCCACAACCTGATCTACCCATTGAGGTAATACTTTTTTAATAGGAACCCCATCAATAGAATTTTGAAATGAATACAATAGATTAACACTAGATTCAATTTCTTTGTTTAAGTCGATAACTTGTTTTTTTATTTTTTTGATTTGATCTATACTTTCTTTAGAGCCTGATGATTTGGCTTCTAGCATTACAATTTCATACTTTAAAGCACCTAACTTCTTTTTATTAATGATAATTTGTTCACTCTTTTTTTGAACGATTTCTTGTATCTCTAGTTTTTGCGCTAATTTTTTAGAAGATGCTTCAGAACCAGCTAAATCGGCTCTTTTTTTATTGTATTCAACTTCCATTTCTTCCTTTACAATAGCAACAGCTTTACTTTGCTCATAATAATTAATGATGCTGTTTTCTTGATTAAATTTCAATAGACGATCTTCAATGGAGCTTAAGTTTTTTTGTGATAGAGATAGTTGGTTTGTGAAGTACTGGACAACTGCATCAGATCCATTTTCTTTAAGGTCTTTGTATTTTTTTATACAAACTTCATTAAAAATTGCCAAGGTTTGTTGACATATACCAGGGTCATCAGCTTCAAAGCTAATTCTTACTAAATCACTATTTGAGATTCTAGTCGACCTTACTTTAGAAATGGCCTCTAAAGAATAAATTGGATGTTCAAAATTCAATAAAGAATACACAAAGTTGCTATTATTACTTTTCATTAAATCTGTAAGTGCAGTAACTGTTTTTTCATAATCAGAATTGCTTACAGACTTTGGATAGATCCTAATTTTTTTAGCAATAGTGTCATTAATTAATTCATTTTTAGTTTTACCTTTTTTATTAGTTTTTACAACGTATTTGTAGATGTCTTCTGGAATTTCACTTTTTAATTGATTGTAATTTTCAACGGATATAAATCGTTCGTTTGGACCTTCTAAAAGTAAATGCTGACTGAGTAATCTAATTGCTACTTCTTCTTGAGTTTCTCTAGAATTAACGATGTTGATAAGGTTGTCAAAAGCAATATTTGTTGCAAAATAATTGAATGACTTGTCCATGTCTATAGAAGAACCAGAAGCCAATCCAGTGAAAAGCATTGTTTGAGAGTAATATTTTCGATTAGGATTGGTAGTAAGTAGCATTACTAAAAGTCCAATTAAGATTGGTGCTGATAGAAGTAGCACTTTATGTTTTACTATTAATTTTATGAAGTCTAAAAGTTTCATCGTTTTTAATTAGTTATGCACTGTTTTATAGATCAAACTTACGTGCATAATGACAATAGTAGTGGTATATTTCGACGGATAGGAGGTAAGTGTAGTTGAATGGAATTTCTAGTATTGTAAATAGTTTTTTAAATACATTTTACTTTAACTCAAAGCCAATTAAATTTTCTAACAATCTTTTAGATAGTAAAAAATCAGATTTACCTTTTTCAAATTCTACCTCAATTCTAGAGGTCATGTCTGAAATTCTAACATATTCAGAAATCTCTATAAGCCCATTTTTAAATTCTTTACCAACCATTTCCATATTTACTCTAGCATTTCCTAAATTAGATGCTCTTAGTTCTAGTAAATTTTGTTTAAGGATTAAATCTTCGTAATGTCTTATCACTGCTTCTTTTAATTCGCCTTCTTGAAATTTCACTAAGCTTTTAGCTTGTGCCAACTCTGATTTTGCTTGTTTAATTTGAGTTTTTCGGTTAATAATATCCACAATTGGAATTTTTAAATACAATCCAACATTATAGTTTAATTGTTGTGTATTGCTTGCAAGGTTTACGGTTGAATTATTTCCACTAGTTGTAGAAAAATTATTAAAAGTTCCATATCTAGTATCTGCTTGTATTCCAAAATTCCTCGTCCAGTATCTACGTTTAGATTTTAAATTAGATTCTTTCGCATCAATCTCTAATTTCCTATAATTGACCATGCCATTGTGAACAAGCGCCGAATCTATTAATATTTCAATCTTTGGGATCAACAATTTTATAGCTGAGGGTTTATTGTTTTCTTGAGCTATTAAACCACTAGTTTGTGTAAATAATGAACAGAAAATGATAGTTATTTTTATGAAATTTTTCATGATTGGTTTTATTAAACAGTACTTTTTTGAATTAAACCAGGAAAGGTTCTTAAGATTAATTTCATGTCGTACCAAAAGGAATAGTTATTTCCGGTAAATTTATCTGCATATTCATTGTCAAGACGCATTCGTTCTTCTTCAGACATTTCGCCGCCTTTACCTCTTAATTCTACCTGCCAAAGACCTGTGATTCCTGCTGGAGCCAAAAAACGTTTAGACATCTTGTCTTTGGTAAGTAATTCTGCTTCATATACTGGAAGTGGACGATTACCTACGATAGACATATCGCCTTTAATTACGTTGATTAATTGTGGTAATTCATCAATACTAGTGTTTCTAATAAACTTTCCAATTTTAGTAATTCTTGGATCATTCACTATTTTTATAAATGTAGAATTGGTTTTTTCAATTTCATCTTTCTGAAAATTATACCAATAGTCACAAATTTCATTACCATCAATATGTAGTATCGGAGAACAAGAATCTTCTTTTGATGAATTACTGCATTCTGGACAGCTGATATCAAAGTTTATTGTAGTAACTGCATTCTCTTTATTATACTGATTATTCTCTTTTGCTAGCTTTTTTATTAGTTCATCAGAACCTGTTCTCATAGATCTCAGTTTGTAAAAATCAAATGTTTTTCTACCAACACGCTTGGCTATATAGTAGACCTTTCCTTTTGACTCTAGTCTAATAGCTATTATTATCAATATCATTAATGGCGAAAGACAAACTAATGCAGAAGTAGCAAAAACAATATCAAAAATTCTTTTTGAAATTGGGAGTTTATAGGTTTCATTATTTATGGAATGTTTTGAATCTTCTATAGTAGTACCATAGAATAAATGCAAAGCTTCAGCTCTTTCTATTATTTTACCTGTTGCTGTTGAAGATGAAACAAAGTAATCGTTTATTCCTTTTCTAAATGCTTCTGCAAAAAGCTTCATATTGTATTCTTCAGAAACCAATATAAATGGGATTTCATTTGATTTAGAATCACTTTGAATTGTATCATATAAAAATAATCCTGTGTTACCAGGTAGGCTAAAATCTGAAATAATTACATCTATATTATTACTGTTTTTAAGTATTTCTAATCCTTCAATACTATTTGCTACAGCAATTAATTTGATGTTTTTTTCTTTTGCAGATTGCAAGAATGCATCAGTCGAGTTTCCTATATACAAGATGTTCATGGATCATAAATTGTTTTGTTGTAAATCAGATTTAGTTTACTGTTTACCAGCTGCTTGTAAAATGAATAGGGAAGATATTTTTTTTGGTTACTTCTTTTAATTCTTCTGGATTAAACGGTTTTGTTAAGTAATCCTGAGCTCCCAATTGATAACATTTTATACGTTCTTTACTTTCTTTACTTCCAGAAAGCATTACAACCGGAGTGTGTTTGGTAAATCCTCTTAATCTTACTTCTTTTAAAAATTCAAACCCATCCATTTTTGGCATTTGTATATCCGATATGATTAAGTCTGGTAAATTTTTTTCTAACCAAGTTAAAGCCTCAAATCCTGAATTTGTTGTAACTACTTGATAGTCTGATAAGAAATTTTCTAATAACAAACAGGTAGTTCTTTCGTCGTCTACTACTAATATTTTTTTCTTCATAGTTTTCATATTAAATAACGCTCTTAAAAAACTCGATAGTTTTAGTCAAGCCTTCTTCTAACTCTATGGTAGGCTTCCATTTAAGTTCTTTTTCCGCTAGAGAAATATCTGGTTGTCTTTGCATAGGATCATCAGAGGGTAGTGGTTGATAAATAATTTTAGATTTTGATCCTGTAAGTTCTATTACTTTTTGAGCTAATTCTAGAATGGTAAATTCATTTGGATTCCCAATATTTACAGGCCCTGTAAAACCATCTCTAGAATTCATAAGTCTAATCATTCCTTCTACTAAGTCATCAACATATTGAAAACTTCGGGTTTGATTACCTTGACCATAGATCGTTATATCTTGATTTTGAAGTGCCTGAACAATAAAGTTTGAAACCACTCTTCCATCATTAGGATGCATATTTGGACCATAGGTATTAAATATTCTAATGATTTTAATATCTACATCATTTTGTCTGTGATAATTTAAGAACAATGCTTCTGCAGAACGTTTCCCTTCATCATAACAAGCGCGATTTCCTATAGGATTTACATGTCCCCAATACGATTCTGGTTGTGGATGTACCAAAGGATCTCCGTAAACTTCACTAGTAGATGCTTGTAATATTTTAGCATTTACTCTTTTAGCCAATCCTAGCATATTAATAGCGCCCATTACAGATGTTTTCATCGTTTTGATTGGGTTGTATTGATAATGAATAGGAGAGGCGGGACAAGCTAAATTGTAAATTTCATCAACCTCTATGAGGTATGGATTTACTACGTCGTGTCTAATCAACTCAAAATAAGGATTGCCCAATAAATGAACTATATTTTGTTTTTGTCCAGTGAAGAAATTATCTAAACAATAAACTTCATTACCTTCATTTAATAACCGTTCACATAAATGTGATCCAACAAAACCAGCACCACCAGTCACAAGAATTTTTTTTCGTATCATAATTTTTGATTATAAACTTTATACAGCTAAACTTAATTCTGGTTTTAAAACTTCACTTGTAGTATCTATACCAATACAAGAATAATAGAATCCGTTTTTCGCCATTTCATTCTTATCATAAATATTTCTTCCATCAAATACGGTTGGTGTATTCAATAACCTATCTATAATTTTAAAATTTGGTATTTTAAATTCTGGCCATTCAGTTAATACAGCAAGACAATCTGCATCTATTAATGCTTCATATTGATCATCATAATAGGTAATAGTATTTCCGAAATGATGTTTTGCTTCTTCTAATGCAACAGGGTCATAAGCTTTAACATTAGCACCTGCTTTTAAAAGTTTTTTAACGATTTCTAAAGATGGAGCTTCACGCATATCATCTGTTTGAGGTTTAAATGATAATCCCCAGATTGCTATTGTTTTTCCTTTTAAATCGCCATTATAATAATTTGATATCTTATTAAATAATACAGATTTTTGTTTTGTATTTACTGCTTCAACTGCTTTTAAAACTTGTAGATCGTAATTATTTTCTTTAGCAGTTTTTATTAATGCTTGTACATCTTTTGGAAAACAAGATCCACCGTATCCAATACCTGGATAAATAAATTTATTTCCAATACGTCCATCAGAACCAATTCCTTTTCTAATGTGATTGATGTCTGCCCCAACAATTTCACAAAGATTTGCGATGTCATTGATAAAACTAATTTTAGTAGCAAGCATTGAGTTTGCTGCATATTTAGTCATTTCAGCAGAAACGATATCCATAAAAATTATTGGATGACCATTAAGTGTAAAAGGTTTGTAAAGCATTTTTAATAATTCTTCTGCTCTAGCACTTTCTGTTCCGACTACAATTCTATCTGGTTTTAAAAAGTCATCTATTGCAGCACCTTCTTTTAAAAACTCTGGATTTGAAGCAACATCAAAAGCAATGTTTACATTTCTTTTATCTAATTCTTCTTGAATGGCATTTTTCACTTTTAAAGAAGTTCCAACAGGAACGGTACTTTTTGTAACAACAAGTGTGTAATCATTCATGTATTTACCGCAATCTCTTGCAACTTGTACCACATATTTTAAATCTGCGCTACCATCTTCATCAGGTGGTGTACCCACAGAAATAAAAATGACATCAGCACCTTTAACAGCTTCTGATACGTTTGTTGTAAACTGTAATCTTCCTTTGTCCATGTTTCTGGTAATCATGTTTTCTAAACCAGGTTCATAGATTGGAATGATTCCTTTTTTTAAGTTGTCAATCTTTTGTTGATCAACATCTACACATTTTACATCGATTCCTACTTCTGAAAAACAAGCGCCTGTAACTAGTCCTACATATCCGCTTCCAATAATTGTAATTTTCATATTATTAATGTTTTATGGTACAAACTTACGTTGACAACATACTGTATAACTGTATATTTCGATGGGTAGAAGTTTAGTATAGTTGAATGTAAACTTTCTAAAGTTTAAGACTTAGAGAAGAAATTTCTAAATAGTAGAGATTTCATAAATAGCTATTACTAGTTATTAAGAATAACAATAACTGTTTATGACAATAATTTGAATAGGGTAATAAATGTACCTATAATTCATAGTTTGAATTACAAGTAAGAATAAATTTAAAATGATATAGATGCTTAAAGTAAGTTTAATCGCTTCATTAATTCGGGTCTATTTGAGCGACTAACAGGAATGACATCTTTCTTAATTAACACACTATTATCTTCAATATCAATGATTTTTTTAATATTAATAATAAAAGAGCGGTGTACTTTTAGAAATAAATCATTAGGTAATTTATCTTCTATTTTCTTTAAAGTAGAGTGAACTGTGTAATTTTTTTCTTCTGTTTTGACTAAAATATAATCTCCTTTGGCTTCAATTAAATAGATGCTTGGAATATCTATTTTTATTAAACGTCTATCAATGTTTACATATAAATCATTGCTAGATGTAGCTGCAACATTTTCTGAAGAAGCAGTTTGAGTTTGACTAATTACTTTAGAATTTGCTTTTTGAATTGCTTTCTTAAATCGATCTGCTGTAATTGGTTTTACTAGATAATCTACGATACAATCATATTCAAAAGCTTGGATTGCAAAATTAGAATCTGAAGTAGTTAAAATTATTTTTGGTGGATTTTTTAAGGTTTCGATAAAGTCAAAACCTGTAAAATCTGGCATATGAATGTCAAGAAAAATTAAGTCTACTTGGTCTTGATTTTGATTTAAGTATTTAATTGCTTGAATAGCATTTGGAAATTCTGCTAAAACATGTAAGCTTTCATCTTTTGAGCACAGTTGGCTAATAATAGCGACAGCAGTTGCCTCATCATCAATAATAATACAGTTCATAAACCTATTTCTAATTATAGCTTGTGTAAATAATTAGTTATGATGGTTAAAATAGATTCGAATTCGTTTTGTAAGGTAACATCACCTATCAATAAGTTATTTTCGAATGCTACTGCAATTTCATAACTGTTTTCTAGGCCTAAAATACTAATTTTATGTTTAAGTTTATGAACATTTTCTGCAGTAAGTTTATAGTTTTTAGCTGCAATGTTGTTAAGGTATGTTTGTTTTTCTTCTGGGAACTCAGATTTTATGATAGCAATCAATTTTTTTTCAAAAATTTTGTCTCCATCAGACATGCTATTTATGTAAGATAAATTAGGATCTTCCATTGGGTTGTTTTTTTAAAGTAAAGAAAAATGTAGTTCCTACATTTGGCTCTGATGTTAACCAAATTTCACCACCATATAAATCAACAATCTTTTTAACGATAGATAAACCTATTCCTGAGGAATCTTTACTGTTGTTAACAGAATGGAAAATTTTAAAGATTCTTTCGTGGTACCTTTTCTCAACACCAATACCATTATCTTTAATAGAAAATTGATAAAAATCATCTATATTTTTAAAGTCAATTTCAATAAGTCCTTTCTCTTTGTCTGAAAACTTGATTGCGTTACTAATAAGGTTTTGAAATACTTGCTGCAATTTTGTTTTATCACCTTTAATTGTAGGTAGGGTATTGCATATTTTTATTTCAATATGATTGGGTATATAAATGATATTAAGAAGTTCTTTTACTAATGTATTCGTATTAATGTCTATAATATTTGAGTTGTCTGCAGCGACGCTTGAGTAATTTAAAACATCAGAAATTAACTGTTCCATTTTTTCAAGAGTTGTCTCTATAAGTGAGATGTTTTGAATACTTGCTTCATCAAATTTTTCAAGATTATCTTCTTTTAACCAATTCACTAAAGCATCAATACTTCGAAGAGGTGATTTTAAATCATGAGAAACGATGTGTGCATATTGATGTAATTCATCATTACTTTTTTCTAACTTTAGTACTAACTTTTCCTTTTGAAGTTCTAGGTTTTTAATTTCAGTAATATCCCTTACAATCCCTTGTGCAGCAACTGGTTTTTTATCTTTATCAAAAACAATACTTCCATTTACATGCACCCATTTAACTTTACCATACTTTGTAAATATTCTAGTTTCATAATCTTTATAAAAACCGTTAGCTTGTAATTCTGAGAAGCTAGAAAAAGCGTGTTCATAATCTTCTTTATGAATTAAATCCATAGCATTGATGCTTTCTTTATCAATGTCATAGCCAAATAATTTAGTAGCAGAATCATTAAATTTTAGAATATCTCCATTAATTTCCATCACAACATAAGCATCTACAATATTCTCGAAAATTCCCTGTAGTTGGGATGATTTCTCAGCTAAAAGCTCTTTTATTTTTTGGGATGAAAAGTATAATTCTCCAGATTTTTCCTCAAGAATTTTTTCAGCAGCTTTTCTTGCTGCTTTCTCTCTTTTTAAAGCACGCTGTAATATGTCAATTTTTTCTTGACTCATTAATTTTTATTAATGATAAACTTTACTTCTGTACCATCTTCTTTTATTTTTTCTAAAACAATGGTTGCAGATGAATTGAAATATTCAAAAGTCTTATTCATCAAACCTAAACCGAAATGATGCATGGCTCTACTAGATTTATAAATCATAACTAAAGAGTTTTCAGTTCTCTCTTCTACAATAAAGGTAGGCAATTCTGCATCAGGATAAATTTTTCTTACTTCTATATGAATATGATCTTCTATAGAAGCTAACATTTCTATTGGGTCTGCATAGGTTTCTAACAAACCTGGATAACTATTTCCTAGTACAGCAAAAAGATGTTCTCCGTAAATAAGCAATAAATTATCTATAGATATGTTTGTTTTTGCGCTTAAATGCTGTAATAATTGCAACATTTCAGAAAAACTATAAGTACCAATCGATGTATAAGCACCGCCAGACTCTAAATCAGATTTTGTAATGATTTCATCTACCATTTCTAAACCAAATTTTTCTTCTACTAAATCTAAAAATTCTCTAAAAACTATACCTTTCATTTATATTTTTATTAATTCATTTATACTCCAATAAGACAACAATTTTTCAATTTTGTCTACATAAGCTTCATATTTTAAAGGTTTTAAAACATAGCCAGAAACGCCAATTTTATAACATTCGAGTAAATCTTTATGATTATTTGATGTTGTTAAAATTACAGTTGGTATGTATTTTAAACTATCATCATTTTTTAGGATGTTTAAAAATTCGATGCCATTTATTTTAGGCATGTTTAAATCTAATAAAATTATATCAGGCAAATTATCTTTTTCAGACAATAAAATTAATGCTTCCTCACCATTATTAGCTTCAATAATTTTATGTTTTAATCCTAATTTGCTGATTGTTCTGTTTAATTTCATGACTTCTATCATGTCATCTTCAATCAGCATTATTTTTAAAACTTTATCCATTACCTTAAAATTGTATATGATCGCAAGATACCAAAGAACACAATTTTTGTGTTCTTATTCTCGATAAGAATCATAATAAGTTTCGACGAATTGCAGTTTAGTTTCGACGAATGGTTTTGAGTTTTTTCTCTATCGATTACTTTCCGATACAAAAATTAGAGAAAATATGACCTAAAATGTCTTTATCAACATCATATTCTCCAGTAATATTTCCGAGATGGCGTAAGCATTCTCTGATATCTATGGAGAATAAATCGGTAGAAATTTCTAAATCTATTCCTTGTTGTACAGACATAATAGCTTCTAGAGCGTTATTTAAAGCTTCAAAATGACGAGAATTGGTTACGATGGTTTCATTGTTACTTAAAGCTCCTTTGTTAACGAGAGAAGTCAATTCATTTAATAGAATATCAATGCCAACTTTTTGTTTCGCAGACAGCAATAAAATCTCATCAATTTGAGAAGTAATTTCTTCTTTCTGAGCTTCAGAAAGTGAATCCATTTTATTTGCGATGACTAATAATCGTTTGTTAGGGAAACGCTTTTTAATCGTTTCAATTTCTTCAAGAAATACCTCTTTTGTTTCAGAGAATTTATTAGCATCAATTAGAAAAATAATTAGCTGAGCATTTTCTGCTTTTTCGTAAGCTTTTTTAATTCCGATACTTTCTACAACATCCGTGGTTTCTCTAATTCCTGCTGTGTCTATAAATCGAAAAGCAACACCATCAATAATCAGTTCATCTTCAATAGCATCACGAGTTGTACCGGCAATATCTGAAACAATGGCTTTTTCCTCGTTTAATAAAGTATTGAGTAAAGTAGATTTTCCAACATTGGGTTCTCCTATTATTGCAACCGGAATTCCGTGTTTCATGGCGTTTCCAAAAGCAAAACTTTCAATCAAACGTTTTAAAACAGAAGTAATGGTAGTCACTAATTTTTTAAATTTTGTTCTATCGGCAAACTCGACATCTTCACCAGAAAAATCTAGTTCTAATTCAATTAAGGCAGCAAAATCTAACAATTGTACTCGTAGCTCTTTCAATTCATTGGTGATTCCGCCACGCATTTGTTGAATTGCCATTTGATGCGATGCAGACGAATTAGAAGCAATAACATCGGCTACTGCTTCTGCTTGTGATAAATCCATTTTCCCATTCAAGAAAGCTCTCATGGTGAACTCACCATTATCAGCCATTCTACAACCATTCTTTAAAAATAATTGAATGATTTCTTGCTGAATAAAACTAGAACCATGACAAGAGATTTCCACAACATTCTCACCTGTATATGAACGTGGATTTTTAAAAACAGAAACTAAAACTTCATCAATAATTTGATGGTCAGAAACAATATGACCTAAATGAATTGTATGTGTTTTTTGATTTTTTAAAACCTTACCACTAATAGAAGTAAAGAATTTTGAAACAATTGCAATAGCATCTTCACCAGAGATACGAATTACCGAAATGGCACCAACTCCTGAAGGAGTTGCTAAAGCTATAATAGAATCGTTTTGAATCATCTTGCAAATATACAAGGTTCATAAGATTTTAAAAGCGTAAAGTGTAACAAGAAGTGAGTTTTGACGTCTATATAATATAGTATCAACTAACTAAGAAGTAAAAATGAAAGAAAACAGACAATTATTAGTACTTACACATTTAAGTCAATTATTAGATTTTGTAACTGGTATTGGTGGCTTTATAGTTCCGCTAATTCTATGGTTGGTAAAAAAAGATGAAGTATACGATATGGACAGTCATGGAAAATCTATCTTAAATTTTAGAATCACCATGTTTTTATATTTACTAATTTGTATTCCTCTTGTATTATTATTTGGTTTAGGTCTGCTAGGTTTTTTTGTAATTGGTCTCTTCTACGTGATTTTTCCAATCATTAATGCTATTAAAGCGAGTAATCATCAAGAACCCTATTACCCATTAAGCATCCAATTCTTTTCATAAGAATTTCTATATATATTATTTGAATAAAAAAAGTCGTCTTAAATAAGATGACTTTTTTTGTTTAAAGACAATTGATGATGTCTTCATATTCATAAAAGAATTGTTCAAATTTCGGCATTGTTTTCATGTAAAATTCATAACAAGCTCTCCACGTATTTTTATTGTAAATACTAAACTTCTCTGAATGATTTATATAGATACGATGAATGATTTTTCCGTTTTCTAATTCGTAGGATGCATCAAAAATAACATCAGGAAAATATTCATTAGTTAAAATTTCTTTTAAAGAAAGTAGTTGATCATACAGAATTTCGATGGATATTTGATCAGAATGCTCAATATCTAAACAAACCATTGCTTTTTTTCTATCAGCGACAAATTTAAAACTGATCCCTTTTATCTTCGTATTGTAAAGCAACCATTTTCTTGGAAATGATTTTCCAAAGCTTGTCCAAAATTCTTGCCTTAGCGCAGCAGCTTCTTCTTTACTAAACATAACTTCAGTTATCAGTTATCAGTTATCAGTTATCAGTTATCAGTTAACAGTTATCATTGATAATTGATAATTGATAATTGTTAAGTGTTCATTGATCATTGTTTTACCCGTGTACTCTTGCAGAAGTTCCTCTTGTTTTCATCATTTCAGCTTCAAACTTTAAAAGGCCTTCCCATTTTTTGTCTACAATTTCTCTATCCATATACTTTCTTGCATATCCTAAGAATAAAGTATAATGATTAGCTTCAGAAATCATCAAATCTTTATAAAATTTAGAAAGTTCTTCATCTTCCATGTTCTCAGAAAACACTTTAAAACGCTCACAACTTCTTGCTTCAATTAAAGCTGCTACTAACAGTCTATTAATTAAAGCCGTAGGTCTATCTTTTGTTTTAGGAAAAAATCCTTGTAAAGATTTTGCATAATCGTTGTGTTGCTCTCTGCCCAATACAAAACCTCTTTTTATCATTAACTGATGCACCATTTTAAAGTGTTCTAATTCTTCTAGGGCAATATCAGTCATGTCTTTTACCAATTCAGTTTCTTCTGAATAATTAATAATGATAGAGATGGCATTTGCTGAAGCTTTTTGTTCTGCAAAGGCATGATCTGTTAGTATTTGTTCCAAATTATCTTTGGCAATAGCTGCCCAAGAAGTTTCCGTTTCAAATTTTAATCCAAGCATATGTTATTTTTTATTCCAAGCGAACTCAAATGCATCGCCTTTATTTAATTTTTTTGTTAAATCGACTAATCCAGCTCTATTAATAATATAAATCACTTTTTTAGGCCAAGTTTCTCTAAAGTTATAAGAATTGGGTTTTCCACCGATCGCATTTATAAAATCGATGGCTGTTTTTTCTTTTAGTAATATTTCTTTTCCATGAATTTTAACCAAGCTATCCATTTTTCTTCTTGCATCTCTGTATACTTTAATGCGACTTTTTCTACCAATGAAAGTGGTGACAAAATCGGTTATATTTTGTAAATGAGCCTTATTTTTTTTCTTAGGATGATTTTGAAAATAACCTAAATTATTGGTGGTTCCTCTAAAAGGTACTGGTCTATAATCTTTCTTAAAACTTTCTGGCCGTTTTTTCCATTTTAATTCGGAAGGTTTGTATTTCTTTATTTCTAAAGAATCAAATAAAACTCTATTCTCTTTTAGTAAAGTTGGTAAGTAGAGTGGTGGCAGTTGCCTGCTTTTTTGATTGATGTTTAAACTTAGAATATTACCAGATATTTTACCAATATAACCTTGATTCCATCCAGATTCTAAACCTGCTATTGCTAGTAGAGATGCTGGTGGAATGTTGTTTTTTAAGCAAATTTCAGTTGCTTTTTTAGCAATTCCATCATAAAAAACTTTCACGTGTTGATACTTTCTTAAAGAATAATTTTTCTCTTGAGAAAATAATCCTGTTGTTAGAAAAAGGAGAAAGAATAAACTTGAAAACTGTAATTTCAATTGGTATTTTTTCATATGCTATATTAAGCCTGTCTCTTATACACATCTCCGAGCCCACGAGACCGTACTAGATCTC
>OLII01000160.1_pt1 | contig 26052 bp, 27 predicted proteins | sample 1609481 | NCBI WGS metagenome assembly OLII01 (sample SAMN05416859, study PRJEB24817) | seawater metagenome | isolation source: Sea water | place: Canada:Atlantic | collected 2013-11 | reverse complement strand
TCAAAGCAAGTGTGATTCGTTAGTTTAAAATATAAAAATTTGTGATTTTGTGACTTTGTGACTTTGTGACTTTGTGACTTTAAATTTTATCAATCAAAACTCAACATTAGTAATTCGTAATTCGTGATTTTTAAAGATTAAACTTACCTTTGCACATCAATTTTTGTAGATGAGCTTTTTAAAAGAAATAGAACGCAGAAGAACTTTCGGAATTATCTCTCACCCCGATGCTGGTAAAACCACTTTAACTGAGAAGTTATTATTATTTGGAGGTGCAATTCAAGAGGCTGGTGCTGTAAAAAACAATAAGATTAAAAAAGGAGCGACTTCCGATTTTATGGAAATTGAGCGTCAGCGTGGAATTTCTGTAGCTACTTCTGTACTTGCTTTTATTTACAAAGACAAAAAAATAAACATTCTAGATACACCAGGTCACAAAGATTTTGCGGAAGATACTTTTAGAACCTTAACAGCTGTAGATAGTGTTATTGTAGTTATTGATGTTGCAAAAGGAGTTGAAGAACAAACAGAAAAGCTGGTAGAAGTTTGTAGAATGCGTAACATTCCTATGTTAGTATTCATCAACAAACTAGATAGAGAAGGAAAAGATGCTTTTGATTTATTAGATGAAGTAGAGCAAAAATTAGGACTACGTGTTACTCCTATGAGTTTTCCTATCGGGATGGGATACGATTTTAAAGGAATCTATAATATCTACGAAAGAAAACTTAATATCTTCTCTGGTGACAACAAACAAAGTATCTCTGCTGGTATTGAGTTTGATGATCTTAACAATCCTAAATTAGATGAAGTAGTTGGCGAAAAAGCTGCAAACACTCTACGCGAAGAATTAGAGTTAATCGATGAAGTATATCCAAAATTTGATAGAGAAGAATATCTAGAAGGTGCACTTCAACCTGTGTTTTTTGGTTCTGCTTTAAATAATTTTGGAGTTAAAGAATTGTTGGATGCATTTATTGAAATAGCACCACAACCACAACCAAAGAAAGCAGAAGAAAGATTAGTCGATTCTAAAGAAGAAAAGTTGACTGGTTTTGTTTTTAAGATTCATGCGAATATGGATCCTAAACACAGAGACAGATTAGCATTTATAAAAATAGTCTCAGGAACTTTTAAAAGAAATGCCCCTTATTTACACGTTAGAAACGGTAAAAAAGTAAAATTTTCTAGCCCAAATGCTTTCTTTGCTGAGAAAAAAGAAATTGTAGACGAATCATTTCCAGGTGATATTGTTGGTTTACATGATACTGGAAATTTTAAAATTGGTGATACCTTAACTGAAGGTGAAATTTTAAATTTTAAAGGAATTCCAAGTTTCTCTCCAGAGCATTTCCGATATGTAAATAATGCAGACCCTATGAAAGCTAAGCAGCTTTTTAAAGGATTAGATCAATTAATGGACGAAGGTGTCGCTCAATTGTTTACACTAGATATGAATGGTCGTAAAATTATCGGAACTGTTGGTGCACTTCAGTATGAAGTAATTCAATATCGTTTAGAACACGAATACGGCGCGAAATGTACCTATGAAAATATTCATGTACACAAAGCATGTTGGGTTCAGGCAGAAGATGTAAAGAACGATGAATTTAAAGAATTTAAAAGAGTAAAGCAACGCTATTTAGCAAAAGACAAACAAGGAAGACTAGTCTTTTTAGCCGATTCTGCTTTTACAATTCAAATGACACAAAGCAAATATCCTACTGTAAAATTGCATTTTACAAGTGAATTCGAAAAATAATACATGAAAAGAGTTTTACTTCTGATAGTGATGTTATCAACTTGCCAAATTTTTGGTCAGACTGATAGTACTCAATCTTTTCTAAAAGTAAAACAACTAAAAAATTCAATCCGACTTAATTATATCATGGTCGGAATGCCAACAGATCAGGTTTCTTATAATTTAGAACCAAAGATGAGTTTAATGGGTTTAAATTATAACATCTCATTAAATGACTGGTTGTATACTGGAGCTGGATTCCATGCTGCCATTACGGGTGATCAAGGAGGATTATTTACATTAGGTGTAAATCTTGGGGTAAATAAAAAGATTTATAATAATCTATATTTTGACGCAAACATTCACTTTGGTGGCGGTGGTGGATTTAGAACGCTAGTAAACGGCGGAGGAATTATTTATCCTAACGTTGGCCTTCAATATAAAATGAAAGATTTTTCATTTGGAGTTCAATATGGACAAGTAAATTTCTTTACTGGCATTATCAAAAATGAAAATGTATCTTTCTTTGTTGAGATTCCTAGTATTCTTAGATTTGGTAGTTATCAAAAAGCTAGCGAAAAATTTGCCCTAGAAAATATTAATGGAAAATCATTCGCATATAAACCAGCTGTTAAAAGTGTTCAGCAAGTTACTTTCGATTTCTTTTTCCCTGTTGGTGATTCAAGAAAAGATTCTCCACAAAACTTTGCTCCTATTATCAATACTTTAGCCATTATAGGTTATGAATATCAACGATACTTAAACACTAATACATTTGTATATGTTCATACAGATGCTATGTATAGTGGATTGGTGGCTGGATTTATGGATTTATTTTTTGGAGTTGGTAAAAACTTTGTTGAAACTGATCGAGTTAACCTATTTGCCAAATTTGGAGTTGGAGCAGCTGGAGGAAGAATTTTTCCTGAAAATGGTTTAACCATATATCCTAGTGCAGGTTTAGATGTTAGAGTTACTGAAAAATTTGGACTGAGTGCACATGGTGGTTATCATAGAGCTGTTGGTGGAACTTTTGAAGCCTACACTGCTGGTATCAGTTTAAAATACTATGGATTAACTGGAGGTTCTAAAAATCCATTTACGGATGAAAAAATGGAGACTGTAAAAACACAGGGGATACAAATTGGAGTTTACAATCAAACCTATTATGATGTTGCTAAGTTTGGGATTCCAGACAGTGATTTAAATTTAATAGCCATAAAAATAATTTACGATATTTCAAAAAGGTTCTACGCTTCTGGTGAAGCTTCTTTTGCTTATGAAGGAAGATCTGGAGGATATGCACATGGTATTTTTGGTTTAGGTATTAGAACAAATCGTTTTTTTAAAGAAAAAATATCGGTGTTTTCTGAAATGGGATTTGGAGTTGCTGGTGGAGGAAGAATCGATACCGGGGAAGGTGTGTTAGTAAGACCTATTGTAGGTTTCAACTATCATATCAATAATGATTTTTCTTTCAATTTTTCTGGAGGACAAATGATTTCTCCTTATGGAAATGTAAACTCAACAAACATAAATATTGGTCTAACCTATGGGTTGTCAATTTTAAATTCAAAAAAATAATAAATAGAAAATTAATAACAATGAATAACGGAATCTATGCAAAGTTCACAACTCCAAAAGGAGACATTTTAGTGAATTTAGAATATGAAAAAACTCCTGGTACGGTAGGTAACTTTGTTGCTTTAGCGGAAGGAAATTTAGAAAATGAAGTAAAACCTCAAGGAACTCCATATTACAATGGTTTAAAGTTTCATAGAGTCATTCCTGATTTTATGATCCAAGGTGGATGTCCACTAGGAACTGGTACTGGTAGCCCAGGATATCAATTTGATGATGAGTTTCATCCAGATCTAAAACATGATGCTCCAGGGAAATTATCGATGGCAAATGCAGGTCCTGGCTCAAATGGATCTCAGTTTTTTATTACACATATAGAAACTTCTTGGTTAGACGGAAAACATACTGTCTTTGGAAATGTTGTTGAAGGGCAGAATGTTGTTGATACTGTTGCTCAAGGTGATGAAATGTCGATAGAAATTATTCGTATAGGAGCTGAAGCTGAAGCATTTAATGCCGTTGAAGCATTTAGAACTTTTGAAGGCTCTAGAGCAAAACGTGAAGAAGAAGAAAAGAAAAAGCAAGCTGAACTTTTAGACTCTGTTGCTGCTGGATATGAAGAAACTCCAAGTGGATTGCGTTACAAAATCTTACAAGAAGGAAATGGAAAACAAGCTACAAAAGGAGCCAATGTTTCTGTACACTACAAAGGTCAATTATTAGACGGAACTGTCTTTGATTCTTCCTACAAACGTAAAGAACCAATTGATTTTCCTGTGGGAGTAGGACAAGTAATTGCTGGATGGGATGAAGGTATTTTATTATTAAAAGTGGGTGACAAAGCTCGTTTTGTAATTCCTTCTAATCTTGGGTATGGAGAAAGAGGAGCTGGTGGAGTAATTCCTCCAAATGCTACCTTAATCTTTGACGTTGAATTGATGAATGCTTAATTAAGTATCTAAATTAATAAAAATAAAAGCTCTCAGAATTTCTGAGAGCTTTTTGCATTTAATATACTACATTCTTATAATGTCTGCTTCCATTTCTAAAGCTAATTTATTAGCCGAAGCATCGTTACTCAAAATAGTCCCAATCAAATTATTTGTTTCATAGGCATCAGTTATAATGTTATATAACTCTTCACTTCCATCAGAATTTTTTATCAATTTATAGGTCGAATTTCGAATCGTGTAACTTATACCATTATCAGATTTTTCTGTGTATACAAACTCTCTTTGATTCGCATTTGAATTCGATAACAAATCATAAAAGCTAATGCTATTATTAATTTCTTGAATTGAAATTCCTGAAATCTTAGCAATTGTAGCAAACAAATCGGCAGTATGTATTAAGGCCGATTCGCGCTCTCCTATTCTATTCACGCCAAAACCAGAGATAATCATAGGCACATTTACACCTCCTTGATATATTGATCCTTTAGCTCTTAATCTGTTATATGGACTTTGCACAACCTGCCCCGGAGTTCCATTATCACCTATGAAAATTATAATCGTATTTTCTATTTCTGCGGGAGTTAAACTATTTAACAATCTTCCTATTTCAGAATCCATAGCTTCTACAGCAGATAAAAAGTAGGGTGTAGGATTTGCATCGATAGAGGCTTGATCCGTGGGTAAATTACCTTGAGTATGTAAATTTGTTGGAGCCAAATGAAATGGTGTATGAGGTGCATTATATGCCAACCAAAGAAACCAAGGTTTAGTTTGATTGTCGACCCAATCAATTGCTAAATCTGTAAATTTAGTTGTTGTGTAATCTGTAGATACATTTGATTGTCCGTTTTCTACTAAATTCCAATTTGTATAGGATTGAACTCCACCATTTAATAAACCTGCATAATAATCAATACCCATTGTTTGTGGATCAGAGATATTATTTGATAAATGCCATTTCCCTACGATTGCTGTTGCGTATTCATTTCCAGTATTAGCATCAATATATTCTTGAATAGAAGTTTCGGCAGTTGAAATTTGATCACCTACTTCTAATACTCCTGATTTAACTCCGTATTTCCCTGTAATTATAGAAGCTCTTGTAGGTGTACAAACTGAATAAGACCATAAATTATCAAAAGTAATTCCAGTAGAAATTAAACTTTGTAAAGTAGGCATTGTTGGCTTTATGATTCCTTCTGGATAATTTGGGGTTGCATCTTTACCCATATCATCCCCAATAATTAATAGAATATTAGGATTACTTAAAATAACAGGGTCTGGATCAACAATAATTTCTCCTGTTTCTGTAGATGAGCTACAGCTTAAAAAAAGTAAGCTAATAGTTATGAAAAAAAATATTATTTTAAATCTCATAGAGTTATTATTTTCATTTTAGACCTTAAAAATCTATAAAAGTTTAATATTTAAAGAAATTGTAACAAAAAGAACTAAAAAGTCGTCTCATTTACATGGACGACTTTTTTTTTCACAAACAAAAGTTTACTTTTAAAAACTAAACCTTACCTAATGAAACGCATTTTCTATTTTTTAAGTATGTTTATCCTCATTTCTTGTGGAAATTCGAAGAATACAGACCAATTTATAAACACCGTTGAAGGACGATACTTATTCAATTCAAATGAAACTTTAGAGGTTTATTTTGAAGAAGCTGTTTTAAAAGTAAAATGGCGAGGTCAAGATATGACTCCCATAAAAGCTAACGATAGTTCATTCTATTTAAAAGAGATGAATGAGAAATTAATTTTTATTTCTCAACCTTTAGTACATATAGAATTAGCACAAAAAAGAGAGCATGAAGGGAATAAATTCTATTTTTCAAAATTAACTAAAGGAGAAAAAACGCCTGTAGAATATTTCAATAATAAAGAGTATAACAAAGCTTTAGAGGCGTATTTAACTGTGCAAAAGAAAGATTCTCTAGATCCAACTATTAGGGAATGGAGTTTAAATCAAGCTGGTTATCAGTTTCTAAGGGAAGAGAAATTTGAAGAAGCTAAAGAAATGTTTAAAATAAACATCGCTTTATATCCGCATAAGTCTAATGTTTATGACAGTATGGGTGATGCTTATAGAACTGAAAAAGACACTTTAAAAGCCATTGAGTTTTATCAAAAATCTTTAGCTATAAACCCTGAAAATAGAGGAGCAATAAGAAATCTAAAAAAACTTAAAAAAGAATAATGCTAGACAAAAGGTATCCAATAGGTGTATTTTCTAGTCCATCAATTATTACGGAAGAAATACTACAAAATTGGATTCAAACTCTTGAACACTTCCCTACTCGTTTAGAAAATTTGGTAAAGGATTTATCAGAAGTACAATTAGATACTCCTTATAGAGAGGATGGTTGGACCCTTAGACAAGTAGTACATCATTGTGCAGACAGTCATCATCACAGTTATATTCGTTTTAAATGGGCTTTAACTGAAGAAAATCCAGTGATAAAAGCTTATAATGAAGCAGATTGGGCCGAATTGTTTGATACCAAAACTGCACCAATAGAAATATCTCTTTTGCATTTGAAAGCCGTACATGCAAAACTGGTATATTTATTAAAAGGGTTATCAGATAAAGATCTTCAAAAATCTTTTGTACATCCAGAAACAAATGAAACCGTTGTTTTAAGCAAAAATATTGGAATTTATGCCTGGCACTGTAATCATCATTATGCGCATATAAATAATTTACTTATCCATAACGATTGGAAATGATAGCTTAGCTGTCACGCTGAGTGCCTCGAAGTTTTTGCTATAGGTGGAAATAACTTTATTTCAAATTTTCACTAGAACTAACAATCTAATTTTATTTATCTTTAGATTCTAATTATTTCATACATGAAAAAAGCACAAGAATGGTTTGATGAATATGCTATAAGTCATCAAAATCATACCAATCAAATAATTCATTATTTATGTGTTCCGCCTATATTTTTTAGTGTCATAGGCTTACTAATGTGTATTCCGACATCATTTTTAAAAAATACATTTGGATTGTACAATCCATTGTTAGAAAATTGGGCAGCAGTCGTATCCATTTTTATTCTAATCTTCTATCTAAGATTAGGCTTTTGGTATTTTGTCCAAATGCTTTTCTTTATTTTATTAGCTATTATTGGAAACTTTTGGTTAGGAAATAATGTCAATTTATTATATGCTTCCATCATCATTTTTGTAGTAGCTTGGATAGGTCAGTTTTACGGACATAAAGTGGAAGGTAAAAAACCATCCTTTATCAAAGATTTACAATTTTTATTGATTGGACCTTTATGGGTATTGAAGAAATTAAGCACAAAAAATAAACAGTAAGTTAAAAAATTCTCGATACAACCTGAAACAAGTTCAGGATACTCGAACTAACAAAAAGTATCAGACATGACTAAAGAAATTTCATTTGAAGACTTTTTAAAAGTTGATATTAGAATAGGAACTATCATAGAAGTAAATGATTTTCCGAAAGCTAAGAAACCAGCCTATCAATTACACATCGATTTTGGGGATTTAGGAATCAAAAAATCAAGTGCACAAATCACAGATTTATATACGAAAGAAGCCTTATTAAATAAACAAGTAAGTGCGATTGTCAATTTTAAACCTCGGCAAATAGCGAACTTTTCTAGTGAATGTTTAGTTCTAGGTGTTTATAACGAAGAAGGTAAGGTTGTTTTATTACAAGCTTCAAAACCAATTAAAAATGGCGAGCAAGTAAATTAATTATGAATTAGTGTGACTTCGAGAGCCTCAGTCACCTTCTAAAGTTTTTTTTATAGGTCATTGAGGTGTTATACTAAGTTTGTCGAAGTGTTCTCGAAATGACCTTGTGATGTAAGTAGATTTAATGACTTGTCATTTCGAAATAAGAATCTTTTTAATCAATTGAGAAATCTAAAAGATTCCTCATTACTCATACCTCGTTCTGTCGGAATGACAATTTATCTCTTCGGATTATTTAAAATCACCAAAGCTCCTATTACACCTGGTATCCACCCACAAAGGGTTAGTAATAATATGATGAAAAATGACCCACAACCTTTATCAATAACAGATAATGGTGGGAATAAAATCGCTAATAAAACGCGTAAAAAACTCATAGCTAAAATTGGTTGGTTAATTAAAAGACGAGAAAACGAAACTTTTGTTACACAAAAATCCCGCTAAAATATTAATCTTAGCGGAATTCTCTTTATAATTATTTTAGTACTAATTACATCTGATTTCCAAAAAAAACAGCATTCATTAATAACTTATTAGTTCCATACCAAAATGCTCTAAAATTGGTATTATCTGTAAATACAATTACTTTTCCGCTACCCATTCTTTGTACTTTAAAAGGAACCGTATTTTTAATCACTTTTGCATTCTCCTTTGAAATATAACCACTTAATAAAGGACTCTCTGTATACTGAATTGGATTGTTATAACTCTTCTTGTCTGCTTTAATAAAAAGTGTTGTATTTCTGAACAAGGCAATTTTATCATTCTTATATCCAAAATTTATTGGGTGGGAACGATCAATTTTCGCTTCAAAAATAGCTCCTCCAATAACTTGAGCTCCAGTCTGCAAAGACCTATCTTCAAAAGAAACATTCTGTATAGTGTCTATCTTGGTTTTTTCAAATTGTAAAGAGATAAACTTATTGCTATTTAACCAATTTGCAGCACTTCTATACCCAATTAAAACGCCTCCATTACGAACCCACGTTTTTAACTTTTCAATAGCTCTTTTATCCAAACCACTACTACTTGGTGCAATGAGAACATTGTACTTACTAATATCTACACGATTAAAATACGTCATGTCTAACTTAGTTACATGCATGTCGTATCGTTGATCAAATAAATGCCAGATTTCACCTGGATCACTCACATTTACACCATTTCCAACCAACATGGCAACTTTTGGTAGCTTAATATTTCTAAAATTATTACTTCCTAAATCTATTCCATCATTTAAACCAGTAGAGACTCCGTTCATTTTTAAATGACTTTCCTCAGCTACTTTAGTTAAAAAGGTGTACAATTCTGAAGTATTCAATTTTTGATTTTGAACAGGAATGTAAATCGTTCCATAATCATAAGAAACTCCTCCATTTTTGAAGTTCTTCATCGATACTTTTGCTCTCAATCCTTTTTGTAAGATTGCATTCAATGCTTTTGGTGTATAATATTCATTCCAAGGCATTAAATACCCGACATCACTTTTTACACTAAGGTCTCCTGTTTTTAATTTCAAGCTCTTAATTTCTGATCCTGCTCTATTTAAAGAAACGTTTTCAGCATAATCAACTCCAAAAGCATGATTGAAAGTCCAAGCAGACACATCATAAAACAAACTATCTTGAAATTGAGTTCTTACATCAAACATCGCTTTTACTAGACGTTGATTTTTTTGATCCATTGGAACGATATAACTGTATCCTTTTTTGAATTGTTTTCCATTTGCTGAAAAATCAGATTTTACTTCGTGAATCGTTACTTGATGTCTTTTTAAAACTTCAGCCAAATGATAACTTTTTGCGGCATCTTTACTATCGCCAAAAACAATTGCTTTCGATTTAGAACCTTCATTCCTTGCATTCTTATAAAAATCTTGTTGATATTTTAAGATTTTCACTCGCATACTTTTAGCTGCTGCTAGAGTTGACATTGCTGCTGTGTATTGATTTCTAATCGTAAACGGAAAAGTTAAAATTCCATTAGTTGATTCTTGTGCATGTCCACGAGAACTTCCTTGTTCAAACAAAATACCAATACTTCCGTTAATGTCAGGAAACGTAGAACCTTTTCCATAATAAAAGTCGTCAAAGCTTTCTTCTGAATAATATTGTGATCCTATTTTATCCAAAGCTTTTGCATGATAGGTTCCTATTTCTTTGGTTAAATCTTGATTCATTTGCGGAGTCAAAGGATTTGTTCTACTTGGAATTCCGGGTTGAAAAAAGAATGTAGAGTTTGTTCCCATTTCATGATGATCCGTTAAGATATTTGGCAACCATTTGTGAAAGGTTGCAATTCTTGCTCTCGATTCTGGCAACTGAACTGGCAACCAATCACGATTCATATCAAACCAATAATGATTGGTTCTTCCTCTTGGCCAAACCTCCGTAAATTCTCTATCATTAGGATCTGGATTGATGTTTTTACTTTTATTCGTATTTGCCCAATATGCAAAACGTTGCAGTCCATCTGGATTAAAAGATGGGTCAAATAAAATGACTGTATTTTTTAATAAATCTTGTGTATCCGCAGTTAAAGAAGCTGCTAAATAATAGGCCGCAGCTAAAGAAGCATTAGAGCCACTGGGTTCGTTTCCATGAATAGAAAACCCTTGATACACAACAATCGGATCGTTAGAAACATCTAGTGAAGCATCATCTGTACCTGCAATATGTCGCTTACGAATTGACTCTAAGTTTTTGTGATTCTCAGGAGAAGTAATGGTCAACAACAAAAGCGGCCTTCCTTCAAACGTTTTGCCTCTTTCTTCAATGGTAATTCTATCCGAAGCTTTTGCCAAAGCTTTCATGTACTCAACCAATTTGTCGTGTGTGATGTGCCATTCTCCTACTTCATGACCAATCACTTCTTTAGGTGTCGGGATATTGGTATTGTATCTTTCGTTGCTTGGTATATAATAATTTAAATCTACCTTTTGAGCAATTATTGAAAATGAAAATGATAAAAACAGAAGCGTTATGATGATTTTTCTCATGAATAAATTGAATTTGATTTTCAACAAAGATAAGAATTCGGAAGTTTATTATTTAGATCTTATACTATATTGTAAATACTTCGGAAACAGTATTATTAAATGACATTTTACTTTATTTCTCATAAGCAATTATACCATTAACAATCGTTTTTAAAACGGAACCTTTTAAAATTTCTTGTGGACTTGCATTTAAAATATCAACATCCATAAATGTGAAATCTGCCCATTTTCCAACTTCAATCGTTCCTGTCAATTTTTCTTGTTGAGATGCAAAGGCCGCCCAAATCGTATAAGCTCGCAATGATTCTTCTTTGGTGAATGCTTGTTCTGGAAAATAGGCTTTTTCTTCCCCTTTTTTCTTTTTGGTAATGGCACTGTAAACAGCATAGAAAAAACTTGGATCAGAACCTGTAAAATCTGAATTAAAAATGACCGTAGCGTTCTTCTTTCGTAAAGTTCTCCAAGCATAAGCTCCTAGAACTCTCTCGTTCCCTACTCTATCTATGGCCCAAGGCATATCTTCAACTGCATGTGCAGGCTCCATAGAAGCGATGATGTTTAATTTAGAAAATCTTGAGAAATCATCTGGATGAACTACTTGTACATGTTCAATTCTGTGTCGCAATTTTTTGGATTCAATATTTGTTTCAAAGTAATTTTCATACAAATCCAAAACATCTCGATTTGCTTTGTCTCCTATTGCATGAATGGCTAATTGAAATCCTTTGTCCAATGCTTTTTGAATCATATCTTCATGAAATCCATATTCCTTTCCTCCAACTCCAGTATGTCCTTCTTTATCAGAATATTCTTCTAAGAATTCTGCTCCTCTAGAACCCAATGAGCCGTCATAATATCCTTTAAATCCTCTAACTTGTAAAAAAGATTCCGCTTCGTTTGTTGGTCCTTTTCGCAACCATTCATTCACCAAGTCAATATTGTACATTCGAGCTGCAATAAAAGCGTGGGTTCGCATTGGCAATGCATTTTTTGCTAACAAATCTTCGTAGACATTCATATGATTTTTATCTACTCCTAAATTATGGGTGGTCGTAAACCCTAATTTCATCAATTCTTGAAAACCATAATTCATGATTCTAATTTGCTGTTGCAAAGTCTTTTCTGGGATTTTATCTAGCAATAATTTTTTGGCACTATTTAATAAAACATATCGCAAGTTTCCTTTTGAATCTTTTAAAACCTCTCCCCCATCTTTTGCTCTTGTTTTTTGGGTGATTCCTGCTTTCTCAAAGGCCAACTGGTTACCCATCACTCCAAACCCTCTTAACCCAACTAAAACAACAGGATGGTTGGGTGTTTTCTTACTTAAAAGATTCATGTCTGGATACTCATTTGCAAACTCAGCTTCATCCCAACCCGAAGCAAAAATCCATTCGCCATTCGGAATTTCCTTTGACCGATTGACAATCAATTCAATGATTTCATCTTTACTGAGTCCTTGTAAACTGAGACTCTCTTTCTTTTCACCTAGCTCTTGTAAATGTCCGTGAGACTCTATTAAACCCGGAATTACAACAGCGTATTCAGCATCAATAATTTTAGTAGCACTTCCCAAATATTTCTGAACCTCTTCATTTGATCCTACAAATTGAATTTTTTTATTCTTAATACTAATAGCTTCAGCATCAAAAATCCACTGATTCTCTTCAAAAGGAGCATTCTTCGCTGGCCCTCCTTCTAAGTTTGGATCATCCCAATCCAACGTATAGACATGCGCATTTATAATGATTGTATCGGCAAAACCATCCTTGGGTTCGTTTTTACAAGAATTCAAAAGAAGTATCAATATAAAGAGAGTCGATATTTTTTTCATAAAATGAGTGCTATTTTATTGAATTTTAAAAATACATGAAATTTACTTTCTTTTCTTAAAAAATTGAAATCACTTTTAGACATCTTCCCTTTTTTATTCTGATATTTGTGTTTCATTTTTCATCAGTTATTCTCAATGATAGATCGTTCTTTTTTGAAAACTTTACAAGCGTCTTTAAAAGGTGAACTTTACTTTGACGATTTACATAAAATTCTATATGCAACAGATGCTTCCGTATATCGAAAAATCCCTTTAGCAGTTGCATATCCGAAAGATGATAAAGACATTCAAATTCTTATAGAATTCGCCTCAAAAAATAAAATTACTCTAATTCCTAGAACCGCAGGAACTTCTTTAGCGGGTCAATGTGTGGGTGAAGGAATTGTAGTGGATGTATCCAAACATTTTACACAGGTTTTAGCTTTTGATGAAATCAATAAAACCATTACTGTAGAACCTGGTGTCATTCGAGATGAATTAAACCTTTTTCTAAAACCTTTCGGGTTATTTTTTGGACCAAACACCTCAACATCTAATCGATGTATGATTGGAGGAATGGTTGGAAATAACTCATCTGGTAGTACTTCTATCAAATACGGAGTTACGAGAGACAAAGTACTCCAAATTGATGGTTTTTTAAGTGATGGAAGTTCTGTTACATTTAAAGAAATTACTTCTGAAGAATTTAAAGCTAAAACGAAAGAATCAACACTAGAAGGAAGCATATATCGATCTTTATACAATGAACTTTCTCAAAAAGAAGTACAACTAGAAATAAAAAATCAGTTTCCAAAACCTAGTATTCATAGAAGAAATACAGGTTACGCAGTTGACGAATTGTTAGACTCTGATCTATTTGGAGGAAAAAACAACAAGATTAATGTTGCTAAATTATTATCTGGAAGTGAAGGAACTTTGGTTTTTTCAACAAAAATTACCTTACAACTAGATACTGTTCAGCCTAAAGAAAGTGTGATTGTTGCTTCTCATTTTAAAAGCATCAATGAAAGTTTAAAAGCGACGGTTTTAGCGATGAATCACGACTTGTATGCTTGTGAGTTAATGGACAAAGTTATTTTAGATTGTACAAAGAGTAATCGTGAGCAATCTAAAAATCGTTTCTTTATTCAAGGGGATCCAGAAGCCATTCTATTATTTGAAGTATCTGACGATTCTTTAGATGGAGCACAGAAAAAAGCAACAGCTCTAATATCCGATTTAGAAAAAAACAACTTTGGATATCATCACCCAACTGTCACTGGCGATAATATTAAACGAGTATTTGATTTGCGTAAAGCCGGATTAGGTTTATTAGGAAACATGATTGGTGATAAAAAAGCTGTCGCTTGTATAGAAGACACCGCAGTCGATTTAAACGATCTTCCTAATTATATTGAGGAATTCACTCAAATTATGGACAAGTATCAGCAAAAAGCGGTGTATTACGCACATGCTGGTGCTGGTGAATTGCATTTACGTCCGATTCTGAATCTAAAGAAATCAGAAGATGTTGACTTGTTTAGAAAGATTACTACAGAAACAGCTGAGTTAGTTAAAAAATACGGAGGTTCTTTTAGTGGTGAACATGGAGATGGGATTGTAAGAGCTGAGTTTATTCCCTTAATGATTGGCGATCAAAATTATCAATTATTAAAACGTATTAAAAAAGCATTTGATCCAAATAATGTTTTTAACCAAGGGAAAATAACGGATGCTTTTCCGATGGATCAAAGTCTACGATATGAAATCGATAGAAATGAACCTAAAATAAAAACCATTCAAGATTTTTCCGATAATGAAGGAATTCTAAAATTAGCTGAAAAATGTAATGGTTCTGGTGATTGTAGAAAACCTGCTTCGGCTGGTGGAGCAATGTGCCCGAGTTATCGCGCTACCAAAGACGAAAAAGATACCACACGAGCAAGAGCCAATGCACTAAGAGATTTCTTAACCAATTCTGAAGAAGTCAATAAATTTAATCACAAAGAATTAAAAGAAGTTTTTGATTTATGTCTAAGCTGTAAAGCTTGTGCCAGTGAATGTCCTAGTAATGTTGATGTTGCTGCGTTAAAAAGTGAATTTCTATATCAATACCAAGAAGAAAATGGCTATTCTTTTCGAAGTAAATTGTTTGCCAATAACGTAAAGTATAATAAAATTGGAAGCCTTGCTCCTGCTTTAACCAATTTGGTATTAAATACTTATTTAACAAAATCTATCATGGGAATTGCTACCCAACGTAGTGTTCCAAAATTAGCTTCCAAAACATTAAATGCTTGGTACAAAAAAAGCACCCATTCTAGTAGTAAAAGAATTGTCTATCTTTTTTGTGATGAGTTTACCAATTTCTACGATACAGAAATTGGAAAAGATGCGATTATTTTATTAAAACGCTTAGGTTATAATCCTACCATAGTAAATCACCAAGAAAGTGGTCGAAGTTTTATATCAAAAGGATTCCTAAAAGAAGCGAAAGAATTAGCCAATGAAAATGTTGCCACTTTTAAAGCAATTATTTCATCAGAAACTCCATTAATCGGAATTGAACCTTCCGCTATCTTAACCTTTAGAGATGAATACATTCGTTTGGCTGATGACAAAGAAGCTGCAAAAAAAATTGCAAAAAACGCTTTTACCATTGAAGAGTTTTTAAAGAACGAATTTGAGAAAGGAAACATCCAATCAAATCAGTTTATTAGCGACGAGAAAACCTTGAAAATCCACGGTCATTGTCATCAAAAAGCGCTGTCTAGTACCCATGCAACTTTTACCATTTTAAACATTCCAGAAAACTACAAGCCTACTATTATGAATACCGGTTGTTGTGGAATGGCAGGTTCTTTTGGTTATGAAAAAGAGCATTATAAAGTAAGTATGCAAGTAGGCGAAGATACCTTGTTTTCAAAAGTAAGAAATGCATCAAAAGAAATAGAGATTGTGGCAGCGGGAACGAGTTGTAGACATCAAATTTTTGACGGAACTCAACGTATCGCAAAACACCCAATTACAGTTTTAAAAGAAGCTTTACGATAATTAATAAAAATCGGTTATTTCGAGAGCCTCAATGACCAAAACTTAGTTAATCATAGTCGATGATTTCTAACCTGATATTTTATAAGTATCTGAACAGAGTTGAAGATAGCGATCTCTAAATTTATCTTCGATTACACCCATACAAGAATTGACTGTTGATTTTTGTACATTTAGCTTTCAAACAAAATTATTTTGTCCAAAACGAAAAGTAAAGCGCTTTCTATGTTTGCCCTGATTATTGCTGGGGAAGCTATTTTTTTATTGCCTTTTATCTTAATGCGTGTTTTTAAACCAGTAATTAGAGAAGCATTTCTTATTTCGGATGCTCAAATTGGTGAAGCTCAAGCATTGTATGGAATTACGGCAGTAATCTCATATTTTTTTGGTGGTTTTATAGCCGATAAATGGGAAGCGAGAAAACTATTGGCCATCTCTCTAATTTTAACAGCGATTGGCGGTATTTGGATGACCATGATTCCTTCAATTTTTACCTTAAAAATCTTATATGCCTTCTGGGGAATATCGACCATTTTATTATTTTGGGCTGCTTTGATTAAAGCTACAAGACAATGGGGAAATGAACACAATCAAGGATTATCATTTGGTTTGTTAGATGGAGGAAGAGGTTTTTTTGCCGCAACTGTAGCACTTTCAGGTTCTCTTATTTTAGGGTATTTCTTTCCAGAAAATGCCGCTGATGTAACTTTTGATGATAAAATTATAACACTTCAATATATTATTGGTTTTATTACCATTATTGTGATTGTAGTTGCTTTATTTGTGTGGCGCGTGTTACCAAATAGCAAAGAAGATGAAAAAAGTAAGGCAGAGAAATTTAGTTTTACCAATGCCTTTTCATTGCTTTTAAAACCGAAAGTTATCTTTCATTCCTTTATTATTTTAGCTGCTTATTGTGCTTATAAACTTACTGGGGTTTACGGAACCTATGCAAAAGATGTCTGGAATTATAGTTTGGAAGAAGCTACCTATTTTGCCGTATTTATTCAGTACTTGAGGCCTTTAGCCGCAATTACTATTGGTTGGATTGCTGATAAATATGTTCCATCAAAATTAATGATCCCGTGTTTTTTAGTCTTAATTATTGCGTCTGCCTTAATAGGATTTGGCGGTTTTGAAAATGAACCAGTACTGATTTCGATGTCTTTCTTCATTTTTATGGCGATGGGAACCTATGCCCTACGCGGTTTGTATTTTGCCATTATTGAAGAATCAAAAACACCGCTACAAGTTACTGGTACTTTGGTTGGAATTATTTCTGTTATCGGTTTTACACCCGATATCTTTATGTCGTTGTTTACAGGATATATGTTAGGAGAAAACCCAACAATCATTGAATACCAGCATTTATTTCAATTATTTACCATTTTTCCAATCATTGGATTATTGGCTTCTATTGGCTTTAGAAAAGTGATTAAAAATATATAAGGTTAAATAGACTCTAAGTTTTTATCAATCATATCTATGATTGTCACTAATTCTTCCCTTACTTTAGGGCCTTCTTCAAAAACTCCTTCTAGATAAAAACCGAGAAAAATCATTTGATTTTGAAATTCTCTAGAGGGAATGATTTTTAAATAATTAATACTGTCCTTAGCTCTTTCTTTTTTTGTTCTTTGACGTTTATAATAAGAAAAAGTACGTACAAAATAAGGTTCAATATTTTCTGAAGTATAGGTCATTATCCCTTTTTCGTCCTCTATATAATCATCCACAATATCATTTAGTTTGGCTATTTTTATTTTTAAATCGTCATTTCTTATATATTCTATTTTACCAGAATTTATGATTGAATTATAAATACCTCTGCTAGGATTAAAAGTCCAACTCCAATCAGCTTTAAGAATTAAGGAATCTTGAGAATCAAAATTTTCTATTTTAGGATCTAAATCAATTAATCTATTTAATACGCTATCTCTTACGATATGATAGGTATAGATACTATCAAATTTAACCAGGTTTTCTATAAGCTCTGTTCGTAAACTTAAAAGTATTTTATGTTCTTCAGAGTTTAATTTGTTTTGCTCATTCCAAGTATTAATCTGTAATGCTATCAAAATTCCAATGACCACCAATACAATTTCTCCAATGGCATATTTAAAGTATTTGCCTGTGTTGTTTTCCTCCATAAGGTTGTATCTAATGCGTCTAAAGAACTTAATCATTCTCTAAAGTTATAACTTGTTTAGCATTCAGCTTTTGTAAATAAGGAATTATGTTTTCCTGTTCATATTGAATGGCATAATCTAATGCTGTTTTCCCTTTAACAGAAACAAAATTAACATTTGCTCCTTGCTCAATTAAGTATTCGATCATTTCCATCAAACCATATTTTACAGCATACATTAAAGGTGTTTTGTTTTCACATACTTTTTCTACATCTGCTCCTTGAGCTATAAAAAATTTCAAGGATTTTAATGATCTCTCATGAATAGCTATTGTCAAATATGTACTCGTTTCAAATTCTGTTTCGAAGCAATTGTTAATTTTATTGATCTCAATGGTTTGCTGTAAGCGAGCTATATCTCCATTTTTTATAGCGGTTAGAGTTTCCTTCGAAATATAGGTGTTTTCATCTATTACTTCTTTGGATATATATTTTGTTATTTTCTCTCGTAAACGTTCAGCTTTAAATACTAAATCGAGATTATTTCTATGATTATTTTGCAATAAGACTTTCATTACAGAAAGTCTATTGGCAAACTTTTTTACTTTATCACTATTTATATCTGCATCAAAAAAAGACAAGTCTAATTGATCTAAAGAAGCATTCCATCTTTTATCAAACATAAAATCTTCTATTAAAGAATTTAAATCAATATTATCATGAAAAGCGTTTCTTTTAAGTTCATTAAATTCATCTAGATACTGTTCATTTTGATATCGAATGTTTTTTTGACTTTCATTGTAATATTCTAAGATTGAAAAGCGAAGCACATCCGATTGGACAAAGTTAATTTTACCAGAAGATTTCATGTCTTCAAATACAATACTATTTCCATTAAACGTATGTGTTACATACGATTGACCGATGGCATAAATAAAACCTCCAGAATATTTATTGATGTTTTTATCTGTAAAGGATCTTAACAAGGTTGTATACATACCAAACTTTAGGGTGTCTTTGCCTATTAGTTCATTTAAATCATAAATATCTTGATCTAAATTGTTTCTAATTCCTTCTAAATAAGAAAGTTCTACTTCTTTGTTTTTAGCAGTATCTTTCCAGGTATTGATTTGTAACGCAATTAAAATTCCGATGACCACCAAAATAATTTCGCCAATAGCATATTTAAAATACCTGCCTGTTTTACCTTGGGAGAGTAGATTCTGTCGAATTTTTCTAAAGAATTTTATCATTGGTTAGTTGTTGTTAGGTTATTGATCAATAGATGTTAAGAGCTTTAATAATTTTACTGTTTGAGATTTCGCAAGTTTCAATCTGCCAATATGAGTATAAGCAACCATTCTTCTGAAGCGGGTCATATTTAAAAGAATTAATTGATTTTCTGGTTTAGAAATATTTGTTTTCATTATAGCCATAACTTCTACTGGTGTTTCATAATTATTAAAAGTGGAAGTTAATCCTTTGTAAACTGACTCTGGATCTGAGCCACCGATAATTTCTAGAATAGAGAGTGCCATGGGATTAATTACCATATCCTTATGGTTATTATTATTCTGAATAACCTGGCTTGTAAGTTCTAAATCTTCATAATATTTGACCATTTGAGTTTTAAAAGTTTTGTCAGTAATTAAATCTAAGTTTCCAGTAGATAAAAGTTCTGTATATGAAGGACTAGTAATTGTAAATGTATATCTATCATTCATTGACGAAATCAAGACAATATCTTCTTTTACAGCTCTGAATTTATTATATCTTTCAAAGTTACTTTTAACTTTAGATAAACTGTTATAGATATACTCTTCTCCACTAAGATTCCTTTCGATCATCTCCATTTGATTATTTAAATCTCGTTTTAAATTAGCCAAGTAACTATCTTCTTTTAATCTTTCAATTCTATGAGTGTTCCAGTTATTAATCTGTACAGCAATCAAAATACCTACTACGACCAAAATAATTTCACCAATAGCATATTTAAAGTATTTACCTGTTTTCCCTTGTGAGAGTAGATTCTGTCTAATTTTTCTAAAAATTTTTATCATTTGTTGATATTTAAGGTCGTGTTCTACTCTTCTAATTCTTTATCTATTAAATTAACTAATTCTTTAAGAATCCTTTTAGCAAAAAAATACTGTCGAACCTTATACCTCCTATAATCTTGAGTTTGGTTAAGCAATAATCTAAATTTATGATCTTTCTTTAGTGACTCAAAATCGAGTGGAACAAAACCGATAGTTATTTTTCTTTTTTTATCAAACCTTGTTATTTCATAAGGAAATCTATCACCATCTTCATAAATTTCACCACTTAAGGTGTCACTTTTAAAGGTGACTTGATACTTTAAAGAATAATCTAGGTTAAGTCTAAAGTGGTCTAAATAATATTCATTCCATGTTTCAGAAATGTCTGGATTAAAACTATTGCCTTTACTCATTCTAGGAAATATACTTTCATAAATAACTTGCGTTAAACTTCGAATGGTATCATTACTAATAATATCTAGACCTTCTTCTTTAATCCTACTATATGTGGCAACACTTGGATAGATGTATTCGTCATCTTTAATAAATGCAAAATCAAAACACATGCGATCGTTATACGCAACATCTTTTTCTAGATACTCTACAATATTATAATGGCTCTTAATTCCAGATTGAAAAACATTAAAGTCACTGTAGATATCTCCATAAACATTTAACACCTCTGTTTTTAACTGTTCTAATAGAGTTTTTTCTAATTGAGTTCTATTGTTAAGTTGATTCCAATTATTGATCTGTACAGCAATCAAAATACCTACTACAACCAAAATAATTTCACCAATAGCGTATTTGAAATACTTACTAGTTTTATTTTGTTCCATAAGGTTATAACGTAGTTTTCGGAAAAATTTAATCATTTGTTATCGGTTGATTATTATAAACTACAACTTTGATATGCTTTCGTTAAAATTAGTAACATTATTGGATTAATAAATAACCATTACTTTTTGCTTTATATTTCTTGATACATTCTCCATTAAAAATTATTTCAATAAGTACATTGCCTTGCATACGTTTTGAGGCAGGATTAATGGTTAATTCGCCAGGTTTTAATTGAATTTCTTTGGTAAAACTATCTTCATCATCCTTCCATCGAATAATTTTTGTTTTGTTGGTAGCGTTAAATAATGGTAAATAAGTTCCAGGCTCATTGAAATCAACAATTGACATCTCAGCATCATTACAATTTTTTTCAGTATAGGGCGTAATATTATATTTTCCAAAAAGCGTTTTTATTTCATCTGCTCCAAAATCTCCTCTAATTTTTTTAATTTCTGCTAAAATCACGAGGCAAGCACTTCGCACGCCAATCATTTCTCTGAGTGAATACTGATAACCATCAGTGTAGCTTCTAAGGTAATTTTTATAAACCAAATTTTCAAGATAAAAATCAACCTGTTTATTTAGCGCAACAGAATCTAAAACTTTTACAAAACTTGTGGCGTACCAAGGCTGAGTTTTTATTAAAAAGTCGAAATACCCTGTTATATATTGTCCATATTCTAAATCCTGTTTACTGTAGCGTTCTTCTTTTTTTAGATAGTTTTTTAAGTGAGGTATTAAAGTCTTGTAATTATTAGGAAAATCTTCTTGTCTTTTAACCAGTGAGCGAACATCGTCTGAATTAATATCTAATCTATTTAATCCAATTAAATCTCTTAAATTTTTGTTTTCTAAAAACTGTTTTCGTGATATTTCATTATTAAGAATTTTTGAAGCATTTATTTGAGTCCCTCTTGCCCAGTCAATTTCGTAATTTGCTTCAACAATATTCTCTATAATTTCGTTTTCAAGAGCATCAATGAGTTTATCGAAATTAGAATTTTGTATTCTCTTTTCATTCCAATTGTTTAAACTCAGCGCTATCAAAATCCCAATAACCACAAGAATAATCTCACCAATTGCATATTTAAAGTACCTGCCTGTTTTTCCTTGGGACAATAAGTTTTGTCTAATTTTTCGAAAGAATTTTATCATATCTATTTTATGAACCTACCATACTTAGGCAAGAGAGTGAAACTCATATTATTTATTCTATAATTTCGTAATCAATACCTAGTTTTCGCAAAGCTCTTAAAGCAGAACCAGTGTTTTTGTCTTCTATTTCAATATCAATAACATCGCCTTCTAAAAACATCTCTGCGAGTTCATTTGATAGTGATTCACTAATGGCAGATGATATTTCTGCAATACATTTACCAATCGCTCTTTTATCTGGTCTATGAGCATCACAAGACAATAAGTTTAATTTCATATGCGTGTTTAATAAATGCAAGATACTAGAATTGAGGTAAATATAGATGACACTTATACTACTTATCAGAAGTGGTATTGACTTTATCGTTTTCTAAGCTATTTTTTGAGTCTGCCTTCAGATGGTAAGAAAATGAGAGTCTTATTGATTAGTTACATGAATAACAATGAGTTATAGTCATTTCCTTTATTCCGCAACTAATGTAAAACATACAAATTAAATAGGAATTTAGAAAACTGCTTGTTCTAGGGTGCTCTTAGAATTTCTATTAAACATATTGGTTGCATATGTAAGTATCATTATTATAGAAAATAGGAGATTCGTGACCCAAATAGACAAACCTACCAACAATAACTTTTGTGCTTTACTATTAAACACTTCAAATTCGTTAAATTCTGAAAGTACAGCGCCAAGAAAATACAGATTCGCTAAAAAGAAAAGCATTGCTATGATAATACCCGATATTTTGTTTTTAAAAATAATCTGAAGCACCAAAATAAACGCTATTCCTATAAAAATTGGGTTGACATAATATGGTGGTGAATACCCCGCTAAAACAACTAAAATTAAAAAGTAGTATTCTGGTAATGTATAGATTAATTTCTTCATATTCGTTTAACTATTGATATTTTACCATTTTAGAAACTCTGCGTATTCTTTCTTCTTATAAACTGCTTTTTATTAAAATTTTCTGTTTCTGAATTGAAATTTGTAAAATAAAAGTAAATGATTTTTTTATTTAATTCGATTAGATATAATAATGGGTACATTTATCAAAACATAGAAAGATGATTAGAAAAAATATCTATTCAATACTAAGTATTTTAGCTCCATTTATAGGTTTGTTTATTGTCAATCTTGAGTTCGTTCCAAGTTCTTTTGGTTTTGCATTTTGGACTCTAATCACCTTTTCTATTCTCGGAATTTTCTTTTCATTTGTTTCTTTATACAAAAGAGAAAGAAAAATACTCTCTTTTATTGCGCTATTCATCAATATTTCACCTATTCTTTACTTATTTTTTATTTTTGCTCCATCTTTAAAAGGATTTGGTGTTATTGGGGGTTAAGTCTTGGTTTCTTACAAAACAATCATGTATTAAAATAAATGTAGAGTGTTTGTTTTTGTCGGTCAGAAGCTATTTAGAGATATCTTTTTCTGTAGTGTTTACTCTACCTTCATTTGAATTTATAGTTCTATAATCTTTAAACTAAAAGGAAACTTCTACATAATCAGCATTTGGATCTGGATGATTCAGTAGGATAGAAACAGCAATTAATTATACATCCCTTAAGTGTGTCTTTTGTTATTTTTTTGAATTGTTTAATTGATCAATCATCTCAAAGACTTGTTTTACGGTGATTCTTTTCGCAATTATTTTGTTAGATTCATCAAGAAGAAAAACAGTAGGTTTTGTTTTGCTTTTATTAATCATTTATTATTGACACTAGAAAAATTATTCTCTAACACTCCAAATTTCATGTGTCGGATCTCCTTTACTCGACAATCCTGAATGATGCCAACTACCATCTATTAATTCATAATTAAATTTAAAGCTGAGTCCAACTTTTGCATCGTTTTTAGAAAAGAATTCGATGTTCTCTGTATAATCTCCATTTTTGGTGGTATAGGTTCCGCCACCAGTTCCCATAAACTTTTTTGTTTCGGTATTATACGCTATCCATTGAAACCTTGTTCCTGATAAAATTTTCATGGTTTTTCGAGGTCTGCTAGTGTCTCTTGATTGCGTTTTACCTTCTCTAATTCTACCAGACATTAACCAAGCTCCTTGCAACTTACCTGGTAAGCCATTATCTAATCTTTTTAGTTTTAAAGCACTGTCAAGTATTTCAATTTCATTCTTGGTAATGCGTACTTTAAAGTTTACTTGGGTTCCTACAAGTTCTGAGTTGTCTGTATGAAACTCAATTTTTTCAGTCATGGTATCACCTTCTAATTTCCATGTGCCGCCATTGGTATGTATAAATTTACCCGTAGTTGCATCATACGTTGTTAGTACTTGATAACCATCGGCAAAGATTACGATACTTTTTAATAAGTCGCCATTTTTAGCAGTGGACGTGCTTTCCCATGCCCCAATAATTCCTTGTGCTTGCAGAGCAAAGGAAAAAAACAAACTCAATAGAACTACAATTATTTTTTTCATGGATGTGTGTTTTAACTAATTTTTAAATTATCTTTTTTCTGCATACTTAAATTTTTCAAACCTTTTTGGCAATTCATTCATGATTGTTAATTTGTTGGATGTAAGATTCGGTTTGATTTTAATTACTTTGGTATTATTATCAATGATCACATCATGCGTACTTCGCATGTTTACAACATCAATATGTAATGCTTTAAATTGATATTCTCCATTTTTAAGATTTATGATGACGTATTCACTTGGTTTAATCTGACCTAATGCTTTATCGTCAATCCAAATATTTAATCTGGCTGTAAGATCCACTTTATGTAATATATTGGCTCCGTTATAAATTAAAATAGTTCCGTTACCAAGTTTGTCAAGTTCTACTTTTTCTAAGTCAGTTTTTATAAAATTGTATTCAGAAATAATTGGTTTTAAAGCACAAGAGGTAAGTAATAACAGTACTGAAAATAAAAGAATCTTGTTAAATTTCATAGAATAATTTTGAAGGTATTTATAGGGTATAATGTGTTTTATAAGATTTCGTTGCGCCTGCCTGCCGCAGGCAGGTGTTTCAGCACCTAATTTAGTAAATAAAAACGAACCTGCTTGCCGCGGAGAAATTAGAAAAAATCGGTTGGTCGCAGAGCCTTTAGTAGGGAGGACTTTTGCAAACAGCTTTTTAATACCTTATTTTTAATTTTAAGCTTCTTCTATTTCATTTGGTTTTTCTGGAAAGAAACGTATTAAAAGCATGGGGGCTAGAATACAGAAAATACCTACAATAGATCTAAGTCCGAAATATCCTACAAAGTTCATAACAATTAAATACGCACCACAAAGTAGAAAAATTATCTTGGTTAGTTTTTTTTGAAAAAGAAAACCTGCTACCAAATAAGCAATACCAATAAGCATAAACATGGCTGTATTGAGCAATTGGTTGGTTTCATTACCATACTTTAAAAACCAATTAGAAATCTTACCCAAAAGCACCATGGCTATCAGAACTTTAAAAATGGTAAAGACTGTTTTCTTCATTTGTAGTTTTACTATAAACCGTTATTTATTATTTCAGTTTTTCTGTATTTCTCCACCTAATTTCACTTAATTTTTCACAAAGAAATTTCTTTTCATATTTCATAAAAGCAAAAAACATGTGAAAAGAAGCAAAAATTGTTCTGTCTAGTAAAGAAGCTAAAGAATAAATTATAAACTTAAAACTAAAAGTTTCTTCAATATCTAATTCTACTTTATAAAAATGCATTAGCAACGTTTTTTTAAATATAAATTCACTCGATGTATAATAAATGAAGAAACAGAAAAAGAAGACAACAAAAAAATTATTGGTGTATTCTAATTCATTAACTAAACCAAGTAATTCATATATAATTTGAAAGAATAGAGAAAAAACAAAATATTCTATAAATAGAATTGTAGATTTTCTTCTGTACGTTAATTTTAAATTTTCTTTTTGCATTAGCTATAATTTGGTTTGTTTCGTGTAAGCAACTTATTTTACAGTTTCAATACCACTTGCTTTGTTATAACCCTGTCTCTTATACACATCTGACGCTGCCGACGATCTACTCTGTGTA
>OLII01000159.1_pt1 | contig 26245 bp, 49 predicted proteins | sample 1609481 | NCBI WGS metagenome assembly OLII01 (sample SAMN05416859, study PRJEB24817) | seawater metagenome | isolation source: Sea water | place: Canada:Atlantic | collected 2013-11 | reverse complement strand
GCCCAATTCATTGAACGAACTGTTCGTGGTAAGGCTGGCGCATTAAAACCGAAAACAAGCAACGCCCCGAAACCTGCGACTAATTTGCAAGGTAGTGGCGTAGACCCTGAAGCAGGTAAGTACAAAAACCTGAAGGGTACTAAATATGAATAAAGGAGCAACTCATGGCTAATAATTTCGACAGTAACTTTTCACGCAAGATCATGGATGCGTTTTTGGATAAATTCCAATCTGAGCGTGTATTAACTAAAAACGTAGATACTCAACTATTCGCGGGTAAATTCAATCCCTCGACTGGTGAGAATATCGACATTAAACGACCCACTGATTATGTTTCAGTTCGTACCGCTACTGGTGATGTTTCAGGTGAAACCAAGTCAGACATCTTGACAGGTAAAGCAACAGCTACTGTTCAAGATTACTTTACTGCTTTCGTTGATTATGATGAAGCAGATGAAGCACTTAAGATGAACCAGTTAGATCAACTACTTGCCCCTATGGCAACCAGAATCGTCACAGATTTTGAGGTAGATTATGCTAAGTTTATGATGGCAAACTCTGCATTGCTCGCTGGCTCTGCTGGTACTGCAATTGGTGCAGGCGGTGATGCGTGGGGTGATGTTGCTGAGGCTGGTGCATTAATGCAAGCGTCTGGAATCCCGATGGATGGTGGTTGGAATTATGCAGTTAATGCCTTTGCACAGCGTAAACTTGCTGGCGATCAACGCTCTCTTGGGGGTGAAACTGGCTCTATGACAGCTAACGAGCGAGCAACTATTCAAGAAAAATTTGCAGGCATGAAAGTTATGACCGCAACAACTCTTGGTAGTTATTCAACTGGCACTGGTGCAGATCGCGCAGGTACTGTTGTCGGTACTCCTGTTGCAACTTATGCTGGCGCTAAAGATACAATGACTCAGGTTGTTGGTGTAACAGCATTCCAAGCTAACTTAGTTGTAGCTGCCGGTGAGACAGTCACCATCACAGGACGTAACCGACTTAACCTATCAACTCGTGAAGTAGTGCTTGATGAGACTGGCGCTCCTATTGTTTGGACTGCCACAGTAACAACTACTGTAACCCTAGATGGTTCTGGCGCTGGCAACTTAACGTTAACAGGCCCCGCAATCTTTGAAGCTAATGGTCAATATAATACCGTTGATTCAGCTATCGCAGCGAGTGATGTTATTACACTTGGTGGTGCGGCTTCTACGATTATCCAGCCCAACTTATTCTGGCACAAGCAAGCGTTTACTGTTGCTTCTGTACCGATTAAAAAGCTGCATTCAACTGATACTATTGCAACAACAGAGGATGGTTTACAGTTACGCGTAAGTAAAGGTTCAGGGTTCTTAGAAAACACTAACAAGGTGCGTATTGATTTCCGCCCTGCATACGGTGTTATGAACCCGTTCTTCGCGGGCCAAGGGTTTGGTAATCCTTAGTAAGTAATTTTATCGTAGCCATTCGTTGAGTGGCTATCATTAAGATTTCTAACGAGGTAAGCATGAATAAATTATATAAACCTAACGGTAAAGAAGTCGAAGTTAACGACAGCTCATTGCAATACGCTCTTTCTATTGGTTGGACTAAGAAAAAACCAACAGCAAAAAAGAAAGCTACTAAAAAGGCTGACTAATGGAAACAGCACAGCAAGTTATCAACGATGCTTTACAAGAAATACTTGTTCAAGCTTCAGAGCAGCCTATTCAAGCAGTAGATTTTCAAACTGCTAGACGATATCTAAACAGAATGATGGCAACAGTACCGTTTAATGGTCTTGGCTATACAACTATAACTGAGCCTCTTGACTTGGTAACTGTCCCTGACGCAGCTTTAGAAGGTATAGTTTCCAATTTAGCTAAAAAGCTACTTACCACTTACGGTGTTATTTTAACTGCTGAGTTGTTAATGAACGCTAAAGAGGGTCTTAATGAAATACGCCGTTTAACTGTTCGTATTCTCCCCACTAACATGCCTTGTACCCTCCCTATAGGTTCAGGCAACGAAGATGAAAGCACATACAATAACAATCATTTTTACGCTTGTCCTGATGATGAAATAGAAGCAGAGCAAAACGGATCAATACTTTTAGAGAGCAACACCAATGACTAGTCAGAAAATAAGTGAATTTAACGTAAGCACATCACTAAATAACAGTGATTTATTTACGTTTGTCGTAAACGGCACTAATAAAAGTATAGCTTTCTCAGATTTTCAGACTGCGCTAGGTGTGACAGGTAGTATTTCGCAAGCTGGCGATCTTTTAGGAACTCCAGTTTTGGATGTTGTTTCACCTACTGAATATAAAGTGAGGAATATTGAGCCATCAAAAGGGATACTAGCTAGCGTATCCGCTGAAAACGGCGTCAACTTGGCATGTAATTTTTCACAGAGTGCGACAGGCATAAAGCTGATACCAGACTTAGGTGCAGTTCAATACAAGCTTAAAACAATACAAGGCGGAGAGGGGATAAGTATAGATGATGATGGTGAAACTTTAACACTTAATTCGACAGGTGTAGCAACTCCGTCTAACTTAAGGTTTATAGCTAGTGAATCCGACTTTGAAAACCAAACAGCCTCAACTATAACACTAACTCCAGGCATTTTTTATCAAATAGGAGCATCATTTAGCACCACTAAAAACTTCATTACCCAAGGCGCAACAATAGAGGGCCTAGATTCTGCCACTACGCTAACATATACCGGTACTGGTACGATGTTCACCAATACTAATGACATATTCAGAATAAAGGATATTTTTATCTCCTGTGCTTCTGGTACTGTTTTTGAGTGTATAGGCGATAATAGCGGTAACGCTAACCATAGAATAAATGCAAATAACGTTGTAGTTACTGAATGTGTAAAGTTTCTAACGTCAACAAATGCGGGCGCTCAAGTTTTTAGCACTATAGAAGTTAGAGATATGACCGGACCTGTAGGTATCTCGTTCAGTGGAGTTTTAGGGGTTGTATATAGCTTTAGCTCTTTTGGTATTTTTGGCTTAACGTCTGGCGCTGTAGCTGTAGATTTAGGATCTTCAGTTTCAGAAGAGTTTGAGATGAGTAACTTTATCGCGTCAGGTGATGGTGCATCCATCGCGTTAAGTGGGCTGGTAAATAGCGGAAATATAACATCTGGTAATTTGGGTGTCGTTACTGGGTGTAATTTTGCAGATCTCTCATCACCATTAAGCGGCATTTCAACTAGTGATATTAGGTGGGACTTTGTTGGTAACGCTGGTTTAGATGACTCACTTAATGACGGCTTAATGTGGGTACAAGGAAGCAGCACTGAAACCGTTATTGCCACTACAGGCGTCCCTGTAAAGGTTAATGATGTATGGACTGATGAGGCCACATCAAGATTCACATTCGACTCAAACGGAAGATTAACATATGTAGGAGAAAGGCCGGTAAGGCTTCCTATTGATGTGACCTCTGCAATATTAGCTGCTAGCGGTCCAGACAAACAAGTCACTGTTGCTATAGCTATAAACGGATCTGTAGTGTCACCAACAGTAAAACAAGGTACAGCATCAAGCTCAAAAGCAGCATCTATTACTACGTTGTGGCAGCATACCTTTAATACTAATGACTATGTAGAGGTGTTTGTAACAAATGAAACTGACACTGTAAACGTCATAGGTCAACAGCTTATAATGAGAATAAACTAATGCCTGCCTTGTTGCTTGACGGCTTTTACGAGTCTGAAACATTACCTTTAGCCGCTCAAGAGTGTGTTAATTGGTATCGTGTTATTAGTAAAAATCAAGGTGATATATCTCCGGTTTCCCTTTCTGGTTGTAGCGGACTAACGCAAGTAGCTACAAGCGGGATAGGGTCGACAGAAATAAATAGAGGTATGCATGTCAAAGATGGCAAGCCTTACTTTTTGAACGGCACAACCTTGTATCGCCTTGATATGTCTACTGATGCAGAGGGTAATGAAGCGTTTAGTCTTGTTGTTATGGGTACGATTCTCGGTGAGGATCGTGTATCAATGGCCGATAACGGCAAAGAGTTAATGGTTTTAGTTCCTTCTGGTAATGGTTACATTATAGATGAGACTAGCGGCAGTCCTTTTTTACAAATAACTGATGCAGGATTTACAGCTAATGGAGCGCCTCAGGTAGTAGTATTTATTGATTCGTTTTTTGTTTGCTCAACTGATAGTAAAACCTTTATACGCTCAGACGCCAATCAAGGGTTGAGCTGGAATTCATTAAACAAATATACAGCAGAATCAGACCCGGATGATATTGTATCTTTAGCTGTATTCAACAATAAATTATATGCTGGCGGTAGTGAGACAATAGAAGAATTCTACAACAACGCAGGAGTTTTTCAGCGCACAGGCCTATTTTTAGATAAGGGCGTATCAGCTAGATTTACAATGATAGCAGCTAACAACTTTTTAATGTGGGTTGGTGCCGGCACTGATGAAAGCCCCGCTATATGGGCTTTGAATGGTAATGTACCGGTAAAGATATCAACCACGATTATAGATACTGTGTTGCAAGATTATTCACAGGATGAAATTGTTACCTCTTTCGCTTATTCATACGCAAAAGCTGGCGCTTATTTTGTTGGCTTCTCAATGCCTACTAGGACTTTTGAGTTTAATACTATTACCGGTAAGTGGAACGAAAGAAAAAGTAAAATTGTAAATGCTATTGGTGAATCTCAAGTATTAAGATTTAGAATAAACTCTTTGGGTACTGCTTATAATCGTGTTTTATGCGGTGATTCTCAGGATGGTCGAATTGGTGTTATTGATAAAGGCACTTATTCGGAATACGAAAATGAAATATTTAGAACGTGCGTAATTCAGCCTTTAACTAATGAAGGTCGCTCTATATCGATACCTCATTTAGAACCAACATTTAAAAGCGGAGTAGGCACTTTAGAAGTTCCTGATCCACAAATAAGATTCTCCTACTCTAAAGATTCAGGTGACGAATTTACAAACCAAACTTTCAGATCGCTTGGTGGTATAGGTCAATACCAACGTAGAACCATATGGACTAGACAAGGGCGATTCCCAAGAGAGGCGCTATTTAGATTCACTATGACTGACAAAGTAGAATCTGAATTTATTAAATTAGAATACGCGGCTACTGGTGGCTCATGACAACGATAACGCAACTACAAACAGATAGAGCAATACTAGACGCTGATTTATCAATGACTAATCAAACGCGCTTATTCTTCACTACGTTATTGCAGGCCATTGATGAACAGACTGTTATCACTGGTAGTGGAAGCCCTGAAGGTGTTGTGGAAGCTATTATTACTCAACAATACATGGACACAACAGGAGCAGCAGGCGCTATTTTATATGTTAAACGTGATGCAGATATAGCTGGCGACAAAAGCCAAGGTTGGATACTAGTTTGATTAAGCGAATATACGATAAAGAATCAATAAAAGACATCGTAATGACTATGATTGACGATGTGACGGAAGATGGAACAAGTGATGATTGCTTTGATTTAGACGTGTATAGGGATTGTTGGTTGTCTTGTGATGACAATAAAGCCTTATTTCACATAACTGCATTTAACAGGACAACATTAGATTTGCATTGTTACATACCAAAAGAAAACAGAAATAAAAGCAAGCAATACGGATTGATGGCTATCAATTGGATTAAAGAGGATTCGCCAGAGATGTATAAAAAGATAATCACACAAGTTCCTTCGGTATACAGGCATATAAAGATATACGTTAAGAGCTTAGGCTTTGAATGCGAAGGAAGCTATAAAGACGCATTTTTGAAAAACAACAAGCTTTATGATTTAAATTTATTTGGAATGAGCAGGTAGCATATGAGTATTATTAAAGACACTTTCTTTGGTGGCGCAGAAAAAGCAGCGTCTAAAAAAATAGTCAAAGCGGGCGAGAAAGCTCAAGAAATAACAAGAGAAGCCACTGAACAAGCCAAAACCGAAGCAAGAGATTTATTTTCTCAGGCTCAAGGAGCAGGTCAACAAGGGTTTCAAGGCGCTATTGATGTGTTCGGCCAGTTTGTACCTCAACAACAGCAAGCGTTTCAAGGCGGAAATGTGGCAGCGCAACAACAAATACTTGCCACATTTCCGCAAATACAAAACGCATTACTTGGTGGTCAAGTTGATTTAAGCGGCATTCAAGCATTTAACCCGCAACAGCCAGACTTTGGTTTTTTAAGCCAGCAATTACCGCAAAATAACACAGGGTTTTTCCCTAATAACACCCCAGTAATGGGTCCGCTTGAAAACAACAATATACTTGGTGGAGTTCAGCCGGTCAATAACCAGGCTAGCGGACTTTTTAGCAATCTTATGAATAACATTAGAAATAGCACTGGAGCTGTATAATATGGCATTTAATCAAGCAGGCTTAAATAGCCCTCAACAACTTGTAGGATTGCAGCAGCAAGGGCAGGTTGATCCAAGATTTAATAATCCAGCTTTAACTAAAAGGTTAACCGGAGGGTTAAAAGCACCTATACAGCAGCAGGTAATACCACAGCAAGCTATACAGCCACAGCCTCAATTTGGCTTGGCTGGAGCTGAACAATCCCTACAAGGTGGCTTACAGGGTGGTTTATCAGCTTTAAGTCAAGGGCAAAACTCTGCTTTAGGTACTTTGCAGATAGGTAATGAGTTTGCTCAAAACCAATTACAGCAAGGTCAAGGCGCTTTAACGTCTGGTGCATTAGGTGCTCAAAACCAATTACAGCAAGGCATTAACGCTTTAGGTGGCAACTTTAACGCTCAGGCTGCCAATGTAAATACCGGTGCAGGTCAAGGCCAGTTCCAACAAGCGGCGGCTGGTGTCAATCAATTTACTCCGGCAGGACTACAGGCTCAGCAGAGGCAGGCCGCACTTTCGGGAGCTTTAGGTAATGACGCTCAGGCTCAGGCATTTACTGCTTTTAACGAAAGTCCAGAGCAGGCATTTTTAAGGCAACAGGGTCTTGATGCTGTAACTAATCAAGCATCTGCTACTGGCGGTGTTGGCGGTGGGGAGCTACTTAGAGATTTAACGCAGTTCGGGACAGGTGTTGCTGCCCAAGATTTTCAAAATAAATTTAACAGGTTAGGGTTTTTAAGTGGTCAAAGTTTGCAGGCAGCAGGGCAAGCAGGGCAATTTTTAAGTCAAGGCGGTCAAACTCAAGCTAATCTAGCGGCACAGAACGCTCAAATGCAACAACAAGCTAATCTTGCTAACCAACAAAATAGATTAAGCCAAGCTCAAGGTATTGGTCAATTATTCAGTCAAGGCGCAGGAATACAAAGTCAACTAGGCCAGAATCAAGCTAACTTGTTTGATCGCAGTGGTGGCTTAGCCTCTCAATTAGCTAGTCAAGGTGCAGGATTTCAAAATCAAGCAGGCATAAATGCGGCTAACTTATTTAGCGGCACAGGTCAAAATTTAGCTCAAGGCAGATTGCAAACAGGCAGGGACTTAGCCAGCCAAATAGGTCAAGGTACGTCCGCATTATCTCAACTAGCACAACAACAAGGCGCTGGAACTTCTGATATACTAGGCTCTAGCGGTGTGAATATTTCAAATCTATTAAGCGGTGCGGGCCAGTTAACTGCATCTCAACAGCAGCAACTAGCACAATTACTTGCTAACGCTTCGTTAGGCGAAGGAACTCAACTAGCTAATCAGCAAATAGGCATAGGTAACGCTCAAGCTAGCGGAAGGTTAGGCGCATCACAGGCACTTAAAGATACAACAATGCAATTAGCTACAGCTCTTTCAGACAAAAGATTGAAAGATAATATAGAAAATATCGGCGTTAAAAACGGGTATAATATATATAAATGGGTATGGAATGAGTTGTACCCTGTTGTTGCTGATATCGGCAAGTCTGCATTTGGCGTTATAGCTCAAGAAGTAGAAAAAATAAACCCTGCTGCTGTAACTATTCATGCCAGCGGATTTAAGCAAGTTAATTATAGTATGATAGGTGTTAATAATGGCTAATGGATTCTTGCAAGACTTAAGTACAGCGGCTACGGCTTTTGGTTCTGGAAGGTCTTTTGGTGATGTCAGGTCTTCAGAAGACCAAAGGAATTTACAAAGACAGCAGCAGTTTATGCAACTTGACGAGCAACGTAAAGGAGCTCTATTTCAAGACGCTAGAACGGTTAACTCATTTCTTAAGTCTGGACAACCTGAGCAAGCTTTAAACGTTCTTTCTCAACGTACATCGTTACTAGAGCAAATGGGCGGTGATACTCAGGATACTAGGGAAATAGCCGACTTTATTGCTAGAGGTGATATTCAAGGCGCTACTAATTTATTAGATAGCGTTGAAGAGGCTGGTATTGGTGGCGGGTTTTTAGATGACCAGAGACTTATAGAGGCTGAAATATCTAAAGCTGGCGGTATATCAGCAGAGGCTAGATCTTTTAATAAAATGCTAGAAGACCTTAACCCAAAAGAAAGAGAGTTAGCAAAAAGAATTAAACTAGGATTAGCCCCTCGTGCTGTCGGATCTTCTGCGCAAACCATAAGTCAAGATGAGCAATTGATTGAAGATGTAGCATCAAGCGAGGCATCTATAACAGCAGCTAAAGAAACGGCCAAGTTACAGTCTCAATTCAAGTTAAAACCTAAGATATCAAAAGCTGTGGCGCTTGCTACTGCTGAAGCTGGGCTTGTTGGCGCTCAAAACAAAGAGGCGAAAAGCAACAGTAAAGCGTTGAAAGTATATGACACAGCATTTACCACGTTAGCGTCTGCGCTAGGCGAGGCGCACACCGGGCCTATAGTCGGGCTTATGCCTGCATTAACATCTAAAGCACAAATGGCTGATGGTGCTGTAGCTATGGTGCTGCCTACACTTAAAAGCGTGTTTAGAGAGGCTGGCGAGGGGACGTTTACTGATGGTGATCAAAAGTTATTAACTGACATGGCACCAACAAGAAGAGATAACCCAGAAACCATCAAGTTTAAGCTAAATGCTATTGATGCAATTGTTAGGGCTAAGTTAGAGAGCTCAACAACACAAGCCGCAGACGCAACACAAGCAGTTGATAAACAAGACGGGCAAATAATGACAGATGCTAACGGCAACAGGGCGATGGTATTCCCTGACGGCTCGTTTAAGGAATTATAATGGCTTTCGATATTAATACAGCTAGGCCGATTAAATCAGGTTTTGACATTAACACCGCCAAGCCAGAACTAGCACCAAGCGAATCAGCAGGCAACCTTGATGTACCGGGAGGTGGTCAGGTATCATTCGCGCAAGCCGCACCAGAACGAAGCCTAGGCGAAAACTTAGCAGGCATAGGTGATGCCGCTCTAACTTTAGGGACGGGCGCTACAGGTGGCGCTTTAGGGTTTTTAGGTGGCTCAGTAGAGGGTATAGCTAGAAATTTAGCGGGAGATATAACTCAAGATGAAGCATTAAAATTAGCACAACAAAGAGCTTCAGACTTAACTTTTGCACCACGCACCGAGGCAGGACAAGAGATTGTAGGCGGTATAGGTGAAGCACTAAGTACTTTGCCTCCTGTCGGTTTAACAGGCGGCGTAACTCCTAAATTAGCCGCTCCTAAACTTAGATTACCAAAAAGCAGAAATAAAACATTAAACGCGATAGGAGAGGCTGCCCCAGAACAGGTAGCTAAGAGTTTCACTAAAAAACTAGGTGAAGATAGATTCGAGCCGCGTGTTTTTGGAATGGTTAAAGAGGCCAGAAAGCAAGGCTTTGATGATTCGGTAACTACGTTAATAGCTAACGCTAGCAAAACAGATAAAAGAAAAATGCTACAGCAACTATCTATTGTTAGGAAGGGTAAAGGTGATGCTAGAGCAAAAGCCTTAACAAGAACGGCTGACGTGGCGGGTGATGCTCTAATTAAAAAAATTGATTTTGTAAAAGGAAACAATAAACAGGCAGGTCAGCAGTTAGGCAGGGTGGCAGAATCGTTAAAGGCCAAAAAGGTTAATATGTCACAACCAGTTAATGAATTCTTATCTACCATAAAAGAGAAGTTAGGTGTCAATTTTGAAAGCAATGGAAAACCTAACTTTAAAGGTTCTGACATAGAGACATTTCCAGAATCACAAAAGCTAGTTAATACTTTAGCCTTAAAAATAAAACAAAACCCAAGCCCTACTGCATTTGACGCCCATAAGTTTAAAAGATTAATAGATAAGTCAGTAAGGTATGGTAAGTCAGATGGTAAATTAGATCCTGATTTAGAGAGGGCAGCAAAATCATTAAGAACAGGCATTAATAACAACCTTAGTGCAGAGTTCCCTAAGTACAAGCAAGCAAATAAGCAATTCTCCGATACGATAACGGCGCTTGATGAACTGCAAGATGTAGCAGGCAGAAAACTTGACTTCTCCGGGCCTAACGCAAACAAAGCAGCAGGTACATTATTAAGGTCTCAAACCAACAACACAAAAGGTCGCGCCAATTTATTGACAGCAATTAAAAATCTAGAAGATACAGTTCAAAAATACGGTGGGTCTTTTGATGATGACATTTTAAATCTATCAATATTTTCTGATGAATTAGATTCTGTATTTGGTAGCGGAGCAAGAACGGCATTACGTGGAGAGGTTGGGAAAGCTGGTGTTGATACAGCTATAGACGTTTCTCAGATGACTATACCCGGAGCGTTAGCAGTAGGTGCGAAAGCAGGGGCTAAAAGATTGCGCGGGATTAACGAAGCAAATCAATTAAAAGCAATAGAGAAGCTGTTAAGAGCTAATTGATCTACTTGTAAGAATCAATAACACCAGCAATAACGCCGACTATTAAAGACAGTATAAGGTAAGCAATAATTAGGTTGAGTATCATGGTAAAATCCAAGTTAAATAAAATTAGTATAGCACAAATTAAAAAGGGTAAATAATGAGCCGTTTTATAAGTCCGATCACAGATTTAAAACCCAACGGGAGTCTGTACTTTTTCGAGTCCAAGACTAACGTAGAAAAAACAACATACAAAGACGAAGTTGAAACTATACCGAATCCCACTCAAGTAGTAGTTCTGCCAAATGGTAATCTACCTAACGTGTTTTATTCGGGTGTTGCTAAGGTTATATTTCTTGATGAATTCGACGTTCAATATGCAGAGAGAGACCCTGTAGGGACTGACACTACCACCGGTAATTTCTCTTTATGGTCTTCAGTAATAACATACCCTCTAAATGGCTACGTTTCAGGTTCAGACGGGAACCTGTATAGATCTTTAACTGCCTCTAACATTGGCAACGACCCAACGACAAGCCCAGTCGAGTGGGAGCAGGTTAATTTTACAGGTGTATGGAATACAAACATAACTTACTCAATCGGTAACGTTGTTCAAACTTCCACAGGTAATTTATGGAAAGCGCTAACGGCAACGAACGGCAACGACCCAGAAATAGATAGCGGGACAAATTGGCTACCAGCGATTGACGGTGGGAAAGTGCCTGAAATCATAGCGCTAGAATCATTAAATACTTGGAGCACACCAGAAACAAATGACTTCACAGGATCCACTAACGAATCAAGGCAAATAGACGCGTCAGCAAATACAGTTGATATTACATTGCCTGTTTTAAATATTGGTGATTCATTTATATATCACAATATGATTACCTCAACTTTTAAAGTACAGATATTAAATCCTATTGAAGCCATAAAAGGCCAAATAAAGGACTTTTCAGCAGGCACCAATGTAGAGATAGCGCCGGGTCAATCAATTCAAATGATTGCTTTATCAGCAACAACACTATCTATTGTAGGAGTATTATTATAATGAGTGAGTTATTAAGTTCAGCTTTTGGTGGCAGTGGTTTTGTCACTAGAACAATGGGTACTGGGGTTGTTCCAAACGGAACGGGAGCAGGAACATATTTAACCCTTACTCCGCCAGCAGGTCAAAAGGTTAAAATAACCTACCTATCAGTACCAAATGGAACAGCGGCAGTTTTTAGTATAACGCTATCCTTTGGTGGAAATGATTTTTCTGGGAGTATAGGGATTGATGATGGTGTTAGTGTGGCAACAAATACAGGTACATCATTCTCGATTGGAACAAATCCAGATAACAACAGAGCCAACCCGCCTAAGGCATATAAACAAAGCGTAACAGGCGGAACCGATGAAGCATTCACTATGACATCGGGCGCGGCCTTGTTTAATGATATCCACTATGGTTACGAGTTTGGAGAATAAAAATGCAAAAACTAATTAGTGGTGAATGGGTAGAGTTTGACGGTGTTTTGATGGACGGTGATGTTTACCGAATCCCGGTAGGTGGCAAGGTTATCAATGATGTTTTGATCGGTAACGGATGGGATCAAAAAACCTATCAGACACCATCGGAAGAAGTGACGCCTATAGAAATAATCATCACAAGTATTACTGGTGATTTAATGCATAACTCAAGCTTTACAAAAGCGACAGCATACGAGAATACTAATTTAACCATTAGTGGCACTTTGGCTATCCCTAACCAAAGCTTCGCCGTACCAATAAAAAGAAATGATGGTCGGTTATTTATATTTCCTGCTGAAGTTATTGACGGCGCATTTAACGCAATAGTTAACTTCCCCACTTGCGGGGCGTTTACTTACTCAGATGATGAATGTAATAAAGATTTACCATCTAACACTTTCACAGTAAACACTATTAACTTTGATATTTTAAGACAAATAACACCATAGGAATATTATGAAGCTAGCATTAATGATATCAACCTTTTTATTACTGCAAGGATGCTTATTAACTGGCGGCAATACAGCTTACACTATTGAGCCAATACCAATTGGAACCAATGGCGATGCTATATGCTGCAAAGTAATAGTAAATAACTCTAAAGACTATGAGAAGCTAAAGTTTAATCTCGAAAAGAAGCCTGACGGCACAATTAACGTGTCGTTGGATGAGTCGGGAGTATCGGCAAGCGACCCTGCTGCGATCGCTGCTCAAAACCAAGCTAAGTTATTAGATACTCTAACGGGTATTATGCTTCGTAAGGATGATAATTAATGGCTGTCAAGGATAGCGAGCTAATAAGGGCGCAAGAGCTAGCTAGAAGCGGGTTTTTGTACGCCCCTGCCAGCTTTAAGGTCGCAACATTAGAGCAACTTAAAAAGGCGTGTGACGGTTGCGGAGCTAGAGGGTCTTGGTTTAGGCTCCCTAAGAGAATGTACGGAACATTAATAGTATTTGCCTGTATAATTCACGACTGGATGTATTGGAAGGGATTGACAATAGAAGACAAAAAAGAAGCCGATAGAGTTATGCAAAACAACACCGACAGGCTAATAGAGGAGGACGAGGGTAAATGGTACAAGCCTTCTCGCCTTCAGTATCTTAGATCGAGAATATACTACCTTGGTGTATCGTGGTTTGGCGGTAGAGCTTTTTGGAAAGGAAAAAACAGTGCACAAACATAAATAATATGTTTTAATGTAATAGTTCCTCTCCGGAAGCCGGTACAGTTTTGAGTCTGTATCGGCTTTTTTATTTTATATCCTTTAACTTCTTTTTATACTTAAGTTCTATTTCTTTCAGTTCTTCGCACGTGTAACGCTTTATTCTATTCAGTGTTAAAGCTAAAAATCTATCTTGGCCAATCTTATCAATCAATCTAGGCCTGTATTCATCTAGATTAGCCGATAAAAAGTTATTACATACACTGCACTGCTTATGACAGTTATCTTCATTAAATCGAATATCAGGACGCGCCTTTGTTGTCTTGTAATGACCTGCATGCCATTGGCCGAACCACGAATAATCTTTATCGCAACTAATACAGTCTAGTAACTTATCCCTTTCACGTATGAACGCGTTAAAAGCACTTTGAGCGCACTTTAACCGCAGAGCTTTATCATTGGATTTAAACTCTTTCTTTTGCTCTGTATGTCTTATTTTGCGGCCTTTATCTTTATTGTTGAATGCATATTTAGTCGCATGCTCGATAGAACAATAAAAGCCGCCATTAATCAAAACCCCTTCATCAACTGGCTTGTAGTCTTTGCATTCTCTGCACCTTCTTTTTTTATTCGCCATGCTTACCCAGCCACTTTAATAATTTATTTAAAAATGTTTTTATTCTTGGTGTTTTTCCGCAACTAAAGCAAATAGCACCTCCTCTTCTTTGAGGGTAATATTCGGAACCTCTCCAAATTATGTGTTTACACTTTTTGCATGTATGGCGCTTCCTAGATTTTACAAGTTTCATAATTATTCCTTAAACCACACTAGGAACACATCCTCTTTAAGTTTAGTGTGATAAATTACTTCCTTATTAGCTAGAATACTTTTAATATCATCTAAGCATCTAGCGGCGTAAACAAAGAAAGGCTTTAAGCTATCTTTGCTTTGATTGTGTAAATAAGGTCTTTTCATAAAGCCTACTTTTGTGTAATTACAAAATTATAAAATACGTGCCACACAAAATGATTTTGTTGAACGGTGGCAAGGTGGATATTGCCAACATCAAGTTTGCATGGGTTGCCAGTACCTATAACCTGAAAGTTTAAATCCTGCTTTCTTCCATCGTGGTTATCCACAACATACCAAACGCACAATTTATCACCTTGCATCTGGCAACTAATTACTTGGAAGAAGTTATCAATAGTAAGAACTTGAGTATCCGTTATTTCTAATACTGCTTTATGTATTGCTTGCATTTTTACTCACCTCTACTTAAGTGGAGGGAGATTAACTCCCCAATCTTGTTCTGATTTCATATCTAATAAATTCCGTTAAGGTTTACTTTTGAATTAATAGAGATAAATACCACTAGTAATCTCTATAAATCCTCGTTTTATTCGTTATTTCTAAGCCTAAATGTTAACACTGATTTATTAATTAACATATCCGACCAGTTAGTTACCATAATTACTAAACTCTTTTCGTTTACTTGCTTCGTGAGTTCTGTAAATCCCTATCCTCTCCTCTGCTATCTTCATCCTCCACCTAAATTGCTCATTAGTTTCCGTAGCCGATTTAAGCGCCTTTAGCAGCTCTAAATACTCAGGGTGAGCATACGCGTAACTTTCGCGCTCTTGCCCTGTTTTATGCCCGTTAAGCTCCGCCTCTTGCATTAACATAGCTTTCTTAGACTTTCTAAACTCCGTTAGGTAGGTAACGTCAGCTTTAGCTTTAGCTGCCTCATCAATAGAGGCTCGCCAATCTTCGAATAGTTTTTCTATATTCATGAGAAAGCTATACAAACAAAAGCAAAACTAACAATCCCGCTAGCCAAATAAATAAAAAATATTTTACGATTCATTATCCTTCTCCTTAACATGGCCCATATCAATCATTTTTTGATTAACAGAAACTGTCTCGCCTAATTGGTATATCGTACCTAGCCATCGGTATTTACCATGCTTGGATGACTCTATATCAACAAATGCGCCACCTATCATATCTATCAAAGCTTTAGTTGCTTCCCGTCCTTTAGCTAGCTCTTGCTTGTTTTTAGGCCTGTATGTCTCTGGTGAATCGTAACCCTCCAACCTAAACCTGATATTCATCTTAACGTTAAAACCTAAATCAACAATTGCATCGACAGTGTCACCGTCAACAACCCTTGTTATCTTTGCGTTGTATGTATAGTTACTCATTATCAACCCCTTTAATTGCGCTATAAGTGTACATATCATGGCCGCCATAATGCCGGAGAAACTTTTTAGCTATACGCCCCTGATCTATTAAAAGCTCTATACATGAATTAATTGTATTTTTTTGAAATCCTGTTTTCTTTGATAAGCTCAATTTGCAAATCTCTTTGTGTCTTTTTATCGTCGTTAACACTAATTTTAGAGTGCTATCTTTCGGCTTTGCTCGAACAGGCTTAAAGTCCTTGGTTCGAACTGCGGTTAAGATTAGGCTTTTTATTTTGCTGTATTGTTTAATCTTCTTTTTAACTAATCCTTGGGACTCTAGCTCGTTTACAATTGCTTGAACTGTAGTCTCAGAAAGGCTAACCTTTTTAATTAATGATTGCCTTGATATTGATGTGGTACATCTAATAGCTTTAAGTACCAAGCCCACTGTCTCTGCTGGGAATTTGTAACCCGGAGTTGTTGGTGGCTTTGCTTTTGGCGTGTATCCTGGTTTACGCCCTATTAATCTAAATATATTTATATCTAATCTTGGTTTCATCTTATTTCCCCTTCTTAATCTTTAATTTCCAACCTAGCTTAGCGGCTCTAATGACAATAGCGTCAACGCTTCTTACTCTATTGTTATCAATAAAGTTTAATATATTACCTATCTGCTCTTTTGGTAGCTTGCCGGCACATTGAGCTATTATCCTATCTTCCCACTTAGACCAATTAACTTGACCTATAGGTGTTCTTGAGTTTTGCATTACGTTTGTTTGCATAACTTAATCCTTATTGTTTAATCTGTGCTTGTTTATGCCGTCCATAATGCTTTTCATGTCTTGCGGCCCTTTTTGCTCGTATTTTTCTTTGTGATTATGTAATTCAACCAATCCAGGTAACGAGCTAGGAAGCATTTCTAGCGGTGTTTTATCGTAAGTTGAATACATGCTTATAAATTCTTTTTTAGCCCATGTAAGCTTACTCGCATCCATCAAGCAGAACTCTTGCCAAGTAGTAAATGACTTTAATGCGGCTATACCTTGCTTATCTTCAATTCTCAACCCACCATAAGAACCGTTAGCACGCAAACATTGTTGGACTTGCGCCCATGCCAACTCTGCTTTTTCTTCTGTTGATAATTTACCGGTTTGTAAGTGGCGAATGATATCAGCAGGCTTAGGAAAAAATGTTCCATGCTTCGGGTCTTGCCTGTGAGACTTAGCGCCAAAGCGAACATCATTAATGCTAAATTCAAGTAAGTCATCAAAGTACATTGATAATAATTCAGTGCTTACTTTTTTATCGTAAAACTCACCCATTGCATAAAATATAGTGGCGAATTCTTTTTTATCTGAATCATCCATTTATAAAGTCCTCACATGCTGATAGGTTGCCAGATGTTTTGCCTGATGCTGAGTTATTAGTTTTTAATGCAAACAATCCTTGATACTGCATATCAATTGAGTTTTGAACTATCAATAACTGTTCGGCATCATTGCCCATTTTAGAAAGCTTAACCATAGTCGCATCAGTTTTATATTTTGCATACTTAGCTTTCTTTCTGAACTCTATCCATTTATCCCAAGCCTTAATATTAAGGCTTGCGGGGTAAGTAATTTCAGCTAATCCAACCTTAGCCTTTGGCTTCGCCTTGGTTCTTAAATGAGTGATCAAGTCATCCATATACATAGATCTATTGTATCGGCTATTAGTCTTTTTCTGCTTCAATACGACCGCTTCTATATAGGCGTGATTGTCTGGGTGTAATGAAAAACTAAGTGGTTTTTGTTTTTGCTTCATTCTTATAAGTCCTTGTTTTGATATCTGTTGCAAATATTATAATAATTATATTGACGTGTCAATTCTTTTATGTAATTATTAAACCATCAACAAACAGGAGAGATAAAATGAACAGAAGATATAACGATGACAGAATAAACTTTGTAGGCGCAAAACGTTTAACAATAATTGGTATAGCGTGTTTAGTGCTATTAGTATGGTTAGGATAGGAGAGTAATAATGAAAATAATATCTTGGGATTATGGGGAAGGGGTTTATGGTAAATGTTTCTGGATAAGAATTTTCGGTCATGGGTTGCACATCAAAAAACATGACTCATTTATTATTTTTTCTGAACGTTATGGGTTTACACCATACAGAGTTATATTCGGATTCAGGTTTAAATATTTACCACCAAGGAGTAAATAGAATGAGTGAGTACTTAATAATTGTAAGAGGCGCGCTTGTGGCAATATTTTTAGCTATGGTTATGGATGATGCAGATATTACAAACATTAAGTGGTGGGTAGCAATGTTATCACTTAATGGTGTATTGGCTATTTAAATAAACTTGAAGATAAGGAGTAAATAGAATGGTTATAGATTACATAATGGTTATATCTAAGCATGCAAGCGAAAGGATAGGTGAAAGGTTTTATAATTTGGTCGATAATGACTTTTTAGAAAGTAAGGTGTCGGATGTTGATGCTGGTACGTTTGAGCTTTTAATTAATACTTGCAGTATAGAGGCTAGAAAACAGTTATTAAAGGGCTATAGAGAGATAAAGTCTTTTGATAACCTTGGGGTTTGCGGCGTTGTAAATAAAGGGACGTTAGAGTTGATAACTGTATTTCCTCATGAAAACAAAGCGATCAAGCGCATTGACTCAAGCAACGAATACGGATTAAAAACGCTGACTCTAAAAGCTAGGCAGATGCAAGAAATGGCGAAAACAAAAAGAAAAAATAAAGCTGTTGGCGCTGAAATGAATAGGGTTTGCAGAAAGTTATCGGCATTAAAAGAGGTTATTGGTGCTGATGACAAATCAAGAACAAGAACTCATATAGAAAAAATAGAGGCAGAACTCGCTGAACTAAAAAGATTCGCTATATCAAAACTCGGGAAAGATGTAGTTTACGAATTTATTGACTCATTAAGACTTGAAACCAAAGGAGATAAATAATGACTAACCTTTTAAAAGATCGAATGAATCACGAAATCAAAACAATCATTAATAAATACAATGCAGCAGTATTTGTTCTTAATGGTGGATCAACAACAAAAGCTTTAGCGTTATTTAATTATAACGTCGCCGGTAAGTCTTTAAAGGGGTTTTGTAATAGCGCTAACCCTGATGGGTACAAGAAATTAAAAGAAATAGAAAGAAATAAAGCCTCATGGGGTTATCACGATGACGTATGGCTTCAAGAACTAAGAGAAAGCAAACATTTATTTATAGGTGAGTCAGAATGATTATTGATTTAACAGTGGTATTTAACTTTGTACATGAGGCGTGGGACGTCATAGGTATTATCTTATTTGGCTTACTTGCTGTATTTATGCCATTAGCGGTAGTTGTAGCATCAATAATAAAAATAGGCGAAGTAAGAAAATCAAACCTTGAAAATAAGGATAAATAGCGTAAAATAGTTATCGCAGTGTAGAAAGCTGTTTTGAAAGAAATTTAGAAATAGGGTATTTAGACATGTGGCTTCTGGTGGGTTTTTCCTTCTAGATTTCACCCCTCTTTCTAACAGAGGTTACATGATCTAAATGCCCTTTTTTGTGTCTGTTGCTAGCATGGTATAGCTACACGTTTTTAACGGTACTGGTTCGAGTCCAGTCAGACGCAATCCATTTCAAAGCTTCTATAGTCTGTATAAGTGAAGTGAGTTAATAGTCAAGTGCATTTGATTATCTATGCACAGAGAGTAAGCGGCCATTAGTGTCGTGAAGTTCTTAGCTCATTTCACTATACAGACTAACACTGCCAAGTTAATTGGTATCTTGTAAAAATCCCTAACGGTTTAGCTAAAACTGTAAATTAGCAATTAGTTTTTATACACAATAGCCTTTAAGTACGGGTAAAACAGCGTTTTGTGATTATGACGGTACAGGTTTTAGCAGCCTGACAAGGATTGTAAAAATGTTTGCTGATTACTTTTGTGTATATCGTGGTTAAAATTGAATAGGTATTAATTCGGGTATATCCCTAATAGTACTTAAATGTCACCTATTGGAGAAATAAAATGGAACTGCCAAAATTATATAGAAAGGTTTGGTTAAAAATAGAATGGTTAAAAGATGAATGTGTCAATGGTGAGCATGAGCAAACAGAGGGTTATATTTACATTGAGGCCAGAAGGGTTAAAGGCTCAGATAACTTATGGTTTTGGAAGATAGATACATGTGATGTAGAAAATAATAGATGGGAGCTTGAAATGGCAGGTTACCTTAGTGAATACGATGAATTCTACTATGAAGTAGTTTATAAAAACCCTAATCCATACAAAGAAGGTGACTGGTGTTATCCGTACCAAAGAATGACAATTAAAGAGCAGTTAGAGCAAAAGGCATTTATAAAAGAGTTGAACGATTGCCCTTTTTAGTGCATCTAATGACCCTTATTTTTAAATTTAACAACGGAGAGTAACAATGGAAACAGAGTTTGGTTTTGACTTTGGCAGCATGAAAATAACAAGAACTTGCAGCGATAAAAAAGCGCATATAATTAGTGTTGAGACGCCAAAAGAAAGAGTAAGTATACGAGCAACACCTACAGGAAATATATCATTTTACAATGATAAGGGTGAGAGGCTTTATTTAAATACGTGGAGTGAATCAAAATGAGTATAATTGAACAAGCATGGCTAGCTTTAAAAGGCCACTTTCCAACACAACATAAATACTTCTGGTTTAAAGGCCAGAGAATACAGAAATCAGATTTTGATAAACTAGTAAATGATGTATAACCTTTTAAATTAGCGGCACACAGTGCCACTGATAGACGGAGGTAACCAACAGTTTTGTGTCCGTTATGAAATTGTTGTTATATTTGCCGTAAACACAGGAGTAGAAACGAATGAAAGATAAATGGATAAAAGTCGAAGACAGAAAGCCTACGCTAGATGTTTTTGTATGGGTTTATAGTGATGAACTAGGTGTATCACAAGGGTACCGGACTGGGTTTGGTTACGAGGTAGATGATGAAGATGTTAACCCTGATCACTACACAATTACTCACTGGCAAGGCATAGACAGACCAAGCAAGCCAAAGGCAATATAACCTTGTTTTAGGCGGCTAGCAACCGCCATTAAACTTAAATTAAACCGACTAGCCAACTGTTGCTAGTCCGACCTGAAAACCGTTGTTAGGTTTGCATTTTCACAGAAGGTAAAAACAATGAATGATTATTTATGGGAAACAGAGGAAGAGTTAGCGAATAATACGCTAACTATGAATGACTGGCTAGATCACCACATTGATGATACTTGGGATATTATTTATCACGATGGCACTTACGCAGAAATTAAGACAGATGATAATTTAGTCTATGAGGTTCACGCAAGCGGTAACGGTGATTTTAGAAGCCATAAAGTTGAATTTAAACTAATGTATGGTGATGCAACCTAACCTAGAGCTAATGGGCAAGCTTTGCTTGTCACAATTTAGCGTGTTGTTATGTGTTTTAACTGAAATTAATAGGAGAGTAAAAATGTTTCAAGCACCGAATGTAGGCGTAGGAGGTAAAGATTTTGGCGGTAGAGAAAAACCAGATATTGATCTCGTTTACGGAAAATTAAACAAGAGACAAAAGAAAACTATACAAGCCATAGGCAGATGGGTTGATGGAAGTTGCACCCACTCAAAAGCAAAGAAAACCAATGAGCAATTAAAGCTAATGGGTATAGTGGTGTTTATTGAAGATGCAGTTGTGCTTACTGAATTAGGCAGAAGCATATATAACGAATTAGACACATAACCTTTATGTTAACTTGCCGCGAGGCTAGAGGAGAAAACTATTATGTCAGTTGAAGGCGATATTGATTACAAAAAAGAAGACGACCAGCAAACTGTTAGCGGTCAAATTGAACATGTTGTTAGTAGTGAATTACGCGAATACAAAATTGATTATGTTGAGAAGTTAGAGGTTTATACTGATAAGTGTGAATTTTACGCAAGGTCAATGATCGCCGCAATGAAAGGAGATTCAAACTTAACACTTATATACCTAGTTACAGAGTTTAAAAAATGTAGTGATGAGATGGAGGAACACAAGAGTAATTATGGTTACACTGTAGAGGATGAGTAATTCCTGCTAACAAATAGCTAATGGGCGCTTGCGTCCCATTGAGCGTAGTGTTATAGAATAAATTAATTTAACTAAAAGGTAGAAGACAATGGCAAAACGTATAGTAGCAAAAACAGGCGAGTACCAAAAAGACGGCCAAACCAAAGGCGAGTACACTAAGTTAGGTGTGATGCTAAATAATAACAATGGTGATTACATGTTGTTAGATCCTAGTATTAATCTTGCTGGCGTTTTAATAAAACAAAACTCGTTAGCAGCTAAGAATAACGGGCAGCAACGCGATATGGTTATGATTTCAATCTTTGATGATGACAACCAAGGCGCTAACAACAACCAAGGACAGCAGCAAAATGGCTTTCAACAACAAGCACCACAACAACAAGTACCCCAGCAGCAAGGCGCAAACACTCAAGCTTATTACCAGCAAGGAGGTCATCAACAGATGCCGGGAAAGTAAACACACAAGAGCAGGCAATTGATTTTGATGATATACCATTCTAAATAACACCCATAAAAAAGCCGCTTAATTGCGGCTTAATAATCTATAAATACACTCTACTAACCATTCACCCATTTAGTAACCTCTCTATAGCTCTATTAGCTATTTTAACGCATTCATCAACTAACCCATGCACAATAACATCTTCCATCGTTACATCACCGCCAGGAACCCAAACCTTAATATTCTCCTGATACTCTTTTATTTCTAGCTTTGTCATTTTTCAAATCCTCAATTGTACGTTTAAGTGACTTAACTAATTCTCTCAATTTTAGATTCTCCTTTTCAAAATTATTACGCTCAGTTATCAATTGTTCAAATTGAGCGTCTAGACTATTCATATTCATTAATATAATCATTCTGTAACAGTTCTAATTCGATCAAATCCTTTCTATCTTCAATAGCTCGCCTTGTTATAGGTCTTTGCCTTTTAACTGTCTCCTTTGCCTCGTTTAAGGCTTTTTTAACGATAACTTCTTGTTTTATTTTTGCGTCTAATTCTTGGTTAATACCTTTCATTATTTACACTCCTTCTTGTATGCTTTAATTATCAAGTCAGCAACTATAGATACTTTAGTGTTAACCAAATTCATATCGTCGCTTCTTTTCTTTTGTAACTCATCTAGTAAAACATTTACATCGTGACGAACTGCTACTGCATTTGTTTTTTTATCTTTACTCATATTTAAACCTTATTTATTGTTGATGAAATAAATATTAATTTAATATTTGCATAATGTCAAATTATGTTTTAGTATTTATACATCAAAACAAAGGAGAGAGAACATGACAGATTGTTACGTATCAGACCAAATAGCTATACACTGTGATGAACCAGAGCAAGTGAGCGCTAATGATTTATATATACATCTAGAGAAAAATAATTATGTGCTTATCAATGGTGAAATTTATTTTTATGATGATGTTACTGAGCTGCTTGATTTTGAAGAGTATGAAAATGCAAGCGATAACGAGATTAGAGAGATGTACATAAGCAAGATTCAGGAGCTAATACAATGATTAGTGATTTAGCACAAAGACAAATAAAGTCAATTGGCGAGACTTGGAAAAAAGGCAATAAAGCGGCACTAGTTAGTTTACTGGAAGAGATAGACGAACAGGGTTACACGACTGTTTCACAAGTTAAAGGTGCTATACATGCAGATTTAACTATTTTAGAGGGGCTAGGTGATGAGTGACACAGAAGAAATGACGGCAGAACAATACGAAGCTGAAGCAAAGGCAGATCACTTTAGTGAGGAGCAATTCAATAATGATTGATTTTAAAGCTTTAACAAGACCGCTTAGTGTCGATGAGATTGACTTTCGGGTGCAGTCAATAAATAAGGGTGGGTATGCAACTATTTTAGCTTACAAAGATGCAAGAGTTGACATAAACAGACTTAACGAGGTTTGTACGCCTTTAGGCTGGTCTAGATCTCATGTTAATAATAATCACAATTGCATTGTTTCTTTATGGGACGCTGACAATAAACAATGGGTGTCAAAAGAAGATACCGGAACAGAGTCAAACACCGAAGCAGCAAAAGGGTTGGCTAGCGACTCATTTAAGAGGGCGTGCTTTAACTGGGGAATAGGAATTGAGCTTTATGATTATCCTCAAATATCCATAAAACTATTAGATAATGAAGTCAACATGTCAGGGCAAAAGCCGAAGCAAACATGGAGCCTTAGACTAAAAGAGTGGGTGTGGTACTCTGAGTTCGAAGGCGGAAAAATTAGCTTTCTTGCTGCTAAAGACCAGAAAGGCACTATAAGATTTCAATGGGGTATGATGGGGAGTAAGGCTGCAAAAGAAGCTTCATCTAAGTTTAATTCTCTTTATGATAATAATAGTGAGCCATTAGTTTTATGGGGTTATATTGAGCAGTTTAGAGGAGATGACGAGCTATCCCAATATATTTACAGGAACTTCCCTAAAGGGCATAAAACAAAAATAGCTGAGATATTAAAACAAGCTAGAAATATGTTTTTTTGTTACAAGGAGATTTTTGAAGGTGATGACGATTCAGCTATAGAAGAAGCTAAAGGTGAGTTATCAGAAACAGAAATTAAAATTATACACGCTGGTATGAGTGCTAGAGATAATGGTTGAAGCAATACATGAACGGCTGAGTAAATAACCCTTATAAACAGCGGCCAAGCGTAGCGTGTCCGATTGATTTATGTTGTTAGGCGGTAACTTGAAGAGGTAGATAAAATGAATTTTAAAGAGGCTTTAGAAAAACTAAACATACAAGAGTATAGCGAAAGGATTTTTAATAGCAGTTCTACAGGTGAGTTATTTCACTTAATGGACTATATGCAGTTAGCAGAACTTGAGGATGTTAGTTGGTTTAAATGTTGGTTCTGTGAGGTGGTAAAGTACGCTGAACGTGAATGGGATAGACCTGAATCAGTGTTTCAGCATGTACCTAGATTACTTAAAGAAAGCTTAACCGCCTAACCATACACTAAACGGTTGCCTGCTCCCAAATAGAATAGGCGACTAACTGTTATGCAATCCGATTTGAGTGGGTTGTTATAAGTCAAAAGGAGACACTAAAATGAAGGAAATAAAAGTTATATTAAGCGGGTCGTGCGAATTAGTTAGAACTGTTTACGGCGGTAATTTTGAGGGTGATATCTCTTTGGATTACGTGGAACACTCAAGCGACCATTATCATTCTGACAATGAAACAAGCATAGATATAAGTAAAGAAGCTGCTATTGATATGGTAAAACTATTAACAGAGGCTTTTGACTTATAACCTTTTATGTTAAGCGCGTTGCGCCTGAATTAAGAATACAAATATTTAAACTGGAGTGATAGAAAATGGATAACGAAACTAAACAACCAACTGTAAGCAATCCGATTGAACATGTTGTTATGTTGCATGGTAGCGATGAATTGCCGCAAGATAGGCGTGAATGTTTAGTAACCACCTATTTTGGTATTGAGGCTTACTTAGCTAAATACAACGAAGTTACAGAGCGGTGGATGGTTGCGTTTGAAAAAGAAATGAGTATGACTAACGCACAAATAAGAACATGGGTTTACGTTGATGAAATCTTTGCAATATAACCTTTTAAATAACGAGCAAGCGTAGCGCAGTCGCGTTGATTTTGTTGTTATGTGTTGAATTACGATTACTCAGGAGGTAATTATGGTTTATGTATTGATAGTTAGGTTTCCCTATGAAGGAGCCTATGTGCTAGGCGTTTATTCCAGCAGGGCTAAGGCAGAGGGAAGTAAGGTGGAATGGGCTAAAGATGATAATAACAATGGTTATACTGAGTATGACATTGAAGAATTTGATATCGAGTAATTCCACATAACCCTTAGCTCAGTTGTTGGCGTAAGCGCCAGCGAAACGACAATCAAATGCAGCGTTTTGTTATGCGCTGGACGAACACTCAAGAGGATTGATTGATGGAAAACAGAATTGGTGATTTAAGTATTGAGCGCGGTGAAACTGGTTACATTGTTTACGAGAATGCAGGACAGGGGATGTGCGGTAGAAAGTGGGCATTTGAAAGCACTGACTCTTTAGCTGAGTTTGTGGCTGGATGGGCTGATAACGATAAAGATGTAATTGGCGCATAACCTTTATTATTTACGCGCAAAACAACGCACAGAGCAATGAGCGCGTAAGTTAGAGGGTGAGTTTAAAATATTAAAAAACACAGGCAGCAGACTGTTTTGTCGCTGTACAATTAGTTGTTAGGCGGTTTTTATGAGTGATGAAAAAATACTAACGTTTGATCTTAGTTTGAAAAAGCAAAGAAAACGAGGCGTTAAAAAGCGAGAATTTAATAGATGCAACCATAATCAAATGCTAGCTGATGAGCACAACAAAGTTTTAGAGTGTTCTGAGTGTGGTTATATTATGTACCCGTGGGATTATGTTTTTGACATGGCTAAAAAAGAAGAAAGCATATTTAATCATTTAAAATACACAAAGATGGAACAAATAAAACTTAATGAAGATCTTGTGGAATTAAAGCGTAAAATAAGAAACGCAAAGTCACAACTTAAGCGAGCTACACGAACCGCCTAACCTCTGTCTCTT
>OLII01000158.1_pt1 | contig 26282 bp, 13 predicted proteins | sample 1609481 | NCBI WGS metagenome assembly OLII01 (sample SAMN05416859, study PRJEB24817) | seawater metagenome | isolation source: Sea water | place: Canada:Atlantic | collected 2013-11 | reverse complement strand
AGTAGATCGTCGGCAGCGTCAGATGTGTATAAGAGACAGAGTGTATGGTGCCCTAATATATCTATTTGCTAAATATTCATCAACGGCCTCCTCGTTAAACTGAGCATCTACTAAACCACTAGATAATATTGCTTTAATTTCTGACGAAAAAATAAAGTTATCTCCATCGTTATAAAAATAAAGTGGTTTTATACCTAATCTATCTCTGACTAAAAAGAAATCTTTAGTTTCCGAGTTATACAATGCAATTGCAAACATTCCATTGGCTTGATTAATAAACCAATCTAGACCTTTTTCTTCCACAGCGGCAAGAATAACTTCTGTATCCGAAATTGTTCTAAAGTTATAATTAAGTTGTGATTTTATTTCTTCAAAATTTGACCAAATCAAACCATGACCTGCTCCATCTATCGGTATCAATTCAAATTGACTTTTCGGAAATTGGCTTTGTAAATATTCAGAATTAGTATAGGGTACAATCCAATCTTCATTCCCATGAATACTTACAATTTGGTTTGGGTTTTGACTCCAGTTTTGTTCAAATTTTTCTAAATCCTGTTGATGCGTCAATTTCTCTTTAGAGGCTTGCTTCCAGATTGGAGGAATCATCCAGCGAGTTAATTTCCATTTGTATAAATTTAGCATCCAAGGCATGGGCTCAACTTTGCTGTAAACCGCCGGCGCAAATAAAATAACTTTTCTGTATTTTTTATAAGAAGCTAACACAATCGGACCTCCATATGAATAACCTACTAAAATTGTTTTTTGAGGGTTAAGATCTTTGATTATATTTTCTAGCATGTCTCTTTCAAAAGCGATGGATTCTTGTACCTCATTTTCTTCTTGATAATTATATCCAATTCTGTCATACGTAATAAAATTAGCATTTTCAAACAACAAACTGTCTGTAATATATGCTGAAAAATCTAATACAGAACCAATAGTTCCGTGAACAAAAACAATAGTAGGTGCTATTGTATCTTTTACAATAGAAACTTTTCTGTAATCGAAATTTTTATATACCTCTTTAGAAATTTTAGGGATAATTCCTGCCTTGGAAAAAGTATCAAAAACTTTCTTATCAGATTTTGGCGATGTTCCCCAATAGAATAGACCGTAAAAACCTATGAAAAGTACCAAAGAAATAATTCCTAAAATCTTTAGAACTTTTTTAAAAATTTTCATCTTACTTTTTATCTAGAATGATGTTTGTCATTTTACAAATAGAAATTAGCTGATTGTTTTCATCAACAATTCTAACTTCCCACAAATGCGTAGATCTTCCTTTATGAATATTTCTAGCTGTAGCAAAAACGACTCCTTCTCTTTTACTTTTTATATGATTAATGGTCAACTCAATTCCATTCACCAATTTATTATTACTATCCATAAAAAAATGAGATGCCATACTACCTACAGTTTCAGCTAAAGCAGCAGTTGCACCACCATGTAACTGACCATAAGGCTGGTGAACTTTAGATGTAACAGGCATTTTTGCAGTTATAAAATCTTCGCCAACATCAACATACTCTATATCAAGAGTTTCCATTAATGTATTTTTACAAAGAAGATTAAAACCTTTTAAAATCTCATTTTTATCCATGCTATTTCATTTGTTGTACAAAAATACACATAAAATATTGTAAATTTGCCATTGAAAACTTTCAAGAAAAATGTACAAAATCAGTGTTATATTAGATGCAAAAGAAGATGTTATTAGAACGATATTAGTTGATAACTCTGTAAATTTAGAAACCCTCCATTTAACTATTGCCAAATCTTTTGGATTTAATGGGTTAGAAATGGCCTCGTTTTATAGATCAGACAACGAATGGAATCAAGGTGAAGAAATTCCTCTTTTTAATATGTCTGAAGCTGGTGAAGGTATTTCTATGCAAAACTGCTTTATCAGAAAAACATTACCCGATGTAAATGATAAGTTAATATATGTGTATGACTTTTTGCATATGTGGACTTTCTATGTTGAAGCCATAGAAATCTCTAAAGAATCTCAAGACGACTTGCCAAAAACTATTTTATCTGTTGGTGAAATTCCGGAAGAAGCTCCTGAAAAAGAGTTTGTTGCAGAAAATTTGGGTGACGATTTTGATGATGAGTTTGAAGACGAATTTAAAAGTGAATTTGAAAGTTTAGATGATATCGATTTAGATAATTACTAATTTTTCATATCACTTTTGACTATTGTTTCTTGTAACATATTTGTATATTGCTCGTCATACATACAATTAACCAACAGAAACATTCTTGGAAACAATCTTATCTCTCAAAAACCTCGACAAGAAATACGGTCGAGTTCACGCAGTTAACAATCTTTCTTTTGATATTCAAAAAGGAAATGTTTACGGAATTTTAGGTCCAAACGGAAGTGGAAAATCTACTACATTAGGAATCATTTTAAATGTTGTCAATAGAACATCTGGCGAGTTTAGTTGGTTTAACGGGAATTTATCTACGCATGAAGCACTAAAAAAAGTGGGGGCTATCATTGAAAGACCTAACTTTTACCCTTACATGACAGCGTTCCAAAATTTATCCTTGATTTGTAAAATCAAAGGGGTTTCTACTGATAAAATAGATGAGAAATTAAAGGCTGTAAACTTATACGAAAGAAGAAATAGTAAATTCAGAACGTTTTCTCTTGGAATGAAACAACGTTTAGCAATTGCTTCTGCATTATTAAATGACCCTGAAATTTTAATCCTAGATGAACCTACAAACGGTTTAGATCCACAGGGTATTCATGAAATACGACAAATTATACAAGATATTGCAAAAACTGGGACTACTATTTTACTAGCATCACATTTATTAGATGAAGTAGAAAAAGTTTGTAGCCATGTGGTTGTCATTAGAAAAGGAATAAAACTGTACAGTGGTAGAGTTGATGAAATGACAGCTTCTAATGGTTTATTTGAGTTAAAGGTTGATGGTGATGAAGAGACATTAATATCTCTTTTAGAATCTCATAAAAGTATTGGTTCTGTGAAAAAAGAAGGAGATCTTATTTTTGCTTATTTGAATGATCAAATGAAAGCAACTGAGATTAACGCTTTCTTATTTAAAAATGGAATTTCAGTTTCTCATTTGGTTAAACGTAAACCAAGTTTAGAACAACAATTCTTAGACCTAACCAACAATAACTAACCACAAAACCTTCAGTCATGTTAAGACTACTTACCATAGAATTTCATAAATTAAGACATAATACTGCTAGTAAAGTATTAACCATTATTTACTTTGGATTACTGACTTGTATCGCTTTAATAGCTGCTATAAAGTTTGATATTGGACCTATAGAATTCCATTTAGCAGATATGGGGATTTTTAATTTCCCATATATCTGGCACTTCAATACATTTATGGCATCACTTTTAAAGTTTTTTCTACTTTTAGTTATTGTTTCTATGATGGCTAATGAGTACAGTTATAAAACCTTAAAACAAAATTTAATTGATGGTTTGAGTAAAAAGGAATTTATTCTTTCAAAATTCTATACAGTTGTAACTTTTGCTGGATTTTCTACATTATTTGTATTTATCGTTTCCCTTGTTTTAGGATTGATTTATTCTGATTATAATGAATTTGCTATCATCTTTTCTGACTTAGAATACATTCTTGCGTTTTTTATCAAATTAGTCGGGTTCTTCTCAATGGGTTTATTTTTCGGAATTCTAGTAAAAAGATCTGCCTTTGCTGTGGGAGCGATGGTTGTATGGTTAATTATTGAAAGTATTTTTAAAGGGTATTTATTTTACGCTTTTAGAGGTGTTGATAATATTTTTGAAAGTGTCAATAGTTTTATGAGATTTCTTCCTTTTGAAGCAATGTCTAATTTAATAAAAGAACCCTTTTCAAGACTAGGCGCGGTTCGTTCGGTAGCCAATACTGTAGGTGAACAATTTACCAAAAGTTATGATGTGCAAATTTTAGATGTGTTAATTGTATGTATCTGGACATTCATCTTTATTTATGGTTCTTTTAGGTTGTTAAAAAAGAGAGATTTGTAATACTTTTCAGCTATATTTGACGTTTCTTTATTAAACTTTAGCGTCAATTACATGCGTACAAAATACCTACTAGTTCTTGTATTATTCATAGTAGCATTTCAGACTAATTTTGCTCAATTAAGTAGAAAACATTATATACCACCCATCACTACTGGTGACAACATAGGTATTCAATATATCTACATATCAACTCCAAACACTTCAAATATTGGCTTTACAGTTACACCCGTAGGCCAACCATCAAACACAGTTTTTACTGGTGTTGTTTCAAGTACTACTCCTTTTGCATATGAAATTATTGCTCAAGGCAATGGTAACGACTCTCAACTACACCAAATAGATCAACAAACAAGTATTGTAACAAATGACAAGGGGTTTATAATAGAATCAGAAGATTTAGTGTATGTTTCTGTAAGAGTAAGGCAAGGTGGTAATAACCAAATTCATGCAGGTGCTATAGTCAGTAAAGGATTATCAGCACTTGGCACACAGTTTAGAGTAGGTGGTTTTGTGCCAGAAGGTACTCCTACTGGTACTCGCCAGAGTTTTGTTTCTGTGATGGCTACCGAAGATGATACTAATGTGACTTTTAATATACCTGCTGGTACAATTATTACAAATTTTAATTCAGGAGCTCCAATTACAGGACCAATAACCCAAAATTTAAATGAAGGTGAAACTTATGTAGTAACTGTAGGAGTTAATAATAATGGAAATCCTAACGATTTAATAGGTAGTCTCGTTAGTTCTGACAAGCCAATAGTCGTAAATTCTGGATCAGCAGCTAGCTCTTTTGGAACTATTGGGAATAATAATGATTATGGTATTGATCAAATTGTAGATGCTTCTAAAGTTGGTACAGAATATATTTTTGTGAGAGGTGAGGGAGAAAATGAAATAGAAAACATATTAATCATTGCTCATGAAGATAACACAGAAGTATTTGTAAATGGAAATGCAACAGCTGAAGCTCAATTAAATGCAGGTGACTGGGTTGTTATTGAAGGGAATGGAGTTTCAAATAACGGAAACGGTTTTAATGCCGCAGGAAATTTATATGTAGAAACCTCTAAGCCATCCTATGCCTTTCAAGGTATTGGAGGACTTAACGTAAATGGAAACCCTTCTCAAGCAAATCAAGGAATGTTTTTTGTTCCACCGCTAAGTTGTGAGAATCGTGGTAATGTAGATAATATTGCTCAAATAAATAGAATGCAACCCGGAACAAATAATGCAGATAATTTTAATGGAGGAGTTACTATTGTCACAAATGATGGTGCAACAATTGCTGTATTTGAGGATGGAGTTCCTAGAGCGATTACAGGTGCTGAAGGACCATTTAATGTAGATGGTAATCCAGGTTATGTGACCTATCGTTTAAGCGGATTAACTGGTAATGTTTCTGTAGAAAGTAGCGAGGAGTTGTATTGTGCTTATTTTAATTATAATGGTTTTGCAACATCAGGTAGTTTTTATTCCGGTTTTCCTTCACCTCCAGAAATTAACTTCGACACCAATGTGGCATCCTTAGGAAATTGTATTCCTAACGTAACGCTTCAATCATTAAATACAGATTTATTTGACTCTGTAGAATGGTTTTTTGATGATGGACTTGGTGGTGGATTTATATCTACAGGTAACTCAACAGGAACTTTTATTCCTACTCAACCTGGAAATTATAGATTAATAGGAACCTTAATATGTTCTGGAGCTACCTTTGAATCGGTTATCATTCCTGTAAGTTTATGTCCCGATGATTTAGACAACGACTTAATCATAGATAACGTAGATCTTGATTTAGACAATGATGGAATTTTAAATTGCGATGAATCTCGTGGAGATGTCGTTTTAGATTTTACTGATACAAATCAACCCATTTTAAATTTTTCAGATAGTTCAACAGATAATACTTTTATTACACCTACCACTACTCCAACAGGAGCAGCAACTATTTCTGGTGATAATAATAGTAATATTACAACATCTATAGATCCAGGTATCAATGGAGAGATATCCTATAACTTAAGTTTCAACGAAGCTTCCAATATTCAATTTACGCAAACAACAGGGGCAACACATACTATTACGGATGGTGAATCATTTAGATTAACAATAGCACCAAATAGTAAAAACATTACACTTTTAGACCCTGACAATATTTTATTAATTGATACAGATTTCGATGGCATTTATGAATCTGGTATCGATAATTTCTCATCATCAGACATTCGTTTTAGATTCAATCCAAATCCTAATGGAACTACCCCTTTTAGATTGGTTGCCAATAGTGTAGATGAAGTCACTTTTATCCATTCTCTCAGTAATACAGTTGATGGGTCATTATTTGAAGGAAACATTCAACTTACTTGTTTTACTTTAGATAGTGATAATGATGGGGTTCCAAACTCAATGGATGCAGATGCAGATAATGATGGGATTCCTGATATTCTTGAGGTACTCGGTACTAATACAGTGCTTTCTGGAATTGATGTAAATTTAGACGGTTTGGATGATGCTTTTGGTACCGGATTAACACCTGTAGATTCTGATAATGATGGAGTTTTTGATTATTTAGATTTAGACACAGACAATGACGGTGTATATGATATTTTTGAAGCTCCTCACGGATTACCAGATACTGACTTGGATGGTAGAATAGATAACGCACTTGGTAATGTTGGTTTAAATGGATTATTTGATGCTTTAGAAACTTCTCCTGATAATTTTATTTTAAATTATTTAATAACAGATTTAGATTCAGATAGTGATGGTACTTTTAATTCTTTAGATTCAGACAGGGATGGGGATTTATGTTCCGATGTTATTGAGGCTGGTTATTTAGATCCAGACAACGATACTATTATTGGAACTTCGCCAGTTTCTGTAGATTCTGAAGGTAAAGTTACCGGAATTCCTGATGGATATAGTATTCCAAATTCTGATTATAGTTTAGGAGCTCCAATTTTATTAAATACTCCTTTTATCGACGTTGCTTTTTGTGAAGAATCAACCTCAACAATTACCATAGATTCTACAGCTGATACTTTTCAATGGGAAATAAGTGTTGATGGTGGTGCAAATTGGTCTAATGTTATTGATGATGCTACTTATAGTGGTGCTAGCACTCCGTCATTACAAATTGCCAACTTACAATTATCTTTTGATACTAATCAATATCGGGTTTTCTCACAAAGAGCTGGAAATAGTTGTGACGATACTTCTAACGAAATTACATTAACCGTAGAACCATTACCTATTATCAACAATATGGTAGAGCTTCGCCAATGTGATGATGATATTGACGGTTTCTCTAACTTTAACTTAAACGAAGCTGCAACAGATATTTCTACAAATTTTGCAAATGAAACCTTTGTGTTTTATCCGACATTGAATGATGCAGAAAATGATACCAATCAAATTTCAAATCCAACAACTTTTACCAACAGAACTGTTACTTCAGATATTGTTTGGGCTAGAGCAATTTCAGCTTTTGGATGTTTCCGTATCTCAGAAGTAACCTTAACGGTTTCTACAACCGGAATTCCACCAAGTTTTCAAAGAAGCTTTACCGAGTGTGATGATTTCTTAGATATTGATGGTAATGATACTATAAATAATGATGAAGCAGATGGAGTTACTGCGTTTGACTTTAGTTCAGTTACTGCAGAAGTTAGAGCCTTGTTTCCTTCAACTCAACAATTAACAATTACGTATTACAGGAATCAAGCAGATGCTTTAGCGGAAGTAGACCCAATAGCCGATCCAAGTAACTACCGAAATATTGGATATCCAATTACGCAGACAATATTTATTCGTGTAGATAGTAATTTAGATAACGATTGTCTTGGCTTTGGTTCTCATATAACTCTAAATGTAGATCCTGTTCCAACAGCAGATCCTGTACTAGATTTAGAATTGTGTGACAATGCTGATGATGGTAACTTTACCAATGGTTTTGTACAAACTTTTGATATCGAAAGTCAGACTGCAACCATTCTCGGAACCCAAGATCCTTTAGATTTTACAGTTACCTATCATACTTCTGCTGCTGATGCACTTGCCGGTGCTAATAATATTACAAGCACAAATGCTTATACTAATACAATAGCAGGTTTACAAACTATTTTTGTTCGAGTAACTGATAATACAACCGGATGTTTTACCAATCATACCACCTTCGATTTGATTGTAAACCCCTTACCTATTGCTAATTTTGTAGAAGATCTAGAAGTTTGTGATGATGATATTGATGGCTCTGCTCAAAATGGATTCTCACAAAATATTGATCTTGAATTACAAACAGCGGGAATTCTTGGAACCCAAGATCCTGCTCAATTCATTGTTACTTATCATACCAGTTTAGCGGATGCACAAGCTGGGACAAATGCTTTAACGAGTCCGTTTACCAATACCGTTCAAAATCAACAAATTATTCACGTTCGAGTTTTTAATACTATAACCCAATGTGCTAATGGAATTTCTAACTTCAATGTTATTATAAATTCAGAACCAACCACTGATGATCTTTCTGATCTTCTATATTGTGATGATAATTTAGATGGGGATGATACCAATGGTTTTGTACAAAACATCGATTTAGATAGTAAAATTCCTTTGATCCTAGGTCCGCTTCAAGATGAAGATGATTTTACAGTTACTTTTCATGAAACACAAGCAGATGCTATTGCTGGAACAGGAGCATTATCAAGTCCTTATACCAATACCACGCAAGGTCGTCAAACGATTTTTGTAAGAGTTGTCAATGACGATACCGGTTGTGTTAATGATAATGACACCTTTGATATTGTGGTGAATCCATTACCTGATTTTACCGTAACAAACCCTCAAATTGTCTGTTTAAACGGACCCGAACTTGTGCTTAGTGTAGAAAATTCTGCTGCTGCGTATGATTTTGAGTGGACAACTCCTGATGGAAATACAATTATAGGTTCACAAATAACAATTAGCTCTGGCGGATTATATACCGTAACAGGAACCACCATAGACGGAACCAATTGTTCTAGAACAAGAGAAATACAAGTTAATGAATCTATAATTGCAACTCTTTCAGATGCTGACATCACAATTGTAGATGATTCAGATAATAATTCAATTACCATCGATCCTACCAACTTAGGAATAGGTGATTATGAATATGCACTGTTAGATGATCAGAATAATTTTGAAGTGAACTATCAAGATGCTCCTCTGTTCGAAAACTTAGGTGGTGGATTTTACACCATTCTTGTACGTGATAAAAATGGTTGTGGTACAGCAACTCTAGCTGTTTCTGTAATTGAATTTCCAAAATTCTTTACGCCAAATAACGATGGACAAAATGATACTTGGACAATTAAAGGTGCTAACTCTACCTTCTATCCTACTTCACAGGTTTCCATATTTAATCGATTTGGAAAACTAGTGGCGCAAATAAATATTGACAATCCTGGTTGGAATGGAACCTACAATGGTAAAACACTTCCTTCGGATGATTATTGGTATGCGATCAAACTTGTCGATAGAAATGGGGTCGTCAGAGAACGCAAAGGAAATATGTCACTCTTAAGGAGAGAGAGATAGAAAGAATTTCAAATCTATTTTCTACCCTGTGATTCTAACATCCTTATCTAAGGTTTTGTTTTTGTTATATTTGATATCAATCTTATGGTTATAAATCACACATGAAAAAGATTATACTCCTAATAATTCTATTATTTTCTATCAATGCAATTGCACAAAAGCAAGCTAATAATTGGTACTTTGGAATTAATGCAGGTTTAGACTTTAGTAGAAATAATATATTACCACTTTTAGATGGTCAACTCCAAACAGGTGAAGGTTGTTCTACGATTTCAGATGCAAATGGAGATTTGCTGTTCTATACCGATGGGGTTACTGTTTATAATCGAAATCACGAAATAATGCTAAACGGAAATGATCTGAATGGTAATAATTCAAGTACACAATCTGCTATGATTATTCCAAAACCTTTGGATGTAAACATTTATTATATTTTTACTGTAGCTGCTAGATTCGAAGATGAAGGATTGCAATATTCTGAGGTAGATATGAGATTAGATGGAGGTTTAGGAGCTATCAATACTAATAAAAATGTTCCTTTGGTAACACCAGTCTCAGAAAAGGTCACTGCAACGGCAAGTACAATTCCTACAGAATATTGGGTGGTATCTCACAAAGCATTTAGTGATGAATTCGTATCTTATAACATTACAAATACAGGTATCAATACAACTCCAGTAATTAGTGCCGTTGGTTCATTTATAACTGGTATTGCACTTAATTCACTTGGTCAATTAAAGATATCACCCGATGGCACAAAACTTGCCATGGCAACTCCAGGAGACTACAGAGAAGTTCAATTGTTTGATTTTAATGCAACAACAGGTAAAGTTACAAACGCCAGAACTATCTTAGATACAAACAATGATCCTAGCCTTCCTACAGGAACTGCTCCTTATGGAATTGAATTCTCACCGAATAGTAATTTATTATATGCTAGCTTATTAGGAACAGGTATTTATCAATTTGATGTAAATGCTGGTGCTACACAAAATATTATAAATTCTAGAGTTACTGTTAATTCTTCCGCAAGATCATATGGTGCCCTTCAGTTAGGTCCAGACGAGAGAATCTATGTTTCGATAGTTAATAGTCAAAATATTGATAGAATTGAGAGCCCTGACAATCCAGGTACTGCAAGTGACTATAGAGAAAATGAAGTGTCTTTAGGCGGAAGAACTGCTCAAATTGGATTGCCATCTTTTATTCAATCTTTTTTACAACCTGCTACTATATTATTTGAAAACCAATGCTTTGGGGATACTACAACATTTTCAATTGATGAAATGGCAACAAGTATTTTGTGGGATTTTGGCGACCCTGCTTCAGGAGCTAATAATACTTCTACTGAAGATGCTCCCTCTCATGTATTTAGTGCACCTGGAACCTATACTGTTACTGTAACTGCATTTCAAGGGTCTGTGTCTATCGATTTTTCTGTTGATATCATTATTTTTGATCAGCCAATCATAGATCTACAACCCTCAGATCTTATCAATTGTGATGCTGATGGGAACGGTTCTGAAATTTTCGACTTAACTGTTCAAACTCCAGTCATTTTAGGCACACAAAACGCAAGTCTGTTTGAAGTAATTTATGCTGCTGACAATACCTTTTCATTGCCCATTTCGGATCCATCAAACTATATCAATACAAGTACCGATCAGACCATTCATTTTCGAGTGTTTAACAGAAACAACCCTTCCTGTTTTGTGAATGGCTCCTTTGTTATATCGATAGGAAATAATATCATTCTTCCTATTGAAATCATCGATTATGAACAATGTGATGATGATACAGATGGTTTTGTAAATACATTTCTATTATCTACCAAAGATTCTGAAATCTTACAATTTATCGATCCAACACTTTATGAAGTAAACTATTTTGAGAGTCTAGATGACGCTGAAAATAATACAAACCCTATAGATAAGACAGTTCCTTACCAAAACATAACAGCAAACTCACAAACTATTTATGTTAGAGTCAACGAGATTGTCAGTGCGCTTTGTTTGGATACGTCACTACAGTTTAATCTAATTGTAAATCAATTACCAGAAGTGAATCCATTGGTAGAATTACGCCAATGCGATGATGATACCGATGGTTTTAGTTTGTTCAATCTATACGAATCAATTCAAGAAATCTCTGATAATTTCGCCAATGAAAACTTCATTTTCTATCCAACATTCATAGATGCACAAAATGACACGAATAGAATTGTAAATCCAATAGCTTATATAAACCTAACCGTAACAACAGATACTGTTTGGGTAAGAACTATCCGTCAGCCAAATTGTTACCGAATTTCAGAAGTTACATTAATTGTCTCTACAACCGGAATCCCTTCAACTTTTCAAAGAAGTTTTACAACTTGTGACGATTTCTTGGACATTGATGGAAATGATACTGCAAATAATGATGATACCGATGGAGTTTCTACATTCGATTTTAGCAGTGTTACTTTAGATGTTGCTAATTTATTTCCTCCAACACAACAACTTATCATAACTTACTATAGAAATGAAGCAGACGCTTTGGCTGAGCTTAACCCTATTACCGATCCAAGTAATTATAGAAATATTGGATATCCTATTACACAACAAATTTATGTTCGAGTAGATAGTCAGTTAGATAATGATTGTCTTGGCCTAGCACAAGCTATTACTCTTACTACAGATCCTGTTCCAGAAGCTAATCCAGTTAATAACCTTGAGTTATGTGATGATCTTTCAGATGGTGATGGATTTAATGGCTTTGTACAAACATTTGATCTTGATGCTCAAACTACCACAATACTTGGCAGTCAAAGTGCTACTGACTTCACAGTAACGTATCACACATCTGCAAATGATGCGAGATCTGGCACAAATGCAATTACTACAACTGCAGCTTACACAAATATATCGGCAGATTTACAAACTATTTTTGTGCGTGTTACTAATAATACAACAGCATGCTTTACAGATCATACCACCTTCGATTTAATTGTAAATCCATTACCGATTGCGAATCCAGCACCTAATATTGAAGTCTGTGACGATGATTCTGACGGTTCTGCTCAAAACGGATTTTCTCAGAGCTTTGATTTAGAATCACAAACTGCTACTATTCTTGGCACACAAGATCCAAGCCAGTTTTCAGTAACTTATCATGCCTCTCTTTCGGATGCGGAGCTAGGAATTCTTCCTTTAGGTAGTTTATTTTCTAATACCGTTCCTAATCTACAAACCATCTATGTTCGTGTATTTAATGCTGCAACTCAATGTGCAAATGGTATTGCTACATTTGATGTGATTGTTAATGCTGAACCAACTACAGAAAATATCTCAAACTTATCTTTTTGCGATGAAGATGCTGATGGTGATGACACCAATGGATTTGTTCAAAACATCGATTTAGATGGTCAAATTAATGCCATTTTAGGACCACTACAAGATCCTGCCAATTTTAGTGTAACCTTTCATGAGAATCCATCAGATGCAACTGCAGGTTCTAGCGCATTAATAAGCCCATACACAAATACAATCGCCAATCAGCAGACTATTTATGTGAGAGTCGTAGATAATACAACAGGTTGTGTAAATGATGATTTTACGTTTGATATAGTTGTAGATCCTCTACCCGATTTTAAAGTTACTTCTCCTCAAATTGTTTGTTTAAACGGACCTATTTTAACAATTGGTCCAGAAAACGCTGCTGCAGTGTATGATTATGTTTGGACAGACCCTAGTGGAAACACCATCATTAGTGAAAATATTAACATCTCTTCAGGTGGTTTATACACCGTAACTGCTACAACTACCGATGGGACTTCTTGTTCCAGAACTCGTGAAATTCAAGTGGACGAATCGATCATTGCAACCATCACAAATGATGATCTTACCATAGTAGATGATTCTGAAAACAATTCAATTACAATAGATCCTACCAACCTAGGAATTGGTGATTATGAATATGCACTTGTTGATGAAAATGATAATTTTATACGCAATTACCAAGACGATCCTTTCTTTGAAAACTTAGGGGGTGGATTTTATGTTGTTTTGGTTCGTGATAAAAATGGATGTGGAACTGCTTCACTCCTAGTATCTGTAATTGAATTTCCAAAATTCTTTACTCCAAATAATGATAATGAGAATGATACATGGGCAATCAAAGGAGCAGATTCAAGATTTTTTCCTAATTCGAAGGTTTATATTTTTAATCGATTTGGAAAAGTAGTCGCTGAAATTGATATCGATGGAGACGGCTGGGACGGAACTTTTAATAGTAAATTATTACCCTCTGATGATTATTGGTATGCTATCAAACTCGTCGATAGTAATGGAGTTGTCAAAGAACGCAAAGGAAATATGTCGCTCTTGAGAAAATAAAAAAAAGAAGAAATTAGTTCAACCTTACATTAATAGTATTGATTCTTTAAGATATCTAATATTGATGTTTTTTCAATTATATTTGATTCTCCTTACGTATCGTAATACAATACAAATGAAAAAAGTCTTATTCTGTATAATTTTAGTATTCACAATCAATAGTAGTGCACAAAAGCAAGCTAATTATTGGTTTTTTGGACAAAACGCAGCATTAGATTTTAGTTCTGGCTCACCATTGCCGTTCGGTAGTGCTACTGACAATCAATTAAGTACAAGAGAAGGTTGCTCTTCGTTTGCTGATATTGATGGTAATTTGCTCTTTTATGTAGGGGCACCAAGTCCAACTGCAAATAATCTAACCATATGGAATAGAAATAATCAACCGATGCCATTTAGTGATGTTGCTAACGGGGGTCAACCATTACTAGGAGATGCTTCAAGTTCTCAATCTGCTTTAACAATACCTGCACCTAGTATGCCAGGTATATACTATCTCTTCACCGTTGGTGTACAGCTAGGTGGTACGCCAGGTTTTTGGTTTTACACCATAGATATGACGCAAGATGGTGGTTTAGGTGATATAGTAGGTGCAGAAGTAGCTTTAAACCCTGCTACGGTACCCCAATCAGAATGGACAGAAAAAGTAACTGCGGTAAGAGGAGATGAATGTGATACATTTTGGGTAATTTCTTATTCTGGGGGTGATTTTTACTCTTACAGAGTGTCTAGTTTTGGTGTAGATGCTACAAATCCTATTAGGAGTCGTTTAGATAATTCTTCTTATAATAATTCTAGTTTTGTTGGTATTTTTCCAAACGAATTAGATCCTAGAGGATATCTAAAAGTATCACCTGATGGTACAAAATTGGTTGCCGCAAATATGACAAGTGGACTTTATTTATTTGATTTTGATGATGTTACTGGAATAGTTAGTAACCCAAGAGAATTATTTGTAGATGGAAATGATGCTTATGGAGTAGAATTCTCTCCTTCTAGTCAAGTGCTCTATGTATCTTCGGGAGGATCTCAAATAGGTACAGAAAACTTATACCAATATGATTTAACTCAAAACAATATTTCAGATATAAATAATTCTAGGTTTACTGTTTTTACTTATCAAAATAGAAGAGGAGCATTACAATTAGGCCCCGATAATAAAATTTATTGGGCAAGTAGTGATTCTAACAATATTAGTGTTATTAATAATCCAGAAGGTTTAAGTACCAATTCAAATTATTCACATCAAAGTATTAGTGTAGGACCTGGTAGACTTTCAACAGAAGGCCTACCACCCTTTTTATCTTCATTATTATTACCAGTAGAAATAAGAGATGGAGATACCAATGCTATTGTTAACAATCAAACATTACAATCTTGTGTTGGTGACACCAAAACAATTAATCCAGAAGTCATATCAGGATCAAATATTACCTATGAATGGTCATTTGACAATGGAAGTTCAACAGCTATTGTATCCAATACTTCGTCTTTATCGCTCCCAAACTTATCTCTTGCAGATTTTGGAACCTATCTACTTACCATAACACTTACGGATGATTGTGGTGTAGTTACTAGATTAGAAGCACTATTTAATCTTGAAGTTTTTGAACTTGCTTCAGCAACGCAACCAGATGATATCATATTTTGTGATAGTGATAATGATGGGTTTAATACATTTGATTTAAATACGATACAAAATAACACCATATTAAACGGATTAGATCCTGCAACTTTTGAAGTCTTGTATTTTGACAATCAAGCCGATGCAAATTCGAACACAAATGCTTTAACAGTTCCTTATACAAATCCCAGCCCTTTTAGTACGCAAACAATCTATGCAAGAGTGAACAATAGAAATGAATCTTCAATTTGTTTTGCCATCACTTCTTTCATCTTAGATGTTACCAACTTAGTATTAACTGTCCCTCCCTCCGATTATGAAATTTGTGATGACACTAATGATGGTGACGATACTAACGGATTTGTAGATCGCTTTATTTTATCAGATAAAGATGCAGAAATTTTAAGCTTAAATGGTCTAGACCCTTCAATACACGAAGTTTCTTATCATTTAGATGTGAATGATGCAATCAATGATATAAACCCAATTGACAAAGTCAATCCTTATACGAATATTATAGCAGGATCTCAACCTATTTTCATTCGAGTAGAAAACAGCGTAGATTTATGTGAAGATGCATCTCAAAGTTTTAATTTAGTTGTTCCTCCTTTACCTGTGATTACTGCTAATGTAGAACTGAGGCAATGTGATAATGATACCGATGGTTTCTCCGATTTTAATTTAAATGAAGCCGCATCAGACATCTCTACAGATTTTGCAAACGAAACATTTACGTTTTATCCAACACTCAATGATGCAGAAAATGACACAAATGTAATTACAAACCCAACCGTTTTTACCAATAGAACAGTAACAACAGACACCGTTTGGGCGCGAGCAATTACTTCTTTTGGATGTTATAGAATTGCTGAAGTTTTATTAACAGTCTCTACAACCGGAATCCCTTCAACTTTTCAAAGAAGTTTTGTAGCCTGTGATGATTTTTTAGATATTGATGGGAATGATACTACTAATAATAATGATACAGACGGAGTCACCTCTTTCGATTTTAGCTCAGTTACCGCAGAGGTTCGTGCACTTTTCCCCGTGACACAACAACTAATTATTACGTACTATAGAAATGAAGCGGATGCCTTAGCAGAACAAAACGCTATAGCTGATGTATCAAATTATCGAAATATTGGATACCCAAACTCGCAGCAAATCTATATAAGAGTAGATAGTCAGTTAGATAATGATTGTTTAGGTTTGGGCCCATTTATAACACTAACCGTAGATCCTGTTCCAGAAGCTAATCCTGTTAATAATCTTGAGTTATGTGATGATCTTTCAGATGGTGATGGATTTAATGGCTTTGTACAATCATTTGACCTTGATGCTCAAACTACCACAATACTTGGCAGTCAAAGTGCTACTGACTTTACAGTAACGTATCACACATCTGCAAATGATGCGAGATCTGGCACAAATGCAATTACTACAACTGCAGCTTACACAAATATATCGGCAGATTTACAAACTATTTTTGTGCGTGTTACTAATAATACAACAGCATGCTTTACAGATCATACCACCTTCGATTTAATTGTAAATCCATTACCGATTGCGAATCCAGCACCTAATATTGAAGTCTGTGACGATGATTCTGACGGTTCTGCTCAAAACGGATTTTCTCAGAGCTTTGATTTAGAATCACAAACTGCTACTATTCTTGGCACACAAGATCCAAGCCAGTTTTCAGTAACTTATCATGCCTCTCTTTCGGATGCGGAGCTAGGAATTCTTCCTTTAGGTAGTTTATTTTCTAATACCGTTCCTAATCTACAAACCATCTATGTTCGTGTATTTAATGCTGCAACTCAATGTGCAAATGGTATTGCTACATTTGATGTGATTGTTAATGCTGAACCAACTACAGAAAATATCTCAAACTTATCTTTTTGCGATGAAGATGCTGATGGTGATGACACCAATGGATTTGTTCAAAACATCGATTTAGATGGTCAAATTAATGCCATTTTAGGACCACTACAAGATCCTGCCAATTTTAGTGTAACCTTTCATGAGAATCCATCAGATGCAACTGCAGGTTCTAGCGCATTAATAAGCCCATACACAAATACAATCGCCAATCAGCAGACTATTTATGTGAGAGTCGTAGATAATACAACAGGTTGTGTAAATGATGATTTTACGTTTGATATAGTTGTAGATCCTCTACCCGATTTTAAAGTTACTTCTCCTCAAATTGTTTGTTTAAACGGACCTATTTTAACAATTGGTCCAGAAAACGCTGCTGCAGTGTATGATTATGTTTGGACAGACCCTAGTGGAAACACCATCATTAGTGAAAATATTAACATCTCTTCAGGTGGTTTATACACCGTAACTGCTACAACTACCGATGGGACTTCTTGTTCCAGAACTCGTGAAATTCAAGTGGACGAATCGATCATTGCAACCATCACAAATGATGATCTTACCATAGTAGATGATTCTGAAAACAATTCAATTACAATAGATCCTACCAACCTAGGAATTGGTGATTATGAATATGCACTTGTTGATGAAAATGATAATTTTATACGCAATTACCAAGACGATCCTTTCTTTGAAAACTTAGGGGGTGGATTTTATGTTGTTTTGGTTCGTGATAAAAATGGATGTGGAACTGCTTCACTCCTAGTATCTGTAATTGAATTTCCAAAATTCTTTACTCCAAATAATGATAATGAGAATGATACATGGGCAATCAAAGGAGCAGATTCAAGATTTTTTCCTAATTCGAAGGTTTATATTTTTAATCGATTTGGAAAAGTAGTCGCTGAAATTGATATCGATGGAGACGGTTGGGACGGAACTTTTAATAGTAAATTATTACCCTCTGATGATTATTGGTTTGATATTAATCTCATTAGCCCAAGTGGAGTTCTAATCAATAGAAAAGGAAATTTCTCTTTATTAAGAAAATAGCAATCATTCTTCAACTAAAAAAATTTAATTTTATTACTAAATAGCATTTCAGTAAATTAAAAACCTTCGTACTTTTATAGGATGGATTTTAAGCTACAATCTGAGTTCAAACCTACTGGAGATCAACCAGAAGCCATCAAACAACTTACTGAAGGAATAAACGCTAAAGAAAAGTATCAAACACTTTTAGGTGTTACGGGTTCTGGTAAAACATTTACGGTGGCCAATGTGGTAGAAAGAACAAATAAAACAACACTGGTTTTAGCTCATAATAAAACCTTAGCGGCTCAATTGTACTCTGAATTCAAGCAATTTTTTCCAGAAAATGCTGTCGAATATTTTGTTTCTTATTATGATTATTATCAACCAGAAGCCTACATACCAGTTACAGGGACCTATATCGAAAAAGATTTGTCTATCAATGAAGACATAGAACGACTTCGATTAAGCACCACCTCTTCCCTGCTTTCAGGAAGAAAAGATGTCTTAGTGGTTGCCTCGGTTTCTTGCTTATACGGAATAGGAAATCCCGTAGAGTTTAAGAAAAATGTGATTCCTGTTGAAGTTGGTCAGGTAATCTCAAGAACAAAATTCTTACATCAATTAGTGACCAGTTTATATTCTAGAACCGATGTAGAAATAAAAAGCGGAACCTTTAAAGTAAAAGGTGATGTCGTGACCATTTTCCCTTCTTATGGAGAAAACGGATTTAGAATTCATTTTTTTGGTGATGAAATTGAAGAAATAGAATCCATCGATTTAGTAAGCAATCAAGTTTTAGAGAAATTTGAAAGCCTTACTATTTATCCAGCAAATTTATTTGTGACCTCACCGGATGTTTTACAAAATGCTATTCATCAAATCCAAGAAGACATGGTGAAACAAGTAGATTATTTTAAAGAAATAGGAAAACATTTAGAGGCGAAACGATTAAAAGAAAGAACTGAGTTTGATTTAGAAATGATTCGTGAATTAGGCTATTGTTCTGGAATTGAAAACTATTCGAGATATTTAGACGGACGAGAAGCTGGTACAAGACCTTTCTGTTTGTTAGATTACTTTCCTGATGATTATTTAATGATTATTGATGAAAGCCACGTAACCATTCCACAAACCCATGCCATGTATGGTGGAGACAGAAGTAGAAAGGAAAACTTAGTAGAATACGGTTTTAGATTGCCTGCTGCCATGGACAATAGACCTTTAAAATTTGAAGAATTTGAAGCGATACAAAATCAAACCATCTATGTAAGCGCAACACCCGCTGATTACGAATTGCAAAATACAGAAGGTGTTTTTGTAGAGCAAGTCATTCGCCCTACTGGTTTATTAGATCCAGAAATTGAAGTACGTCCCAGTTTAAATCAAATAGATGACTTAATTGAGGAAATTCAAATTAGAGTAGAAAAAGACGAAAGAACATTGGTCACTACCTTGACTAAAAGAATGGCAGAAGAATTGACTAAGTATTTAAGTCGAATATCCATTCGATGTCGTTATATACATTCTGATGTAGACACCTTAGAGCGTGTAGAAATTATGCAAGATTTGCGTAAAGGAATCTTTGATGTTTTAATTGGAGTAAATCTTCTACGTGAAGGCTTAGATTTACCTGAAGTCTCCTTAGTTGCTATTTTAGATGCTGATAAAGAAGGATTTTTACGTTCGCACCGTTCTTTAACTCAGACTATTGGTAGAGCTGCGAGAAATGTAAATGGATTAGCAATACTATATGCTGATAAAGTTACCAAAAGTATGCAGTTAACAATAGATGAAACTACTAGAAGAAGAGAAAAGCAAGTGCTTTACAATACAAAAAATGGCATCACTCCCACTCAGATTAATAAAAAAATTGACGATACTTTATCTAGAAAAGCAGTTGCATCGTATCAATACAATTCTGCCATAAAAGAAGCTGCGGAACAAGATTTACAATACTTACCAAAATCTGAAATAGAAAAACGCATCAGAGACAAAAGAAAGCACATGGAAGAAGCTGCAAAAGCCTTAGATTTTATTGTTGCTGCCCAACTTAGGGATGAAATTAAGGTTCTAAAAGAGAGTCTATAGCTCATGAATTTTTGTTAAATAATGTTAAAGTAAAAGCTTTTAATTACCCCATTCATTCTTTTTTGTAATATCGTGATTCTTAAAACTAACGACATTATAAAATGAAAAAAACACTACTACTCGTAAGTGTCTTATTTATCGCATTTTCTTGCAAAAAAGAAGCGACTAAAGAAGATATCGTAACGTATGCAAGTACTATTACTCAAGATGAATTAAAAGAACATTTATACATTTATGCTTCAGATGAATTCGAAGGGCGTAATACAGGAGATCCTGGGCAAAAGAAAGCTGTTGAGTATCTTAAAAAAGAATATGAAACCTTAGGAATTAATTCTGTAATTGAAGGAAACTATTTTCAAAATGTACCTTTAAGCATAGTTAAAACCCCAACTGTTACAATGTCAGTCAATGGAAAGTCATTTAATTATTTTGATGATTATATTTCTATGACAGCTGCTGCTTCTGGAACAATTGCTGCTACTGAAGTTGTATACCTGGGATATGGAATTGATGATGATAAATATTCTGACTATACCAACCTTGATGTAAAAGGAAAAATAGTTATTGTTAGAGGTGGTGAACCAAAGGATGCCAGTGGTAACAATGTGTTAACAGGAGATAAAAAAGCTTCTAAATGGTCTAACGGACGTCAAGCAATTTCAGCAAAAAGAAATGCGGCAAAAAAGAATGGAGCTAAAGCATTATTCTTTATGGATACGAATCTATTTAATCGGTATTCAAAGTCATATAAAAGTCGTGATGAAAGAGGTGGTAGTAACCGTTTATCTTTGCCCGCTAAAAAAGATGCTGATCCAGAAATTTATCATTTCTTAATCAGTGAGAAAATGGGGGAAGCTTTTGTTAGTGATATCAATAAATCTACAAAAGTTGCTACGATAGCTACAAAATTTGAGATGAACTTTACGGCTTCATCTAAATCAAAGCCTTCTGAAAACGTTGCTGCAATTATTAAAGGTTCTGAAAAACCAGATGAATATATTATCATTTCTTCTCATTTAGATCATGTTGGTATGAATGCCGATGGAGTTGTTTATAATGGTGCTGATGATGATGGTTCTGGAACTGTTTCTTTATTAGAAATTGCTGAAGCATTTAAAACTGCTACGGATAAAGGTCACGGACCTAAACGTTCTATTATCTTCTTACATGTAACTGGAGAAGAAAAAGGACTATTAGGTTCTAGATATTACACAGATTATGATCCTTTAGTACCACTAGCAAATACCGTTGCAAACTTAAATATTGATATGGTTGGTCGTATCGATCCAAAGCGTAAAGGTGATATAAATTATATTTACTTAATTGGAAGCGATAAGTTAAGTTCAGAGTTACACAACATCTCTGAAGAAGTAAATAAAGAGTTTACGAATGTCGTATTAGATTATACCTATAACGATGAAAATGATCCAAATCGTTTTTACTATAGATCTGACCATTACAATTTTGCAAAAAACAACATTCCAATCATTTTCTATTTTAATGGTACTCATGATGATTATCATAAAGTCAGTGATACACCTGATAAAATCAATTATGATTTATTAGAAAATAGATCACGTCTTGTTTTCCATACTGCTTGGGAATTAGCAAATCGTGAACAACGCATTGTAGTAGATCTCGCTACAGAAGAAGAATAGTTCAACTCATCTTAAAATAAAAACGCCGCTCTTTTAAAGTGTGGCGTTTTTTTGTTTCTATTTTAAAGTGTTATACTTCTTAAAATGAAAATAATGACCATTGACAAATCCGAATAATTGATTATATTTATTGCTTTCATTTCAAACAAGAACCACTAATTGACAATCACTTAATGGTTTTAAAATACAAACTAACCAACTCATAATAGATGCAAAAACTTTTAACACTTTTCAATTTGAAAAAAAATATGAAAAGCTCTTCATTCGTTTTTAAAATTCAATCATTAATACTTCTTGTTGTAATTTCATCTTGTACTACAGATCAATCTGACTACACAAAGATGAATTACAAACTACTGAGTGACGGAAATGGTCTTAATAAATCGACGTTTTTGGTAAAGAACCTGAAAGAAACACGTGATTATTTTGCAGATACCTTAGGTTTTGATATTCCTAAAGTAGATAAATTTAGGAAAGGTTTGTTAGATGGAACTATCACTACTAGAATTAACTTTCCTGGTATGACATCAATTGAATTTCTTTCTATTGAAGATTCTTTAATCGTGGATTCACCTCCTGCTTATATTTCTAATTTTCTAACCAATCACGAAGGAATACAACAATATACATTATCAAGCTCATCCGTTGATACAACTTATACATGGTTAACAAAACAAGGATTTAAAATGGATTCTGTAAAAGCCTATAGAACTTCATCAAAACCTGCAAAAGGATGGTCTAGAGATGATGGTGGGTCTCAAGAAAAAAACTTAGAATTTCAAAATAAAAATTCAACATATCTTCCAAATTTTTTAGAACGTGTAAATTCTGATTATAAGAAAACACAAAAGATGTGGAAAACCTATTATGGGTATAATAGAAGTTTTTCAAAACATCCCAATGGTGTTATTGGTATTGCGTCTCTACAAATTGCTGTTGATACTCTAGAAGTGGCTCGCGAGAAATTTAAGAAAATGGGACTTCTTGAATTAAAAGAGCAAAATTCTAAAAATACTGCTAGTTTTCAAGTTAAAAGGCAACAAGAATTAGAATTAACATCTCCACAATCATCAAATGATGAAATTTCAAAATTTCTAAAAGAACGAGGATCTGGTGTTTATGCGATTCGTTTTGAAGTTAAAAATTTAGATTCTACTTATCTATATCTAAGTGAAAGATTATCTGATAAAGTAATTTCTTTAGATACTATAAAAGGTCGTATCACCATTCCTAGAGCCTTTGCAAAAGGTGTTCAATTAGAATTTGTTAATGAACCCAAAGAACAAGCTTTAATGGCACAACAACTAAAAATAGGTGATAAACTAGACAGTGTAGCTTCCCAAAATGCTGCTAAAATGTATCAAAAATATTGTGCGCTTTGTCATGCTGAAAATCGCGAAGGATATGCAGCAGACAATGCTCCATCACTTCGTTCTAATTCGTTATTAGGAACGTCAAAATCTAGTAATTTTATGCGTTATACCATTCAGTTTGGTAGAGCAAATACTGCTATGGGAGGCTATTTAGATTCGCAAGGTGGCCCAATGGAATATATTGAGATAGAACAATTATTACAATGGTTATATGAAACCAGCGGTGTTGAAGATGAAATTAAAATTTCTAGAGAACCTGTAAAAGGAGATGAAGCTTTAGGGGCAAAAATTTATGCAAATAATTGTGCTGTTTGTCATGGTGAAAATGGAGAAGGCGTCTCTGCTCCTGCTCTAGGAAATCCGATGTTATTAGCAACAGCTACAGATGAATTTTTAAAATATGCCATCACAGAAGGAAGAGATAGTACACCAATGATTGCTTTTAAAGATATCTTAAGTGAAGATGAAATTAACGGTGTTACCGCATTTTTAAGAAGTCGTGCTTCTGGTTGGAATGTCCCAAAAACAGATTCGATTACTTTACCTACTCCGGATGAATATGTATTAAATCCTGAAGGAAAAAGACCTGATTTCAAATTAAGAGACGGTCTTTATGTATCTTCAAAACAAGTTTTTGAAGCCATGAAAGATAGTACACGTATGGTAATTTTAGATGCAAGATCTAAAGTGGCTTGGAGACAAACTCACATACCTGGTGCTGTTCCAGTTCCGTATTACGAAGAACCAGAAGAATTTGTAAATGATTTACCAAAGGATGACACTTGGATTGTTGTCTATTGTGCTTGTCCACATGCTGCATCTCAACGCGTGGTAAATACCTTAAAACGTTATGGTTATAAAAATACTGCCATAATAGATGAAGGTGTGCTTGTTTGGGCGCAATTGGGGTATCCTGTGAATCATGGGCAATAGATAATATAAAACCTTGAAATTTATTTCAAAGAATAGCTAGATTAGAGAATAGTCATCCTCATATCGTTTAATCCAACTCTGAGTATCTGACTGCGATTAATATTATTTATTAAGACCGTATTAACCCGAACCCAATAACGAAACCCAGGTTCTAAATCATAGAAAAAAGCAAAACCATCACTATTCGTAATTTGAGTGGAAGTATATCTATTAACCTCATTCTCTGCATCTTCTTCTGAAGTATAAACTGTAACTCTTAATCCACTTCTAGGGTTGCCTGATAAGGTTCCTGATACATAAACCTCTAAATCAGCTTGAGGAAGATTATCCTCATTTTCACAAGAGCTCACTGAAAATAATATAGCTATAATAAATACTACTTTAAAAATTTTAGAAGAAGTCATAGGTCTGGTTTAAAAAAAGTTTTAAGTTATTTACATTTCATTTTTGAATATTCAATAATTAAGCCAAGTTTTAAATTAAAGTAATTATTAATAAAAAACGCCGTACTAACAAGTACGGCGTTTCATATATTAAATATTGTTAGCTTACAAAGCTAATACTGCTGCAACTTTATCAGCAGCTTCTTGAAACTCTGTCGCTGAAATAATTTCCATTCCAGAATTGTCAATTAATTCTTTTGCTTCTTTAGCATTGGTTCCTTGTAAACGACAAATGATAGGCACATTAATCGCATCACCCATATTCTTATAAGCATCTACTACTCCTTGTGCAACTCTATCACAACGTACAATTCCTCCAAAAATATTTACTAAAATCGCTTTTACATTCGGATCTTTTAATATGATTTTAAAAGCTGTTTCTACACGTTTTGCATCTGCAGTACCACCAACATCTAAAAAGTTAGCAGGTTCTCCACCAGATAATTTAATGATATCCATAGTTGCCATTGCTAAACCAGCACCGTTAACCATACAACCAACGTTTCCTTCAAGATTTACATAGTTCAATCCTGCTTCACTAGCTTCTAACTCAACTGGATCTTCCTCAGTAGTATCTCTCATTTCTGCGATATCTTTATGTCTATATAAAGCACTTTCATCAACGCTTACTTTAGCATCTACAGCAATAATTTTACTATCAGAAGTTTTTAAAACTGGGTTAATTTCAAACATTGAAGCATCAATACCATCATAAGCAGCATAAAGAGCATAAACAAACTTTGTCATTTCTTTAAATGCCATACCTGATAAACCTAAGTTAAATGCAATTTTTCTTGCCTGAAAACCCTGTAAACCAATAGTTGGATCAATTTCTTCTTTAAATATTAAGTGAGGTGTATTTTCAGCAACTGCTTCTATATCCATTCCTCCTTCTGTAGAATACATAATCATGTTTCTACCTGTTGCTCTATTCATAAGCACACTAATGTAATATTCACTAGGTTCAGATTCACCAGGATAGTATACATCTTCTGCAACCAATACCTGACTTACTAATTTACCTTCAGCGCTAGTTTGAGGGGTTACCAAATGCATGCCAATAATTTGACCTGATATTTGTTCTACTTCTTCCAGGCTTTTAGCAATTTTTACTCCACCACCTTTTCCACGTCCACCGGCATGTACTTGAGCTTTTATAACGTGCCAACCTGTACCCGTATCTTCAGTTAATTTTTTAGCTGCCGCTATTGCTTCAGCTCTGTCTCTTATACACATCTCCGAGCCCACGAGACCGTACTAGATCTC
>OLII01000157.1_pt1 | contig 26336 bp, 24 predicted proteins | sample 1609481 | NCBI WGS metagenome assembly OLII01 (sample SAMN05416859, study PRJEB24817) | seawater metagenome | isolation source: Sea water | place: Canada:Atlantic | collected 2013-11 | reverse complement strand
TAAACTAGCAAAGGCTAAACTGGTTGACAGTTTACCTCATCACTAGAGAGATATTTTCATGGCACGTAAACGTATTCGTGAAGACGAAGAAGCAGTAATTGATATGACACCGATGCTAGATATCGTATTTATCATGCTGATCTTCTTCATCGTAACCACTTCATTTGTAAAAGAAGCTGGTATTGAAGTAAATAAACCTAAAGCGGCTAACCAAACTAAACAGAAAAATGCCAATATCTTTGTTGCAATTAAAGATAACGGTGAAATCTGGTTAGATAAAGGTCGAGTAGACATTGAACGTGTTGGTGCAAGGATTGAAAAATTACTTGCTGAACAACCTACCGATGTTGTAATCATTCAAGCTGACAAGGATGCCAAGCACGGTATCGTTGTTAAAGTAATGGATGCAATCAAAGAGGCTGGCATAGACCGAATTTCTATCGCGGCTGCTAAGGGGTAGAATATGGTTCGCTTTTTAGTATCAATACTACTAGGCGCTGTAGTTACCTTTGGCTTATTTGCTTTTATGGCTTTCCTTGTTTCATCAGGTGATCGAAACAAGGAAGAGCAACAAGAAAATATTATCGTAGAAGTAAATACTACGCCGCCAAAGTCTGCAGCAGAACAGCGTCGACGTGTACCGCCGCCGCCGCCTCCGCCGCCTAAAGCGCCGCCTAAGCAGCAAACACCTGAGCCAGAAGCCAGTAATGATACTGGTGGTTTGAATTTCAACATGCCTGGTGTTCAAATGTCAGGTGCGTCAGCTGGTTTGTCTGCTCCTGGAGCTGGATTGGGTCGTGATGGTGATGCTACGCCGATAGTACGTATTGAACCAAAATATCCAATACAAGCTGCTCGTGATGGTAAAGAAGGTTATGTAATCATGTCATTCACAATCAACGAAGTTGGTGGTGTTGAAGATGTTAAAATAATCGAAGCTAAGCCTAAACGTGTGTTTGACAAAGAAGCTAGACGTGCTCTTAGAAAGTGGAAATACAAGCCAAAAGTTGTTGATGGTAAAGCGCAACGACGTCCTGGTTTAACAGTTCAACTTGACTTCAAAATGGGAGGTTAGTAGTTATGTTTAAAACTTTAAAACTTAAAAAATTATCAACTTCTCTTGTTGTTGTTGCTTCTCTACTGGTTGCACAAGCACCTTTTGCAAATTATGCAGAAGCTGCGGGTGCTGAACAAGCAGAGAAGAAAAAGAAACGTCCTACGCAATTAGTTGGCCCACGTGTCGGTAAAAAGGTACAAAAAGCTTTTGAAGCTTATAGTGCCGACGACATTCCAGGCGCGCTTGAAGTATTGTTAGATATCGATGCTTCAAAAGCTTATGACAAAGCTTATGTAGCTCGTATGATTGCGGTTATGTATGCTACGTTAGGTAACAATGAGCAAAAGACCATTGATTATTTGAAACAAGCTGTTGGCCCAGATATTCTGAACGAAGTTGATCATAGCGAATCTTTAAAGTTATTGGGTGACATGCAAATGCAAACCAAAGACTACAAAGGTGCGTTAGAAACTTACTATACTTGGATGGAATTCTCTGGTGAGAGTGACGGTCAAACTTATATCAAAATTGCCAATGCGTATTACTCGTTAAAGCAATTAGACAAAGTTATTGAGCCAGCTGATAAAGCGATTGCTGCTTTTGGTGATAAGCCAAACCAAAACCCTTATATTTTGAAAATCACTTCTTATTATGAACGTAAAAAATATAAAGAAGCTATCAAAGTATTAGAAACGGTTATCCAGTTATTCCCTGACAATAAACAATGGTGGGTTCAACTACCAATGTTCTATTTGTTAGTTGAGGATTACGGTAAAGCTTCTCAAACGCTTGATATGGCTTATAAGCTTGGTCATCTTGATAAAGAAGGTCAAATTAAGACGCTTGCAAGTTTATACTCGCAATCTGAAGCGCCTTATAAAGCGGCTAAATTACTTGAAAAGTACATCGAGTCAGGTCTTGTTAAGCGTGACGATAAAAACATCGCTACCTTAGCTAATGCTTGGCATTCAGCTCAACATATTGATAAAGCGGCAGGTTATTACGGCGAATTAGCTAAAATGACCAACAGTGCAAAGCACTATCGCAAACAAGGTATGTTACTGAAGCAAGATGAGCAGTTCTCAAAAGCTGTTGTGGCTTTGAATAAAGCGCTTGAGTTAGGTATTTCTAACCAAGGCCGTATTCATATGAGTATTGCAGAGTCATACTTCTATCTTGAAAAGTATAAAGAAGCATATGCTGCTATTCAAAAAGCAATGAAAGACCCAAGCGCACGTAAGTCTGCTAAAGGTTGGAAGAGCTTTATCGTTGACACAGCGAAGCGTAAAAAAGTTGCTATTTAGTTTACTAACTTAAAGTAAATTAACTACACTTAATAAAACCAGCATTATCTTTTAAAGATATGCTGGTTTTTTATTGGCAAATTTTTGATGTTATTGAAATTATTTTTAGTTCTTGCAGGTCTATGTAAAAAGTCATATAAATAAATCTCAATAATAATGAGATAACTTAACAGCACAGATAAAAGGAAATAAATCATGAATATAGTTAAACAATCTACAATTGCAGCCCTAGTAGGTGTATTTGCCTTAGGCCTATTAACAAGCAACGTAGCCAAAGCTGATACCAATCCATTTGCCAGTAATGAATTAGTGACAATTGCTGCAGCACATACAGGTGATAAGTGCGGTGAAGGTAAGACAAAAGATGGTAAAAAAGCAAAGTGCGGCGAAGGCAAGTGTGGTGAAGGTAAGAAGAAAGCTAAAGGCAAGTGCGGCGAAGGTAAATGTGGAGAAGGTAAGAAGAAAGCTAAAGGCAAGTGCGGCGAAGGTAAATGTGGTGAAGGTAAAATGAAAAGTAGCAAAGGTAAATGCGGCGAAGGCAAATGCGGTGAAGGTAAAAAGAAAGCCAAAGGGAAGTGTGGCGAAGGTAAATGTGGTGAAGGGAAAAGCAAAGAAAAAAGTAAAAAATGTGGTGGCTAATTAGCTTTACCTAACATGATTAAGCGGACTTTAGGTCCGCTTTTTTGTTTTCGTTATTTAGCACGGCTCATTAACTTTTAAGGCTCTATTCTTGATTTGATACTATAATGTAGACAGGGTAAATAGTTACGAGGTTAATATGAATACTTCAACACGCATTGCTCGTTATTTGAATGATAATCAAATTCCATTCCAGCAAATTAAGCATTTTCATTCCAACAGCTCTGTTGGGACTGGCATTACTGCAAGCATAGCTTTAAAGCACATCGCTAAAGCTGTTATTTTAATAAATCATGAAGACAAGAAGGTGATGGCAGTATTACCGGCAGATCACAAAATCAGTTTTTCTTCTCTTAATGAAAGCCTCCACGGCAGCTATAGGTTAATGAAAGAGCAAGAAGTATATAAACTCTTTTCAGATTGTCAGCCGGGTGCGATCCCACCTATTGCACAACCGTATAACCTATCTGTGGTTTGTGAGGAGGATCTTGACCACCTACCTGAGGTTTATTTAGAAGCCGGAGATCATGAAACATTGATTTGTGTAGACCAAGAGAGTTTTAAAAACATTATGACAACAGCTAAGCATATGCACTTTAGTCGTGAGGTATTTCACTGATAAATATCAGCTGAATTTATTACGTTGCTTTTAAAGCATTAAAACTTTAACCAGCCTTATCCTTGAATGTAAATTGATCACGGTAATATATGCTCAGTAATCAATTTTATCAGCGGTTGAGCGCTTAAGATGGGCATATGGCTTTTTAAACTTACTAGAACTGGCATGTGTTAAATGTGTATAATAGCTTATTAATGACTTTGACTGGATTTTACCTTGAACAATAATGATGTTTTGCGCCGACTGCGTTATACCTTTAATTTTAACGACAAACAAATGGTGGCCATTTTTGCTTCAGCAGAAGAGTCGGTAAATAGAGAACAAATCAGTCAATGGTTAAAAAAGGATAACGACAGTGATTTTGTTGCAATAAACGATAGCCTACTGGCAACTTTTCTCAATGGCTTTATTAATGAAAAAAGAGGTAAAAAGCCAGGCCCACAAATAGCACCCGAAAAACGCCTCACCAATAATATTATTCTAACCAAATTAAAAATAGCGCTTAACTTACAAGCAGAGCAAATTATTGCTTTGCTTAATGATGTCGATTTTAGGTTAAGTAAACCTGAGCTTAGTGCGTTTTCACGTAAGCCTGACCATAAGCATTACCGAGAATGTAAAGATCAGGTTTTAAGAAACTTCTTACAAGCGGTTGATAAACAATACCATGTTGCAAGAACAGCGAAGATAACCAAGCCTAGCGATGACTCAGCTAAGAATGCTCCAGGCAAGGGCGCAGGTTATCAAGGTAAAAAAACCGGTAAAGCTAAGCCAAAAACCCCCTATGTTGAAGGCGCAAGACCTAATGCGAGTAGCATTTATGTTAATCCTAAAAGCAACTCGGCTCCAAAGCGTTCGCAATTAAAACTAAATAAATAGTATCAGCAACTGGAATGCTAATAATACATTTGTGCTAAGTTTTCGTTACGTAAAGTTCGTTGATTTGCACAACTGTTACAAGTTATTCCTATCTCATTGTTTGATTTTAGGGTAATATTCGCGCCAAATAATGGATAGTTTTATTAAAGCGATATGAAAATACTAGTAGTAGAAGACAAGAAAGTTGTGCAAGAAAAGCTACAAGCCGTTTTAACTTCACAAGGACACAGTGTAGATATAGCAATTAATGGCCTAGATGCGCTCGCGAAAGTGCAAAAAGCTGATTATCAACTCTATATCATTGATCATCTGATGCCTTTAATGAATGGTATTCAACTGACAAAAAACCTCAAGAACAATCCTGTGTACACTGATATCCCTGTGATTTTCATGACAACACAGGGTACACATACTTTAAAAGCCTTCCCTGAGTTTGAATTTTTTCATGCTGTGATTGATAAGCCGATAGATGAACAACATTTTATTGAAATGTTAGCTGAGTTTTCGCCTGCTTCATCTGAGTATCAAACTTTACAACTTAACGCCTAATTTACTAGCAGTGTCGTTTTTAGCGCTATAAATATTCGCTGAATTGCTTTATGCTTTGCCTATCTATTTATTTACCTAAATAAACCAGTATAGGCTGGTATAACTTACCAATATGAATGAAGCACAAGAGCAGTTAATTAACGCTATACACACCATCCCAAACTACCCTGTTGAAGGCGTTATGTTTCGCGATGTCACTAGCTTATTAGAAGATGAAAAGGCGTTTGCCTTAACTATTGAGCTGCTAAAAAATAAATATAAAGACCAAGGCTTTACTAAAGTTGTTGGTACAGAGGCTAGAGGCTTTCTATTTGGTGCTCCTTTAGCGCTTGCCCTTAATATAGGTTTTATTCCGGTGAGAAAACCAGGCAAGTTACCTCGCGATACCTTTTCTCAAAGCTACCAATTAGAGTACGGTGAAGATGTGTTAGAAATTCACCAAGATGCTTTAACACCTAACGACAAAGTTCTAATCATTGACGATCTATTAGCTACCGGTGGCACCATTGAAGCAACCACTAAATTAATTCGCCGTCTTGGTGCTCAGGTTGCAGATGCCGGTTTTGTTATTTCGTTACCTGATCTAGGTGGAGAGAAAAAGTTAGCTGGCATTAATATCACTCCTCACTCTCTTGTCCAGTTTGAAGGCGAGTAGTTTACTAACATAGCAATAAGTTAATCATATGAGTTATCAAGTTTTAGCACGAAAATGGCGACCTAAAAACTTTCAAGAGTTAATGGGGCAAGAGCATGTGGTTAGTGTTTTAGCCAATGCGTTGGCGCAAAAACGTCTTCACCATGCCTACCTTTTTACCGGCACCCGTGGCGTAGGTAAAACCACCATTGCTCGTATTTTTGCCAAAAGCTTAAACTGTGATACTGGCATTACCGATAAACCTTGTGGCACATGTGATACCTGTGTAGATATTGACCAAGGTCGCTTTGTCGATTTGTTAGAAATTGATGCGGCTTCTAAAACAAAAGTTGATGATACCCGTGAAATTCTTGATAACGTGCAATATGCTCCCAGCCGAGGTCGGTTTAAGGTTTATCTAATCGATGAAGTGCACATGCTTTCTCGTCATAGTTTTAATGCGCTATTAAAAACCTTAGAAGAGCCGCCTGAGCACGTTAAATTTATCTTAGCCACTACCGATCCGCAAAAATTGCCGATTACCGTATTATCACGCTGTTTGCAGTTTCATTTAAAGGCGCTAACGGTAAAGCAAATTGAAGAGAAGCTTGCTGAAATACTCACTAGCGAGCAGGTCGGTACTGAGCCAGGTTGTCTGACTTTATTAGCAAAAGCGGCTCGCGGCAGTATGCGTGACTCGTTAAGCTTAACAGACCAAGCCATTGCACAGGGTCAAGGTAATATCAGCTTAGTCAATGTCCAACAAATGCTAGGTGGTATTGATCAAAACTGGGTTTACCAACTTGTAACCGCCTTACTAAAACAAGACAGCCAAGCGTTGATGGCACTATCTCAAGAGATTGCCTCATATGCCCCTAACTACAGTCGCTTATTTGCCGAGTTAATCCAGCTGTTTCATCAAATAGCCTTGATGCAAATTGTTGAGCAACACTTTGACTTGCCTGCTGATTTACTGGCGCTATTAAAGCAGTTCAGCCAAGTTATGCCGCCAGAAGACGTGCAGCTATTCTATCAAATCAGCTTAAATGGCCGAAAAGATTTACCATATGCTTCTGATGAACAAGCCGCTTTTGATATGACGTTACTGCGCTTATTTGCCTTTAAGCCGATGCAAAAATCTCAGCTTGATACGGACACTCGCTTTTCAGCACTTAACAATAAAAGCAGTGACGTTACACTGAGCAGTGATGACCAAGCTGTAGCCAATGAAGCAAAAATTGCTGAGCCAAAAACCATAGAGTCAGCCGTAGCAGCGTCAAAATTAACAGCATCAGAAGTTACAATGCCAGCCGTTGCAGAGTCAAAATTAGCGGAGCCAAAAGTAGCAGAGTCAAAAGTAGCTGAGGCCGTCATTGATTCAGTATCGAACGACAGCGATGTTCAAGCACCTAGTCCTGCAGTACAGACTGAAAATAGCCTAGCAACAGAGTTGCCAACACAAGTGGAACAAGTTCAACAAGCTGACTTGAATGAGCAAATGCTTGAGATTGAACAACAAGCCGCGACGCTTCATCAAAGTGTAGCTGAGCAGGTTGAACCTCTAGAGGCTATATCGACTAATCCTCACGAGGTACAAAGTAATTCTGCCAGCTTTGCTAATGAACAATTACAAGTTGAGCCGCAACAGGCACCTGATAATCATCATGGTGAAGTTCAACAAAATTCAACGCCTAGTGTTATTAACGAGCAAGCGCAATTCACTCATTCTGCAAATCAGCAAGTGCCCGTTGAGCAGCCTAGCGTTGTAACAGAACAAGTAACAGCACCACCTTCAGCAATGAAAGCGGAGCCACTTGCCATTGATAGTCCGGTAAGCTCGGTACTCGCCACGCGTAATATGCTTCGCAGTCGAAAAAAGGAATTGGAGAAGCAGGCAAAAAAGCCGAGTGACGCAAATGCGCGTCAAACTCCGACAACCGAACAGGCATCAGCAACTGAAGCAAGTAACACCCAAGCGAATGACAGTGAAACAGATACTCCTAAGCCCGCAGCTAAGGTAGTCAGTGTTCCTGAGCCAGAAGTACCGTTTCATCAAGACAGTATTGATCCGGCGAAAGTCACCAAAGCAAATCAAGTCGATAAATGGGCGCATATGATTGATTCAATGCAACTTACTGCCCGTATCCGTCAATTAGCTATTCATGCCACCATTAGTGAACAGTCCACCGATGATAATTTGATATTGCAACTAAATCAGGCGACCAGACACCTAAATACTGAAGTTGCCCAACAGCAATTGCAAAGTTATATTTGTGAGTTCTTATCTAAAGATATTACGGTAACTCTTAATGTTGTTGAAGATACTGTCGCTGACCCTTATCAAATACAAGGGCAAATTAATGATAAACGCCTTGAGTATGCCAAGGGCTTAATAAAAGATGACGCTGTGGTAGTTGCCTTACAGGAGCATTTTCAAGCGAGTATTGCTGAAGATACTATTTCAGCGAGGTAGTGCCAGTAAAGAGCTTTAATCAGCAAAGTTATTTCATAAGTTAAAGCTGTAGGGGATAAGTCAAACAAATTCCTCTAGCTAACATTCAAAATAACCTTGCTTTAGGGTAAAATGGCACAATATAGTTTATATAACAGTTAACCTAATAGTTATTCTAGAAATATTGGAGAAGACAATGATGAAAGGCGGAATGGGCAACTTAATGAAGCAAGCCCAACAAATGCAAGCAAAAATGGCGAAAGCACAAGAAGAGCTAGCCAATATGGAAGTTGTTGGTGAAGCCGGCGCAGGTATGGTTAAAGTAACTATGACTGGTAGCCACAGTGTTCGCCGTGTAGAGCTTGATGAAAGCTTAATGGACGATGACAAAGACATGATTGAAGATTTACTTGCTGCCGCGGTTAACGATGCAGTACGTCGCGTTGAAGAGCAAAATAAAGATAAAATGGGTTCAGTAACAGGTGGCATGCAATTACCACCAGGTATGAAAATGCCGTTCTAAGTTAAACCCCATATAAATAGCGCCTTAAGGCGCTATTTTTTTGCTTGAAATAAATAAGACAATAGCTAAAAGGTTTAGCTATTGTGGATTAACTTTAAGGGATATTTATGCAATTTTTTAATTGGTTTATTAAGAGCAGAACTAGCTATAAGCAAAACACAAAATCGATTTTTGTTGCTGTTACTTTGGTGTTGCTGAGTAGTTTAATGGCATGTAGTAGCATCGAGAGAATGCGCTCTGAAAGCTTGTTTGAGCAATATTGCCATGAAGAGGGGCGTGTTGGTCAGTTTATTTATGAGCCTGTGGCATTAGGGGAGGAATACTTTAGACCTATCCCTACAGATGAGGTAGAGCTACGCCGTATCGCAAATAGTTTTTATATCGATAATAAAAAATTGTTAATCGATAAAGAGATTTTTATAGGGGGGTATGACATTAAGTACCTGAAAAGAAATGTAATTTCATTGGTTGGACCTATTTATTCTGTTGAAAGTACCCTAGTGAGAAAGTCAGATGGCAAGGTATTAAGTAAAGCAGTGAGCCTATTAAACAAACGTGGCCAAACGAGCAAGGTCTTCCCTGTTCAAGGGGTAACTTGTCCAACAGGTCGAGATAGTAAGGGAATCTTATTTTCACAGAAACATCATTTTAATTTGATCGAAAATACATTTTTTAAACGTTAATAAAATTTAAAGGAATAATATTAATATGGAAATTAAGTCACTATTTGAAGAGGCTTTATTAGCACAGGCAGCTTATGTTAGAGATAACTCGCAGGAAGTTAGTTAAAGGTTTAAGTCTTTTGTCAAAAGAGTAAAAGCCGTGCTGCGAAGAGTGGCTGGTGATGAAAAACAACCAAGCTTATTTAGGACAGGTCAAAAGTGTCAATTAAAAAAGCTCAAGGACTCTTGAGCTTTTTGGTTTCTGATAGCTGGTTTTAGTGAATAAACTAGCTAAGCTGATTCAAATAAGCAGCAGCCCCCAGTAAACCTGGTTGGCTTTCCGTGATGATATAAGTTGGCGTTTGTTTATTTAAATCTGACATCCGGCCTTTGGTTTCAAAGCGCTCTCTAAAGTCACTGTTTTGTACAAAATCGACAAACCTTGGCACTATGCCTCCGGCGATATAAGAGCCGCCAAGTGAGCCTGTCGTTAAGGTTAAGTTACCGGCAAAACTGCCTAGTACTTTACAAAACTGTGCTAATGCTTGCTGGCATACCTCGCAGTCACCACTAATGGCGTTTGAGCTGATCTCTTTAGCTGACAGCTTCTCTACGTCGCTAAAAGATACACCATCACTGTTGATGGCAACTAAGGCGCGGTAAATTTGTTCTAAACCATAGCCCGAAAGTAATTGCTCATACGAGACACGTTTTTTCACAGTTTTTAATTGTTGTAAAATTTGTATTTCAACGTCATCAACCGGGGCGAAATCAGTGTGACCACCTTCGCCGCCAACACAATGCCATTGATCATTAATATTAACTAAGTTAGCCACGCCTAAGCCTGTGCCCGGGCCACATACGGCAATCGGTTTTTTAGGCGATGCTTCACCGCCGCCAATTTTAACTTTTTGCTCATCGGTTAATAAAGGAATAGCCATGGCAATCGCAGTATAGTCATTAATTAACGTTAAGCTGTTTAGCTTGAGATCTTCTTTAAGGGCTTTTTGTGAAAATTTCCATGGCAGGTTTGTCATGGAGATCAAGTCATCATCGGTTGGGCAAGCAATTGCAAGACAGGCATTGATGCTTTTACCTTCAAGGTTTTGTTCTTTGATATACTGACGAATGACATCAATCAAATTGGGGAATTCGGCACATTGATAGGTAAGAATAGCTGAAAGCTTGTTATCTTCAGTTATTGCTAATCTGATATTGGTGCCACCAATATCAGCTACCAAATTTACTTCTTTGGCTTTATCTACGTTAATCATTGTGTGTTACTTCTCGTTTTTTACTTTGTGTATTAACTCATCATTTAACTAATGCTGTGTATCGAGTCTCGCGTTATCAGCGTTGGTTCAAATGAATGGGTTATGGAAATATTTTTACGCTCATAAACATTTTTTAGCACTAATTTTGCCGCCATATGACCCATTAGGTTAACCGGGTTGTCTATGGTCGTTAGCTTAGGGTAGGTATGCTTGGCAAAAATGATGTTATCAAAACCGATAATTGATAATTCTTTAGGCAGCGATAAACCTTGCTCTCTGGCGTAGGTGATAGAGCCCGAGGCCATTTCATCATTGGCACAAACTAAGGCACTGAAAGGCTTTTTATTAGCGATAAAATGCTTTAAACCATCACTACCGCCGGTTTCTTTAAAGTCACCTTCAAAATATAAGCTTTCGTTGAAGGGGATATTATGTTCAGCTAATGCGCGCAAATGACCAGCTAAACGGTCTTTAGAATCGGCTTTAAACTGTGGACCTGCGATATAAGCAATGTCAGAGTGACCTTGCTCAATAACAGCTTGCGTGGCAAGGAAACCGCCTAACTCATTATTTAAACTAATGCAGTTATCATCTAAGCCCTCAACTAAACGACTCATCAAGTAAACAGGCGTTTTGCCTTCGCATAGGTTAGTAAGGTAGTCATCACTTACCGCTTCAACGTGTAAGATAATGGCATCACAGTTTCGACTAATTAAAAACTCAATGCCTTCTTTTTCTTTATCTTCTTCACTGTGCCCTGTGGTGATAATGACATGTTTGCCTGCCGCTCTAAGTTCAGCTTCAATACCTGCCATCATTTGACCAAAGAAAGGACCGTGTAGCTCAGAAACCAAAATACCAACACTGTTTGATCTATTTGACGCTAAAGATTGGGCAATAGAATTAGGGCGATAACCTAGCTCTGTCATCGCGTTCTCGACTTTTTGGCGGGTTTTATCACTGACTCTTGAGTTTTTATTGATCACTCGAGAAACAGTTGCTAATGACACACCAGCAAGTTTTGAAACTTCATATATTGTCGCCATAATATTCCTAAGTAGCGTAAATTTTTGATTAAAAAATAGAGTTGTAACCGGCAGATTCTAGCATAGTTACTTATTAGTTAACTAGTCACGGTATTCTGTTCGGTTTCGGCTAGTTGTACTTGAATATCTTCTATTTTTTTCTCTGTTAAGGTGTACTTTCTCATCACCCAAGCAACGGCAAATGAGCCGATTGCTGGCCATACGGTGAAGGAAATTAATATGCCTAACTTTGCTGATTCTGTTTGTACTACATCGGCTTGGTAGCCATAAAAAGCCAATAGCCAACCGGCAAGCGCACCACCAATGGCAATGCCCATTTTAATGAAAAAGATAATGCCAGAGTAGACCATGCCAGTAACACGTATGCCTGTTTTTTGATGACCATAATCGATGGTGTCAGCCATCTTAGCCCAAAGCAGTGGTGTCGCTGTGTCTAAAAAGAACTTCCAAGCGATAAAAGCCACATAAGCTAAAACCAGTTGCTCTGAATCAATAAAGAAGCTCAGTAGACATATGGTTGCTGCGATTATTTGTAATGTAATGTAGGCTTTTATTTTACAGACACGTTTTGCTAGCGGTTGCGCCACAGCACAACCTACCATACTGGCTATGACGCCAAGGGTGAGAAATGAGGTAATTAAGTCTTCTCTACCTAAAAAGTATTTCACATAATATACCGCAAGTGTTAACCGCAATACTTGGCCTGAAAGCAGGAATAAGCCAGTCAGGCATAAGATGCGCCATTGATCGTTTTTCCACAGTGAGGATAAGTTCTCTTTAAAGGAAGATGATTGGTTCTCTGGCAAGCTAACGCGCTCTTTGGTACCTAAAAAGCACAATAAAAATAAAACTAAGCCAAATAGGCTCATTGCTATCATTGTCATCTGATAACCTTTAGCGCTGTCACCTTGGCCAAAAAACTCCACCATAGGCATAGTTGCTGCTGCGACAATAACCCCACCTAACATACCAAAAACAAAGCGATAAGATTGCACGGTAACTCGCTCTTTAGCATCAGCCGTTATCACACCACCTAAAGCACAATAGGGAATGTTAATCGCGGTGTAGGCGATCATTAATAAGGTGTAAGTGACAAAAGCATAAATTATTTTGTTATCTGCTGATAAATCAGGGGTGGTGAACGCTAAAATGCTGATAATGGCAAAAGGGAAAGACAACCATAAAAGGTAAGGGCGAAATTGCCCCCATTTAGTTTTGGTATTATCGGCAATGTTGCCCATTAGTGGGTCGGTTACCGCATCAATTACGCGCACTAATAAAAACATGGTACCAACTGCTGCAGGTGACAAACCCATAACATCAGTATAAAAAAGTAATAAAAACATCATCACTGTTTGAAATATGATGTTGCTGGCGGTGTCACCTAAGCCATAAGCAATCTTTTCTCTTACACTAACCATTAATAAAAACTCTCATGTTTTGAATAACTAAGTTTACTGTTTAGTTTAAAGGGCACCGTTCATCAACAATTAAGCTGTCGCTAAAGATGCTCTGCGCTGCGTTAAATCTTCGCCAATTTGTTGATTGTCTTTACTGGTTAGCGGATAAAGTAGCATTAAAGCTGCACCAGCAAAGGCAAAAGCAGCTGGGATCCAACTCATCAGTAACTGCATACCTGGTAACGATGCTTCAATGGTTGCTTTGTCCATACCGTCATAGCCATAGCTTGCTAACACAACCAGCACTAGAGCACCGGCAAAGCCGCCACCGGTTTTTTGTACAAAAGTACCCGCTGAATAAATAAGCCCAGTTGCGCGTCGACCATTTTTCCATTCAGAATAATCAGCAGAATCACCTAGCATGGTAAAAAATAACGTTGGCATCATGGCGGCAAAAAACTCTGCGCTACAACCTAAAATGAAAATAGCTTGGATGTTACCTTGAGGTACCCAAAAGAAACCGGCGGTTAGCAAACCACTTAATAACAGCGATACCATAAATAATTTACGTTTGCCTAGCTTACGTGATAAGTACCCGGTTGCTAGTGCACCTAAAATTGAAACCACCAATAAGGCGATAAAATATTTACCGGCCAGTAATTCATCACCAACATGATATTTAAAGTAATAGGCTACTGTGCCGTATTTTATGCCATTAAACATCATAGTTAAAAAGCCCATGCCTAGTAGAATTAACCACGGTTTATTGGTTAATAAATCGACCATGTCTCTTTTGGTGCCGCTAAGGTTATCTGAGGTGTTCTTTATTAAACCTTTAATCAATACCCACATTGCCCCCATGATAATGACAAAAAATACACCGCTGTAGATATTGCGATAGTAGAAAAATAAGGTCATTGCTAGAAGCGGTAAAATAATAAAGGGTAAGTTCTTGCTTAAGTCAATCAACTCTGATTTTAAGCTGATTGATTCATCTACAGCCGGTGTTATACGCTCTTTAGTGGTGGCAAAAGTGATTACCATAAGGAAAACCAAAATGGCGGCAAATAAATACATGGTAGATTGATAACCAATAGCATCATTTCCATCGCCAAAATAAGCGACTAAATCAGGTAAGAATCCCATAACGAGTAAACCACCGGCAAAGGCGCCAGCAAAACGAAAACCAGATAAACTGGTGCGCTCGGTGTCACTAGGTGTCATTACTCCCATTAATGCTGAGTAGGGGACATTGTTTATGGTATACGCTAGGGTTAGACCAATATAGGTAACATAGGCATAGATAAGCTTATTGCTGTCGCTTAAATCAGGGGTAGTAAAACATAACACCATAAAAAGCGCTAATAATGGCGTAGACCATATAATCCAAGGTCTAAATTTACCCCATCGGGTGTTGGTTCTATCAGCGATCATGCCCATGATAATGTCGGTAACGCCATCAGATAAGCGCACAACTAAAAATAACATTGCGGCAGCTGCGGCCGTTAAACCAAAAGTATCAGTATAAAATACAGCAAGGTAAGCGAGGGCACCACGCCATACTAAATTAGCGGCGGCATCTCCCATGGCATAACCCACTTTTTCATAGAACGGTAATTTAGTCATTTAATCATCCAATACTTAAGGTATTTTATTTTTATTATCTGTTACTAATTAATGCTTTATAAGCAAGTCCACTTGCCTTGATTGTTCTTACTTGCGTGTCGTAATCGACATAAACAATGCCAAAGCGTTTTAAATAACCTTCTGCCCATTCAAAGTTATCCATTAAACTCCAAGCAAAATAACCATCAACTTTAACACCTTGTTCAATGGCATCGTTTACTGCGTTAAGGTGGGTTTGATAATACTCTACTCTATCTTGATCGTTTACCACACCATCAATGAGCTTATCTGCCATGGCAGCACCATTTTCAGTGATATAAACAGGCGGTAGCGAGTACTTTTCATTGAGTGACACTAATAACTCAGTAAACGCTTTAGGGTAAATTTCCCAGCCAATGTCAGTAAGCGGTGCTGGCGGGTCTATTTGAAAGAAAACTTCTTTGTCATCAGCACGGTAAATTGCACGGGTATAGAAGTTCACGCCTAAAAAGTCCATAGCGTGAGATATGATCTCCATATCACCGTCTTGAATTTCAGGATGATTTTCTTTAGGTAGTTGCGCTAGAATTTCAGGGTACTGGGCATCAAATAAAGGTTTGATATACCACTGATTGAAATAGTCATCAGCAAAAGCTGTTGCAGCAATATCTGCAGCAGAATCAGACTCTGGGTAACAAGGGGTAAAGTTAAGTACGATACCATTTTTACTGTTAGGGCTATTTTTTTCGAGAACTTGCATCGCTAAACCATGAGCAAGTAATAAATGATGTGCGGCTTTCTTACCAAACTCTTTACCTTTAATACCAGGTGCATGAATACCCGCTTCATAACCTAAAAAAGCACTACAGAAAGGTTCGTTTAAGGTAGCATAAGCATAAACCCTATCGCCAAAAGCGGTAGAAATTTTATCTGCATAATTTTGGAATTTATAAGCGGTCTCTCTATTTAGCCAGCCACCATTATCCTCTAAGTATTGTGGAAGATCCCAATGATAGAGCGTAACAAAGGCCTTAATATTTCGAGCTTTTAATTCATCCAATATAGCAAGGTAATAATCAACACCTTCTTGATTTAATTCGCCAGATTGCTTTATTACACGAGGCCAAGAGATAGATAAACGGTAGGCATCAACTCCTAAAGAATCAATAAGCTCAACATCTTGTTGCCAAAGGTTGAAATGATCACAGGCAACCTGGCCATTAGAGCCGTCAGCAACCTTACCGGGGGTATTACAAAAGGTATCCCAAATACAAGGTAAGCGACTACTTGCCCCACCTTCTATTTGGAATGAAGCTGTTGCCACACCATAAATAAAATCTGTTGATGACATCACTGAATTAGCGGGTAGAGAGAGTTTGTCCGTCATTGGGATTTACCTATTCTTTATAAATTATTGCACATTGTAATTTTAATATTATTTTTGGTAGCGCTTACAAAAGGTGTTGATTAAAAAGATTAGATAGTCTTTAATAGTTACCATGTAAGCGCTTACATTTAGATTAGAGCTTTCTATGACTTAGGTCAACCTCTTTCATGTTGATTTAACCTTTTTAAGTTTAAATGGTTGAATTTAAAGGGGATAAGTTGTTGTAAAATGTTAGGTAATTGTTACATTTGTTAGCCGGCGCATGATAGCTAATCTACAAAAAGTATTAATAAAAGAATTAAGCAGAGGAAAATTATGGCAATTCAGTCAAGCTCAGAAACGTTCAATCATGCAAACCCGCAATCACAATCAGGTAATTATGGTTTTGCACTAACGTCATTAACATCATTGTTTTTTATGTGGGGCTTTATTACGTGCCTCAATGATATTTTAATCCCGCATTTAAAAGGGGTCTTTGATTTATCGTATAGTCAGGCAATGTTGGTACAGTTTTGCTTTTTTGGTGCCTATTTTATTGTTTCATTACCTGGTGGCGCTATCGTTAAAAAGCTTGGCTATCAAAAAGGTATTGTCTTGGGGTTAATTATTGCTGCAATTGGTTGCTTGGGTTTTTATCCTGCGGCTTCAATGCATAGTTACCCTGTATTTTTATTCGCTTTGTTTGTTCTTGCCAGTGGTATCACCTTATTACAAGTGTCAGCGAACCCTTATGTCAGTATGTTAGGAGATGCTAAGACAGCTTCTTCTCGCTTAACCATGACACAAGCATTTAATTCGTTAGGTACAACGGTAGCGCCATTTTTTGGTGCATTATTGATTTTAGATCAAGCGGCAGCTTCTTTATCAGCTCAAGGTGCTGCTGAAGCGGTTCAAATGCCCTATGTTTTCTTGGCTGCTATGTTACTGGGCCTTGCAGCTATTTTTGCTTGGATAAAGTTACCAAACCTATCGGTAACTGAAGATGATAAACAGGATGATACAAAAGAAGCCAGTGGTAGTGCTTGGCAACATAGCCATCTTGTTTTAGGTGCTGTTGGTATTTTTGTTTATGTTGGTGCTGAAGTTTCAATTGGTAGTTTTTTAGTTAGCTTTTTTGCTGAACCAAATATCGCTGGTTTAGAGGAATCTGAAGCAGCGAAATACATCGCCTATTACTGGGGTGGTGCTATGGTTGGTCGTTTTATTGGCGCAGCTGTGATGCAAAAAATTGAAGCAGGTAAAGCGTTATTCTTTGTCTCGGTTGTTGCGGTTTTATTGGTGCTGGTCACTATTTTAACGACAGGCAATATTGCCATGACGGCCATTCTATTGGTTGGTTTATGTAACTCAATTATGTTCCCGACGATTTTTAGTTTAGCCATAAACGGTCTAGGAAAGCATACCAGTCAAGGCTCAGGCATTTTATGTTTAGCCATTGTTGGTGGTGCAATTGTTCCGCTTATTCAAGGCGTTTTAGCTGACAGTATTGGCATTCAACTGTCATTTTTCTTACCTATTTTTTGTTACCTATTTATTGCTTATTACGGCCTTGTAGGCAGTAAAGTTAAATCAATAGCCAAATAGTCAATTGCCAAATAACCAAACGACTAACGACCAATAAACAAATATATTAAGAAATTACACCATGAAAAATTTATTAAACACTATGGGAATTAGAGCAAGCGTCATTAGCTTGGCTATTGCCACAATATTAACTGGCTGTAGTGAGCAAAAAAAAGCAGCTTCAATCCAAGACACTGTTGCTCAGCAAGATGAGTCAGCAAAAAAAGTTAACACCACTGAAACCATTGATATCTGGCCAACGCTGGATATCGCGGTAAAAGCTGATGCTGAGATTGAAAGAAAAGTATCGGCACTTTTAGCAACCATGACACTTGAGCAAAAAATCGCGCAAATGATCCAGCCTGAAATACGAGATATCACCGTTGAAGATATGCGTAAATATGGCTTTGGTTCATATTTAAACGGTGGTGGCGCTTTTCCTAACAATGATAAACATGCAACGCCCGCTGATTGGATAAAGTTAGCTGAAGACATGTATCAAGCATCGGTTGATGATAGTTTGGATGGCAGTAGTATTCCTACTATTTGGGGCACCGACGCTGTGCATGGCCATAACAATGTAATAGGTGCGACTTTATTCCCGCATAATATTGGTTTAGGCGCTGCAAATAACCCTGCGTTAATTGAAAAAATAGCGACTGTCACAGCTACTGAGGTGATGGTTACTGGTATCGATTGGGTTTTTGCACCTACCGTTGCTGTTGTTCGTGATGATCGCTGGGGCAGAACCTATGAAGGCTACTCTGAAGATCCTGAGATAGTAAAAGAATACTCGGCAGCCATCGTAAAAGGTTTGCAAGGACATGCCGATAAAGATTTCTTAGGTGATTCACGTGTTATCAGTACCGTGAAGCACTTTTTAGGTGATGGTGGAACTGAGGGCGGTGATGATCAAGGTAATAACCTTTCTTCTGAGCAGGAGTTATTTGATATTCATGCCCAAGGTTATGTTGGTGGTTTAGAGGCTGGCGCTCAATCGGTAATGGCATCATTTAACAGTTGGCATGGTGAAAAATTACATGGCAACAAATACCTATTAACCGATGTGTTAAAAGGGAAAATGGGCTTTGATGGCTTTGTTGTAGGTGATTGGAATGGTCATGGACAGGTTAAAGGTTGTTCAAACGAAAGTTGTCCACAAGCCCTTAATGCTGGTCTAGATATATTTATGGTGCCTACTGATGCTTGGAAGCCATTATATGAAAATACTATTGCGCAAGTAAAAAACGGTGACATTGCACAAAGTCGTATTGATGATGCCGTAAGCCGTATTTTACGAGTGAAGTTTAGAGCTGGCATATTTGATAAGCCAAGTCCTGAAAATCGTGCCGTATCAGGTAAACTGGAACTTATTGGTGCAAAAGAGCATCGCCAAGTTGCCCGCCAAGCAGTACGAGAGTCACTTGTTTTACTTAAAAATAAGAACAACATTTTACCAATTAAACCAAAGACTAATGTGCTAGTTGCAGGTAGTGGTGCTGACAACATAGGTCAGCAATCTGGTGGCTGGTCGGTAACATGGCAAGGCACGGGCAATGTTAATTCTGACTTTCCTGGTGGCAGCTCTATTTATGATGGTTTTAAGCAAGTTGTAAACAGTGCTGGTGGTAATATTGAATTAGCTGTTGACGGCACATATAAGCAAAAGCCAGAGGTCGCTATTGTTGTGTTTGGTGAACAGCCTTACGCAGAAGGTATTGGCGATATTGACAATCTTGAATATCAACGTGGTAATAAAACTGACTTAGCGTTACTTAAAAAGCTTAAGGCTGAAGGTATTAAAGTTGTGTCGGTATTTATCTCTGGTCGTCCTATGTGGGTTAACGCTGAATTAAATGCGTCTGATGCATTTGTTGCTGCGTGGTTACCAGGTAGTGAAGGTGTTGGCGTAAGTGATGTACTATTCACTAAAGCTGATGGTGAAATTAATCATAACTTTAAGGGCAAACTATCTTTCTCTTGGCCTAAATCGGCGACACAAACCGTTGTAAACCGCTTTGATGAAGATTATGCCCCTCTATTGCCTTATGGTTTTGGTCTGCAATATGGTGACGAAAATACCTTACTTGATGATTTAAATGAAGTCGCTGAAAAGTCAGCTAATGCCGAGCAGTCGATGGTGTTATTTGAACATTCGGTAAAAGCACCGTGGTCGCTAAATGTTATTTCAGCTGAGCAAGCAATTGGTGTATCGAGTTCGGTTGTTGAACTGCCAGGTGTAACGTTAAGAACCATGGATAAAGATGTACAAGAAGATGCTCGCACCTTAGCCTTTACTGGTAAAGAAGCTGCTTCCGTGAGATTGCAAAGTACCTTTGTTGAAGATTTGCGTCAATATATCGAAAACGATTCAGCGTTAACTGTTCTTGTGCGAAAAGACCAAGAGTTTAGTGAGCCTGTAATGCTTGAAATGCATTGTGATGAAGTTGGTTGTCAAAAGTCGGTTGATATCAGCGCAGTAATGAAAGGTTTTACAATCCATGAATGGCAAGAGCTGAGCGTTGATCTTAATTGCTTTGTTAAACAAGGTGTTAATTTTGCCCGAGTTACAGTGCCATTTGGTATCAGCACGACTGGTCAAGGTGTTGTGTCATTTTCAACATTGAAATTGCAACCTAATAAAGCCAAGAATGCAACGATTAGCTGTCAATAAATAATCTATCTTGGTAATACTATCAAGTGTAACGCCCCTAACTTATAACAAATATTGTTCTGAGTTAGGGGCGTTTATTATGTAAAGCTGCCTAAATTTAAGTTTTAAGAAGAAACGAAGATGAACAAATTAAAAATAGCCGCTTGTTGGCTATTATTTATTAGTACTTTTGTCCATGCAACAGATACTATTCTCTACCCTTGGTATGATGAAGATAAATTCAAAGAAGATGCTTATTACCTCGCGTTACTTACACTTGCTCTAGAGTCTTCAAAAGAAGAGTTTGGTGACTATCAGCTTAAAAAAGCGGTACAGCCAATGTTTCAAAATAGAGCGCTTGTTGAGATTAAATACAATCGAAACTTAAGCGTTGCTTGGACTATGACCTCGAAACAGCGAGAACAAGAGTTAAACCCAATCAGAATACCGCTACTAAGAGGTTTAGGCGGTTACCGTATCTTTTTAATAAAGCAAGGGCAACAGCAGCTATTCTCAAATATTCAAAACGCTAAGCAATTGAAAAAACTTTTTGCTGGACAAGGACGGGATTGGCCTGATTCCTTTATTTTAACTGATAATGATTATCGGCTAATTACTGGGCCAGGGCACGCTACGTTGTTCAATATGTTACAGCATGGACGTTTTGACTATATGCCACGTGCATTACATGAAGCATGGAATGAAGTTAAGATGTTTGAGGGGGTGCAAGTAGAGACTTCATTAGCACTGCATTACCCATCACCCTATTACTTTTTTGTTAGTAATGACAACCCAAAACTTAAAAAACGGATAGAAGTTGGTCTTAGAAAAGCCGAAGAAAACGGTAGCTTTCAACGATTATTTGATACTCACCCAGTGACTCAAAACATGTTATCTGCGGCCAAGTTAGCGGACAGGCAGATTTTTGAATTAAAAAATGCTTTTATGTCAGTAGAAACTCAGCAAGTTGTGGAAAAAATTCCATTATTTAATTCCTCTAAGATTCATCACTAAAAGGACTTAAGTGCTTATGATTTATCCTTTATTTGAGTCACTACCTTTCTCTCAATATCCATCAACAAATCAAGCAAATCTGCGACACCGATAAAATGACCAAAGCAGGGTTTGCCATGAAGGGGATTGTTTTCGCCTTTAAGTGATTGATCAAATACTGCCCCTCGCCATTTAGCTGGATTAGCCGGCTCTTTATGATTGAATTGAAATACATTTAAGTGTGAAGAGGCGTTACGAATATGGCGGAAAAATTCAAAGATTTCTGAGCCGTCGTTATATTGTTTTACTGATTCATAGGCGGTATTTGCTAGCATCATACAACAAGAGGCAATATGTTTACTTTTATTAATGTCCCCTTTGAGCGCTTGTTCTCGGAGCTGAAAGGGGGCTAAATGTTTTGCTTTGGAATAAGCGCCAGGAAAACTGATCAGTTGATTTGCTGCTTTATAGATTTCTACGTCGGGTTCAAAGATAACTGGGCAGCCACATAGTGAGATAGAAAAGCTCGACACAAGATCGTAAAAGTATAAGTTTTTATTAAATTCATGGGACTGTACTTCTGCTTGCATTTTGACTCCTGAAACAACTAAGCCTGAAATGACTTTTAGCTGCTTAATCTACTGCTAAATTATTATTCTTGATGGCTGGTGATATGTAAACTGATATTTCTAAAGGTGTCGACCCAATAGTGGTTTCTGTGCTTTGCTAAAAAGCTAAGTAACGTCAGATGCGCTTTAGAAGATATAGCTAAATGATCACCACCTACGCCATGAAAAGTAAAATTTACCATGGTGCCATGACTCCCTGCTTCTTTAACTAAAGCTATTAATTGCTCGCCAGTTAAATTTTCAGCCGAAATAACAGAAACGCGTTTAATGTTAACGCTTTGCATGCTTTTGGGAATATCAGCTACGTTACTTTTAATACCAATAAATAAAGGCGTTACCTCTTTCAGGTAATCTTCACCGCCAGCTAAATTATCGGTACAAGGGAGGGTAAATGTTCTTAATTCTTGATTATCGAGTTGTTTCAATATGCTATTAGCTGTTTTTACTTCGCTAACAAGCTCTGCTAGCGTTTTTTTGTCTAGATCGTTTTCAGGGGTGACCCATGATCTATTCGGCAATGAACCTCGACAGGCATGATTAATAGTGTGATTGCCTAATTCATGTCCTTGCTCTGCTATCGCTTGCCATTCTTGTTTTCTCGTTTGAAAGACAGGAGAAGCCAAGGTTAAATAAAAACTGCCTTTTAAGTCATATTTGTTAAGGGCAGCCACTGCATTATCTAGTTGGCTATGCAGTGCATCATCATAAGATAAACTTACTGCTGCAAGCGTGTTATTAGGCCAAGTGAAGGTGTCATCAGCCGCATAAGCGGCAGATGACAAAAGCAACGTAGTGAATAAGCTAAAAACGCTTAACGGCATGATTAGGCTTTACAAAACCTGTCAATAAACGCTTCATGAGGAGGTAACTGTTTTACCGTGTTATCAATATTGCTCTTAATATGATCAAGGAAGCGCTTTAGTTCTTCATCACTCATATTATCAACAATAGGGTGATAGCTTTGCGGCGTTAAGCCTTGGCCGATCATCACTTGCATCCAAGAATCGTCAAAGAGCTCATTATTCTTTCTAAAGACACGACCTGTTTCTTTAAATAGCTTCAGCCTATGTGCTAATGCTTCTGGTATTGGCATGTTTTTACAGTGACGCCAGAATGGAGAATCATCTCTATTGGTGACACTATAATGCAAAATAATAAAATCTCGGGTGGTGGCAGTATCAAGCTTAGTTTGCATGTTAAATTCATCAACATCGCTTTGGCTAATGCCATTTTGTGGGAACATCCGCAACAAACGTACAATGGACTGTTGAATGAGGTGGATACTGGTTGATTCTAACGGCTCTAGAAAGCCACTTGATAACCCGACCGCAATACAGTTTTTATTCCAGTGCTTTCTGCGGGTACCAGTTCGGTATTTTATCACTAAAGGTTTGGTAATTTTCTCACCCACTAAGTTACTTTCTAATACTTCAAGGGCCTTTTCATCAGAGACATATTTACTGCAGTATACCATGCCATTACCCACCCTGTGTTGCAGCGGAATACGCCATTGCCAGCCAAACTCATGGGCAATTGAGCGAGTATAAGGTTTTGCTGCTTCTGTCGACTCTGTTTGTACGGCAATGGCAGAGTCACAAGGTAACCAATGTGACCAATCGTCAAAACCTGTGTGTAAAGCGCCTTCAATCAGCAATGCACGCTGGCCTGTACAATCTAAGAATAAATCTCCTTCGATATCGAGACCTGATTCAAGCGTCAATGAGTGAATATGTCCATTGTAATGGTCTACATTAACTTGTGCTATTTTACCTTCAACCCTTTTAACACCATGCTTTTCACTCATTTTTCGTAAATACTGACCATAACGAGTTGCATCAATATGATAAGCATAGTTAAGACCATTATTAGGTAGTTGAGCGAATTTATCATGTGAAGCGGTTACTTTTTCAAGGCAATAGTCGCCAAATTCAGAGGCGATGCCTTGCTGTCTACCTTTAGCCCAGAAATGTTGAAAGCCTGCGGCCCAACAATCCTTCCCGGTAACACCAAAGGCATGAAGGTAATCTTGATCTACATCGCGCCAACCTTCAAAGCTTATGCCTAGTTTAAAAGTACCATGAGTTGCTTTAAGGAACTCCGCTTCATTAATATTGAGTAGTTGATGAAAATACTGCAGGGTAGGGATCGTTGCTTCACCAACACCAACCGTTGCTATTTCGTCAGATTCGACCAAGGTGATATCTAAATTTTTACCCAGTAATTTTGAAATGGCCGCTGCCGCCATCCAACCCGCTGTTCCGCCGCCAGCAATAACAACTTTTTGTATTTTTTTGGTTTTCATAACAATACTAACCTTGTTGAAAAATTTTTCTTAAAAGGAAGTCAAACAAACATTACCGGTTTAACTTGTTAATTAACATTGATCTTATCTGTCTAGATGACTTATCACTTGATGGATTGAGCACACCAAGTTGTTCGTGAGGAATATAAGCTAATGCATTTGGGTCATCATTAAAAATGTAGTGTTTGAACATTTCAAACCATGCTTTTTTTTGCTCTGTGGGTAAACTTTTAATATTCAATAATGCATGCATCATAGCATCCATAGGCGCTCCCATATGCGAGCTTGAATTTTGCCACCAGTAGTTAATCAGTAGGTTAAATTTACTTAAGCCTTCTACATGATGCCACCATAAGCTTGGCAAAAATAAAGCATCACCAGGCGCTAAATCAGCAACCAATCCATGCTTGATGGCGGTGTTAAATTTTGGGTATTTAGCAAAGTCAGGTTGGTGAAAGTCAACTAGGCTGATCGCTTGTCCTGCTGGAGTGTGATCAATCGGGCCAATATAAAGGTTGGCTAGTTGATCAGGTGGAAACAGGGTAAAGCGCCTTTTTCCAGCGACACAGCAGGCGATATTGCTTGGCGTGTCATGATGAGCGGCAATACGGCTTTGATTGCTTAGCCAGAGACTAACTAATGGCTTATGTTGTGAAAGTGCCGCAATATCATTTTTTTGTCTAAAGTTCGGCAAGAGCTTGTCTACATGTGTTGAACCAACATATAACGAGTCAGCTTTAGCATCATTTTGTGATTTGAGTAACTGTATTAACACCTCATCAAACTGTGCGGCTTGTTTGCTAAAATTAAAGCCTGAAAAGTCTTCACTATAAAATAAGCGACCGTTGTTTTTATAATCACTGACACCCATGCCAACAGGCATACCTTGATAATATTGATTAAGGTAATTAGCTGCTTGCTCTGACGACTCTTTTGCCGCTTGAACAATTGGCCAGTCATTGACAAGTCCTTTTAAAATGATGGGCTCATTTGACATCAGTACATCATCAGGAATGTTGTCAGGGGAACAAGTGGTGACTTGTTTTACCTTAGCCATTTTGGCGAATATATCAGTAATAGCAGTAGCTCCTAACTCTTCAGGTACTTGTTTGCTTTATGCTTGGACAAGTTTATCTTTGTGCTGTATTAACGCATTGATATTTTCATGTGAAGCAATCACCATATAAATCAATTTCAATAGACCTGATTTATTTAGTTTTTCTAACTGCTCACCAGTTAGTGCCATTAGCTTTTCTTCATTGATGGTATAAAACCCAGATAGACGGTTATTTGAGCCATTCGTTAGTTGGATGTCTAAGTTAAAAGATTCAAATAAATCTAACTCAACTAAAGTATCCATAAATAATTTTGTTGAAGGCTTACTTTCATGTATCGCTTTAAGTGTTGCACTCACTCTGTCGATATATTCGCTATTACCACCGTGTGGTAGGAAAATATCAGTGCCTTCTTCTTTGTTTACTCTCGGGTTGTCTAAGTCTAAATGAATAACCTGTGTTTCTATTGATTCTCCATTTTCAACCCGCGTTTGATTACCTATTAAAAATGGCTCACGTTCAATCATTAATGGTATATAGCTGGCATGCCACTCTTCATTTCTTAAAAATAAATTTTCTTTTTCTTCAAAGCCTAACAGCGCTAGCGCAGTATAAGTGTTACTTGCGTTATCTTTGTGGAAAAAGATAGGGTAGTCGGCTTGTAGGTGCTTGAATTCAAATGGATAAACAACACTATACATGGTGTTATTGCCATATTTCTCAGACTTTTCAGTAATGATTTTTAGATCTTGGTGATCAATATTATTTAATAAAACGTGATTAGCCATGGTAACTCCGACTGTAAATTTAAAAGAGTAATAAAGTTAGTAGGTGTTCGCACTTGTGTTAACTTTACTTTGAATAAGGTAATCGATTAATGCTCGATTGCTAGGTAAACCCGCTAAATATTTTTGGCAGAGTTGTTTGTTCTCTGCTAGGTGTTTACCACTAATATTGGCGTTGTCATATCGCCTGTCAGTTGTTCTTGCATTGGTTTTAAAGCCCATACCGTAGAGAATATATTGATAACTAGCGGCAGGAAATATTTCTTCTATTTCGGTAAAGTCTGTCTCTTATACACATCTCCGAGCCCACGAGACCGTACTAGATC
>OLII01000156.1_pt1 | contig 26349 bp, 27 predicted proteins | sample 1609481 | NCBI WGS metagenome assembly OLII01 (sample SAMN05416859, study PRJEB24817) | seawater metagenome | isolation source: Sea water | place: Canada:Atlantic | collected 2013-11 | reverse complement strand
CTTTTGAAATTCCTGCGTCAGCAGCCATTGCATCGATTAAATCTGATTTGTTCATGATTTGTAAATTTTAAAATTAATTGATCTGATATTTCGCTTAACTAAGCTAAACAAATATAGCAGGAATAAGGGCTCATGCAAGAAATGAGCCTAAAAAAAGCAGGTTTTGTTAATAAATGACATCAAATTGTTAATAACCAAAGAGAAAAAACAGTTGAAATCTTTAAAACCTTATAAATAAAGGGGTCTAGGCCATTCTCGAAGTATCAGAAAATTGAAAACCATTTAACAAACTCTGTGCATCCATTTTTCTTTTCCCAGAAAGCTTTATTTCATGAATCATTAAATAACCATTTGCAACCGCCACTTTTAAAGATTTCTTGGTAGCATGCAAAGACCCAATGCTGTCTGTATGTTTTTCATATACTTTCTCTACGCGATATAGTTTCGCTGTGATTTTTTCGTTGTTGGTGATGATATGCGTCCAAGCAGCCGGATATGGATTCAAACCTCGTATCTTATTGTAAATAGCATCTAAGGAAGCACTCCAGTCAATTTTACAATTTTCTGGAAATAATTTATAGGCAGTTTTTTCTTCCAGTGCAGGCTGTTTGTAGGTAGTTACAGTATCATTTTCAATGTGCTGTACAGTTTCTAAAACGAGTGCCGCTCCGAGGTGCATTAATCTATCATGAAGTTGACCAACAGTTTCACTGGCTTCAATAGTTGTTTCCTTTTGTAAAATGATTTCACCAGTATCAATTTTATCATCAATAAAAAAGGTGGTAACTCCTGTTTTGGTTTCTCCATTTATAATGGCCCAATTGATAGGAGCTGCACCGCGGTATTCAGGCAATAAGGAGGCGTGTAAGTTAAAGGTGCCATAGGTTGGCATGTTCCAAACCGCTTTGGGAAGCATTCTGAATGCGACCACAATTTGTACATTGGCTTTCAAGTCTGCCAAGGTCTGCACAAAATGAGGATCTTTAAGATTGGTAGGCTGGAGAATGTTTAAATTTTGAGAAAGGGCATATTTTTTAACAGCCGATTGATTGAGTTTTCTTCCGCGACCGGCAGGCTTGTCAGGCGCCGTAATTACACCCGCAATTGTATAGTGTTGTTCGACTAAATTTTTTAGGATGGTCACCGCAAAATCTGGTGTTCCCATAAATACAATTCGTAAATCTCTCATTTTTTTAGATGGTATTGATTGAGGTGGTTGATGTCTATGATTTCTTCAGACAATAGCTGTTGCAAATTTAGTAAAATGGTGGCTTCAGTAGCAGTAATGTGATTGCAGATTTGATGAGAACTTGCAAGTTTTTCGCGTTTTAGGTAGTTGGTGATATCGGTAGATACATCAATGAATGTGTTTTTTTTATCTAAACAAACATCACACATCCCGCAGGCATGCATTCTTGTTTCATTGAAATAAGACAGGATTTGAATGCTCCTGCAGACGGAGTTATTCTTTACGAGTCCAATGAAATCAACAGACTTTTGAATTTGTTGTTGTATGTGTTTTTGGATGTTTTTTGAAATTCGGTTGATGCTTCTGTCATCTTCTCTTGGGGTTAAGAAGGTGATGTCAGCATTTTTTGTAGCTTTTTTATAGTCAATGATTCCCTCAGTGTGCAGTTGCGCTAACATCGAAACTACTTCAGCAGATAACAGTCCTGCTTTTTTAGCTAGCCAAAACTCATTTATTTTTGTTTCTTGTTCAAAGAGCCCGCCAAAACTTCGGAGCAAAAGCTCAATGAACGTGCTCATTTTTTTATGCGTTCGCCTGTAGGCAAGTACTTTTTTTCCACTTGCTAAAAATTGAATTGTTGATTTTTTGTGGAAATCATTCGAGATTTCTAGGATGCCATTATTTTGTAGCAGTCTCAAAGTCATATCAACTTTAGCACTGTTGTATTGATAGCGGTTGCAAAATGAGAGTAAGTTAAATTCAAAACTTGTCTCGGGCATTTCGCCGAGGGCAATTTGGTATTGTTGAAATAACGATTTGTAGCTGCTTTTTATTTCTTGAATTGATGGGTATGTACTTTTCATTTTATCCAAAGACATGCGAATATCGTTGGCATTGAATAAAACAGCTGCGAATGCCTTCGTACCATCTCTCCCTGCTCTTCCTGCTTCTTGAAGGTAGTTTTCTATACTTGTGGGCAAGTCTAAATGAACAACCACTTTGACATTGCTTTTGTCTATGCCCATTCCAAAGGCATTTGTGGCAATCATAATGGGAGTTTTTTCTGCCATCCAATTGTCAAATGCTGTTTGTTTTTCAACACGCGTTAAACCACCATGATAGTAACTTGCATTGAAATTGTTTGCATTCAAAAAACCTGCGATTTCTTGGGTTCTATTTCTGCTATTTACATAGACAATAATGGGAGCTTTTGTTTTTGTACATATCTGAATTAAACGCCCCAGTTTATCATCGGTATGAAAGAATTGATAGGCCAAATTTTTTCGATGAAAAGACTGTTTGAAAATAGTAACATTGCTCAGTTCAAGACTGCTTGAAATGTCTTTTAAAACCTTCTTAGTGGCTGTTGCTGTAAGGGCAATAAAGGGGGCGTCGGGTTTTAGTTCTTTTAGCACGGCAATGTTGCGATAGGAAGGTCTAAAGTCATGACCCCATTCAGAGATACAATGTGCTTCATCTATGGCAATGAGGTTGATTTCTAATTGCTTGATTTTTTCTTGTATGAACTTTGATTGAAGTCGTTCGGGTGATAGGTATAAAAACTTGTAGTTGCCGTATCTTAGATTATCGAATTGTAGTATTAGATCATCTTGTTCTGTCCCTGAAGCTAGAGCGAGCGCTTTTATTCCTTTTGCCTGTAATGCAGCTACTTGATCTTGCATGAGTGCAATTAGTGGAGATACCACAATGCAAATTCCGGGTGTAGCCATGGCAGGTACTTGAAAACAAACAGATTTTCCCCCACCTGTAGGTAACAATGCAATGGTATTTTCTTTGCGCAATACCGCTGCAACAATCTCTTGCTGCGGCGTCCTAAAAGAACTGTAATTCCAGTATTGTTTTAATATCTGTAGTGGATTTGTCATATTTCGCGTTACAGCGAATCTAAAATAAAATCGGCTCTTTCTTTTACCGTACCAAAAGGTACTGTTATTATTTCATACCCAATGTCAAGATAGGCTTTTTTTAAATGCTCATTGAGTGCTACTGCAATTTCAAAAGTCTCATAGCGCTCGTTGTCAGAAACAAAAATCTCTTTCCAAGGCGGTAGCATAAAAACTTTTTGGTATTTGTAGGTAGTGCTCTTCTCAACAAAGTAAGCGGGATACACAGTATTTGAGTAGTTCATATATGCATGTACATCTGGAATTCCCCTATCAAAAAATACCACAGACTCATCGCATGCATCAGCCTCTTTATACTGTTTTTCTCTGCCTTCTAACAAAAGTTTACTAAATAACAAAGGGTCGGTTAAAAACAATTGATCAATGCCTTCTTTTTGAGCTTCTAAAATGATTTCACGCGATATTTCTGGTTTGCAATGATATCCTCTGGCAATTAATTCGTTTAAAACTGTAGATTTACCCGTTCCCGGTCCGCCAATAATCACTATTTTTTGTTGCATAAGGCAAAAATAATCGATTCTATGAATAAAAATAAGAATATAGTGTAATTTTGTAGATAAAATAAAAGTAAACCAAATAATAATGAGTGATAAGGTAGCGTTTTACAAAAAGTTAAAAGAGAGCTTAGAAAATACAACGGTGTTTCCGGCAGACTATTTATATAAATTTATTGTTCCTGCAAAAGACAATGGAGTGCAAGAAATTGAAGCCTTGTTTGAAAAGAAGCGAGCAGCTATTTCTACAAAAGATTCGAAAACAGGTAAATACATTAGTGTTTCCGTTAAGGTGAAGCTTGCTTCCGCTGATGAAGTTATCTCTTATTACGAACAAGCGGCCTCCATAGAGGGTATTATTTCTTTGTAAACACGATGCAACAAACTATGAAAAATATAATTTTTTTACTCTGTGTACTGCTTTCTTCTTGGAGCTATGCACAAAAAGATTCGGACGTTTTATTTACAGTAGGTAATACCTCAATAACTGTTTTAGAGTTCAAACAGGTGTATGAGAAAAACCAATCGTTACTCAAAGACGAAAAGCAGAAAGATGTCAAAAACTATTTGGATTTGTATGTCAAGTTTAAATTGAAACTTGCAGAAGCAAGACAACTAAAATTAGATACGGCATCCGTCTATAAAAAAGAAGTAGCCTCTTATAAAAACAACCTAATGACTCCCTATTTGCGAGACAGTGCTTTTATAGAGAAACTGATGAAAGAGGCGTACTACAGAACCAAGTATAAAGTGAATGCAAGTCATATTTTGGTAAAGCTTCCGAGAGATATTTTGCCAAAGGATACGCTGCCTTTCTACACAAAAATAATGCAAGCTCGTGAAGCAGTACTCTCAGGTCAAAAATTTTCTGACGTAGCGCTGCAATATTCTGAGGATCCATCTGTAAAAACAAATTATGGGGATTTAGGATATTTTACCGCTTTTAGAATGGTGCGTGCGTTTGAAGATGCGGCATATGAAACCAAGGTAAATGAAGTTTCAAAACCATTCAAAACCAATTATGGATATCATTTTGTAAAGGTAAACGATGTGCAACTTTCTGAGGGAGAAGTTGAGGTTGCACATATTTTTATCAACGAGGGTTCAAAGAATGCCAAGGAACAAATAGATAGTGTCTATACCCAATTAATAGGTGGTGCAGATTTTGATGCATTGGTTTTAAAGTATTCTACAGATAGAAGATCACGCTCGAAATCGGGTAAACTTCCGAAATTTGGCACGGGAAGAATGCCAAAACCATTTGAAGATCAGTCTTTTCAGCTTGTTCATACAAATGACTTTACAAAACCTTTTCGCACACGTTATGGATGGCACATTGTGAAACTTTTAAAAAAGCATCCTGTAACGTCTTTCAAAGAAATGAAAACTGAACTCGAAAAGAAGGTAAATGCAGCAGGAGGGGCCAGGCTGTCTGATGAAATGATGTTGACCAAACTCAAAGCAAAGTACAACATCAATATAGATGCAGGGGCTAAGAAAATATTTGACGATCCTCAAATCAGAACAAAGAGCAGAGCTGCCTTGAGTGAAACCCTAGTTAGTATTGAGACCAAACAAATTGCGCAATACCATTTTTATGATTACATACTCAATCGAAAGGGGACATCAATTTCAGTGTTATTTGAGAATTTTTTAAATCAAGAAGTGTTGAATTACTTTAAGGAAAACTTAAGACACACCTCACCTAGATTTGGTAGCTTGTTGCAAGAGTATGAAGAAGGTGTTTTGGTTTTCGATTTCATGCAAAAAAAAGTATGGGATATTGCATCGAATGATGCAGCAGGATTGCAAGAATATTTCGAGTCGAACAGTAAGAATTATAACTTCAAAGATCTCACAAAGAATAAAGGGAAAGTTATGAGCGACTATCAAGCGTATCTCGAAGAAGACTTGGATAATACCCTAAAAAATAAGTATCCTGTTGAGGTGCGGCACAAGGTGCTCAAAAAAATCATAAGATTCTATAAAAAAGATGAATAAAAATAGTGTATATCTTTGTATTTTACTGAGTTGTATCTCATGCCAATTGTTTGATTTTGAGAAAAAAGAAAAACGCGCGGTTGCACCAATAGCTCAAGTGCATAATTCTTTTTTATATGCGAAGGATATTGCAAAGTTACTGCCTCGAAACCTCTCAGAAAAGGACAGTGTGTTGCTGGTACAAAGTATCATCTCGAACTGGGCAATACAGCAAATCTTGAGAAAAAGAGCAGAGGAAAACTTATCTTCAGAAGAAAATAGTAGTTATGCAAAGCTAGTGCAAGATTACAAGAATAGTTTGTTGGTGAACGGGTATAAAGAACGACTCATCAAGCAGCAATTAGATACAGTTATTTCGTTGGAGGAACTGCAGCAATATTATGCATTGAATAACCAGAATTTCCGACTAAATGAACCGCTCATAAAGATTAAATATTTACATTTTGGAAAAAATGTTTTGGAGCCAAAAAAGATCATCAAACAGTTCAAATCATCTAGCTATCAAGATCTTATTTCACTAGAAAATCAAGAATTAAATTTTAAAGCTGTGAACTTAAATGATTCTACATGGATTCGGGTCGAGGATGTTTTGTTAAAAATTCCGAAAATTAAACAGAATTTGAGTAGAATATTGTTAAAAAAAACAAAATTCATACAGAAAAAAGATTCTTTAGGGCTATATTTGGTCGCTGTAAAAGATGTGTTAAAAAGGAACGATATAGCACCACTAAACTATATAGCGCCTACGATAAAGCAATTGATTTTACACAAAAGAAAACTAGAACTAATTAGGGATATAGAAAAAACCTTACTGAACGATGCAATACAGAATGAGCACTTTAAAGAATATTAAAAATTATCCATTACTCATATTGCTGCTAATGCTCTTTGCAGGAGGCATGCATGCACAAGAAAATAAAATTGATGGAGTAGATGTTGTTATAGGAAAAAATGTTGTTTTGAGTTCTGACATTGCAAAATTCAAATTAGACATTGAGCAACGTAGTGAAGGGAAAATTCAAATTTCTGACTGTGAAATGTTAGAGCAATTAATGTTGCAAAAGTTATTGTCGCATCATGCGGTTGTTGACAGTGTGATTGTTTCATCAGAAGAGGTAACAGCGAACGTTGATAGAAATATTGCCTACTTTACGCAGCAATACGGTAGTCTTGAAAAAGTTATTGAAACCTATGGCTTTAATGACGAGGATGATTTGAGAAATGAATTGTTTACCATTGAAAAAGAAAATATTTTAGTTCGAAAAGAACAAGAGAAAATCAATGAAGGTGTTGACATAACGCCAGAAGAGGTTCGAATTTATTTTAACAGTTTGAAAGACGCTGATGAATTGCCAGAATTTCAAGCAGAAATAGAAATGGCGCAAATTGTGTTGCATGCAAGGCCAACGGAAGAGGAGAAAGAAAGAATTGTAAAAAAATTGTCTGCAATTAAAAAAGAAATTGAAGAAGGATCAAGTTTCAAAATGAAGGCAATTTTGAACTCTGATGATCCCTCGGTAACTCAGAATGGCGGTAAGTTAGGAACCATTACAAAAGAGACGAATTTTATAAAAGAATTTAAAGAAGTTGCTTTTTCTTTAGATGTTGGTCAGATTTCAGAACCTTTTGAATCAGCTTTTGGCTATCATATTATCAAGTTACACGCCATAAAAGGGAGATCAAGAGACGTTTCGCACATCTTAATGCAGCCAGAAATACTAAGTGCAAAATTAGAAGAAGTAAAAAAGAAAATTTCAGAGATTCGGGATGATATTCTTTCTGAGAAAATTACGTTTGAAGAAGCAGTGAAGAAATACTCTGAAGACGAACAAACGAAAAATAATAACGGGCTTATTATAAATCCAATGACCAATGAAACTAGGTTTGATTTGACAAGAATGGATCCGTCACTGTATGCACGTGTAATCAATACAAAAAAAGGAGAAGTCATAGAACCTTTTTATGATGAAACACGAGAAGGAGAGAAGATGTATAAGATCATCTATATGAAAGATAGAACGTTAACTCACAAAGCCGTGCTTGTAGATGATTATGTGAAAATTCAAAAACTTGCTTTACAGAAAAAGAAAGAAGAGAATATTTCAAAATGGTCTCGTGAAAAAATCAATGATACGTATATCAAAATTGGAGATTCCTATAAATGTGAGTTTGAAAATAACTGGAGAAAAGTAAACTAATCGTGCATGTCTGATATCACTGCAATTGAACATTTAGTAAAGAAAACAAGACTATTAAAAGAAGAAATAGCCAAGGTAATTGTCGGGCAAACCGAAGCTGTAAACTATGTGCTGTTGTCTGTATACTGTGGTGGGCATTCTTTGCTTATTGGAGTGCCTGGCCTTGCTAAAACTTTACTTGTACAAACCGTATCGGACGCTTTAGGTTTGGACTTCAAAAGAATTCAGTTTACCCCAGATTTAATGCCATCTGATATTTTAGGGAGCGAAATATTAGATGAGAATCGGGCTTTTACCTTCATCAAAGGACCTATTTTTAGTAACATTATTTTGGCTGATGAAATCAATAGAACGCCACCTAAAACACAAGCCGCACTGCTAGAAGCCATGCAAGAGAGGTCTGTAACTGTGGCAGGGCAGCACTATAAATTGGATTTGCCTTTTTATGTGTTGGCAACTCAAAATCCTATTGAACAAGAAGGAACCTACCCGTTACCAGAAGCTCAATTAGATCGTTTCATGTTTTCTATTCAATTGGAATATCCATCTTTTGAAGAGGAAGTAGAAGTAGTGAAAAGTACAACATCCGATAAAACTCATGAGCTAAGCCCGGTTTTCTCATCCGAAGAGATTTTAGAAATTCAACAATTGGTTCGACGAATTCCTGTGGCAGACAATGTAATTGAGTATGCGGTGACATTGGTTGCTAAAACCAGGCCAAATGATAAAAGGGTGTCTGATTATGTGAAGCAATATGTAGATTGGGGTGCAGGACCAAGAGCATCTCAGAATTTAATTCTAGCTGCAAAGGCGCATGCCGCGATGCATGGGAAATTCTCACCAGACATTGAAGACGTGAAGGCGGTGGCAATTCCAATTTTAGCCCACCGGGTTGTGAAAAATTACAAAGCGGAAGCCGAAGGGATTTCCATTACTGATATCATTAGCTCATTGTTATAACATGAAAACAAAAAAACTGTATGCCATTGTTGTGCTGGTTTTTATTGCTTCCTTCTTATTAGCCCGTTGGCTATTCTCATTATTAGGAGCATAAATCGGTATAACTGTGCAGTATAACTGCACAGATTATGTTGTTGTTGCGTTTTCGAAGAAGCTGAATACATTTCCTCCATATCTTTTTGAATAGCTGTAGTTTGCATGGGCAGAGAGATCTGTATGCTTTGAATGTTCAATAACCAGCAATCCATCCTCATTCAGCAGTGTTCTTTCAAAAATAAGGGTCGCAACTTTTAAGAATTGTGCTTCGTCAAAATCATAAGGAGGATCTGCAAAGATAACATCTCCTTTCAATGCTGTTTTCTCTAAAAATGCATACACATCGCTTTTGTAGGTTGTAATATCTAAATCAAGCTGTTTTGCTGTTTCTCGTATAAATTTAATACATCCAAAGTGTTTGTCTATGCTGTAGATGTTTTGTGCCCCGCGAGAAGCAAATTCAAAACTGATGTTACCGGTACCTGAAAACAAATCAATCACCGCCAAGTTTTCAAAATAATAGTGATTGTTTAAGATGTTGAATAAAGATTCTTTGGCCATATCTGTTGTGGGTCTTACAGGCAGATTTTTTGGGGCTGACAATCTTTTGCCTTTATGTTTTCCGGAGATGATACGCATGCTATGGTGTGGTTATATAATTGCTATGATTGGGTATGTTTTCATTCAAATCAAAAAATGAATGATCCATTGGAATAAAGTGGATGTTTCTAATGTACTGATAGGTGATTTGATACAGCTCAGATGTTTCTTCGATAGCACCTAGGAATACCAAATGAAGGATCTCAGGGTTCAGTTCCAATTGCTCTGCTGTAAATAGGATGTAGTATATGAAATCTTCTTTTGTGCTGTGAGAAAATGAGTTGTACAAAAGCAATTTAGAATCTTGTAGCACAACAATATCAAAACAGTTCGCACTCACATGAACAAAAAATTGCAGTGCAGTATTGTTTTTAGCGTGTAAGATTAATTTATCAATAAGCACAGTTGCATGGTGTTTGTACTCAAAGGTACCAAACTTTTGAAAAAAGAAATTATTAATATTGACATAAGGTATATACACATTCTGAATGTCTAATTGTTGTAATGCGTCAAAAGCAATAAAATCAGTTTCCAATGTTTTGATGCTGTAGGCGAGATAGGTATTTAATTCGTTTTCATCAAATAAAGGAGTAGGTACAAGAGTTGCTAAGTTATTCTGATGGATTACAGTAACTTGCTCAAATTTTTGTTCAAATATGTTGCTATTTTGTTGGTAGAGCACTTCAATTTCTTTGAGCAGTGCTTCAGGTGTAATGACAGGGGAACTAAAGGTATAAAACGTCAAATACTGTATCTCTTTCGTTTCTGTATTAGATATACAAAAAGAAAATCCATCCAAACTAAATTGGATGGATACTGATTTTCTAAAAGAATCTTTAGTTATTTTAGTTATCGTCTGTTTTTGCACGATCATTTTTATCATAAGAAGGTGGCCAGTTACCACCAGTTGTTACTTCACTTAAAGAACCAACTGAAACAAGTTCTCCTTTTATTTCATCTGTTGTATTTGCTTCTAGTTCTTGTTTTACTAAAGAAGGATCCATGCCTTGTAAAACATCTATTTTGGCAACACTTGCAAAGAAAACATCTACTTGTAAACCGGCTACTTTTTCAACAGTTCCCAATTGAATGGTAAATTCCTTATCGGTATCTGGAACATTTGCCATGTTCTTGTAATCTCTTCCGTCAAATTTAGACAATACAGGCTCGTATCCAATGGTATCTGTAACTCTTTTTTCTACATCCACCATAATTGGCTGCCATCTTGTTCCTTTATTTACTTTCTCTACAACAGTTGTCGTATTTGTTAATGCCAATTGTGCAGTGTCTATAAATTGAATCAATCCGCTAATGCTATCTGCATATTTCCCTGTTACTTCTTTATGAGCAATTTGTCCATCTCTAATCATTTTTAACTGTTCAATAACTTTTACATAAACTATTTTCTTGTTTTTATGAAAATTAATTGGTTTCATCACACCGTCATAAATTTTCCAAGTTAAAAGGAAAGCTAAGGCGAGCAAAAGTATTGAAAGTAATGGTCTCAATTTTAATGGTAAGAACTTTACAATTAAAAAAGCAAGAACACCGGTAACAAGAATAGCGGCAATAATAGTAAGTATCATTGGTATAGTTTTTAAAATGATTATTCGCAAATCTACAATTTTTTTTTACACATAAAAATTTTTAAGCATAAATCAATTCTTATCTTTGGAATTTGATTTTTTATGATAGAAACACCAACTGCATTTTACAAAGAACTGCTTCAAAAATTTCCATTTGAACCCACGCGAAAACAGTCGCAATTGCTCAACGATTTATCAGTATTTATTTTTGAGAATAATGACAAAGCATTGTATCTGTTAAAGGGATATGCGGGTACTGGAAAAACGACCACCATAAGCACGGTAGTGAATTCGCTTTGGAAGGCAGGACATAAAGCGGTGTTACTCGCTCCTACAGGCAGGGCGGCTAAAGTGATTTCTGGGTATTCTAAACGACAAGCGCTTACGATACATAAGAAAATTTATTTTCCTAAGAAACAACAAAATGGCTCCGTAGATTTTGTGATGCAACCTAACAAGCACAGCAATACCATTTTTATCGTAGATGAGGCCTCTATGATTCCCGACAACCGGAATAATTCTAAATTGTTTGAAACGGGCTCTTTGCTGGATGATTTGATTCAATATGTGTATGCCGGTAAGAAATGTAAACTGGTGTTTATAGGAGATACGGCACAGTTGCCCCCGGTGCAATTAAATGTGAGTCCAGCACTTGAGGCCAGGACCTTAGAATTAGACTATCACAAAGAGGTAACAGAACTTGAATTGGATGAAGTGATGCGTCAGCATGAAAATTCGGGTATTTTAGCCAATGCAACCCATTTAAGAATGCTCATAGACAATGCAGCTAGCAATTTTCAATTCGATGTAAGTTTTGCAGACATCGTTCGACTGGAGGATGGCTATGACATTGAAGACGCCATTCATAGTGCATACGACAATGCAGGTGTTGAAGATACTGCTTTTATTGTGAGATCTAATAAAAGAGCCAATCAATACAACCAGCAAATTCGCACAAAAATTCGTGGTCAAGAAAATGAAATTTCAACAGGCGATTATGTGATGGTTGTCAAGAATAATTATTTTTGGTTGAAAGATTCTTCGGAAGCAGGGTTTATAGCAAATGGCGACATTTGTGAGATTACTAGAATTCAATCAATCAAAGAATTGTATGGTTTTCGTTTTGCAGAAGTGGAAGTTAGAATGATTGATTATCCGAATCAAAAGCCTTTCGATACGGTGTTGCTGTTAGATACATTGACCAGTGAAACACCTTCTTTGACTTATGAAGAATCCAATAAGCTGTATCAAGCTGTTCGAGAAGATTTTGCCCATGAGAAATCAAAATACAAGCAGTTATTGGCCATAAAAAACAATAAATTTTTCAATGCTTTACAAGTGAAGTTTTCCTATGCGATGACCTGTCATAAATCGCAAGGAGGCCAATGGAAAACGGTATTTATAGAACAACCTTACCTTCCAGACGGCCCGAGCACGGCGTATTTGAGATGGTTGTATACAGCGGTAACAAGAGCACAAAACACCTTGTACTTAATCGGTTTTAAAGATGATTATTTTATCGAATGATCAATCAAAGTAGTATCCAATGCGCAAACTGCCATAAGTGTTGCTTTTCGTAGCTCTTGAACTCTTTAGTTTTTTTGTGTGAAAATGATAGGTATATCCATATTGAAATCTGCGGTAATAATACGAATATCCGAGTTCTAAAGAAAAATGAAAAGGCATGACATCAAAAGTAACTGGGCTGGTATTGTTTAAAAAACTGCCTTGAATTGTAGCATCATATGCCGCATAAGTGATCATGGGCTTTATGTTAAAAAATGACTCGGCATTATTTTGACCTGATTTTTTGTTTAAGTTGGTGTTGAATGCGACAGAATTGGATGGTTTTTCTAATTGTTTTGTTCCAATTCTAGCGTAGAAACCAGTTGATATATTCGCAAATATAGTTCCTAATTTTAGTATGTTATAACTACTTAAATCAAAGTGAGAGGAACTTATTTTAGGCAAATATTTCAAGTATGTGCTATTTAAATTGATCGCAAAGGCATTGTGTATTTGGTGTTTCCATCCTGCTGCATCTGGAAAATTGTAGATCGAGTGTATGAAGTTTTGAAGTTCTTTCGCTTTGGCTTGTGAACCTATGACACCTATTTGAACCTGTATTTTTAAAATATTCTGCGAGTCATATGCGCTAGTTTGACCATATTGGGCATACAGATATCCGGCAAAAGGTCTGTCATGATCACTTGCCAAGGATAAGCTTGGCTTTGCAGGAGTATACATCATGTGTCCGATTTCATAGGAATGAATTTTTTTTTCCAACGCATCATTTGTGGCATTAGAAATACTTCTCAGTGTTACAAACAAACCACTGGTGTAATAACGATCTCGATAGGTAGAAGTATATAAATCATTGTCTGTTAGCAGGCTTAGTTGTTTTGAAAAAGAATTTTGAGAGGAGCTTTTTACAGATAGAAATATGAACATTAATACAGAAAGAATACGCATAAAGCGAAGATAAAACATATTCTTTAATATGGATTGTTTTGGTGTTGTAATTCGGCATTTTTTTGTAAGTTTAAAGGTGATTAAAATTTGATGTTTTAGATGAATAAAAATGAATTACTTTCTTTTGAGGAAGTGCAAAATATAAACACAAAGGAAGAGCTCATGCAAGTCCTTCAAAGTAAAAATAAATCTTTTCAAAAAATTGAATCGACCTTAGTGTATGAAAATGAATTGCGAAATTTACAAATAGAACTGGTCAAATTACAAAGATGGATTGAAAAAACAAACAAACGAGTAGCTGTCATTTTTGAAGGTAGAGATGCTGCGGGAAAAGGAGGAAACATACGGCGTTTTATGGAGCACTTAAATCCAAGATCTACGCGCTTGGTTGCGCTCAATAAGCCAACTAGTGTAGAAAAGGGACAATGGTATTTTCAACGATACATCAAAGAATTACCAAATCCTGGAGAGCTTGTTTTTTTTGATAGAAGTTGGTACAACAGAGCTGTGGTTGAACCTGTCATGGGGTTTTGTGACAAACAGCAATATAAGGAGTTCATGACTCAAGTTCCTGAATTTGAACACATGCTATACGAGGATGGTTTGATTATTATTAAATTTTGGTTGTCCATTTCTAAAGATGAACAATTAAGAAGGTTTGAGGCACGCAAAAGAACGCCTTTGAAAAGATGGAAATTTAGCCCTGTAGATAAGAAGGGGCAATTGTTATGGGATGACTATACACATTATAAGGAAGAGATGTTTAGCAAGTCACATACCACCTATAGTCCGTGGATGATTGTAAAGACAAACAGTAAGAAAGTAGCCAGGTTGGAATGTATAAGGCATGTACTTTCTCAATTTGATTATGAAGGAAAAGAGTCAGCAGCTACCACGTTATTAACCGACCCAAACATTGTCATGCGGTACTTTAGATCTGCGCATCAAATAGATTAAATATGGAAAAAATAGACATACCACTCATCGAGAAGAAAATAAATTCTAAAAAAGGACTGTTAGCACTAGCTTCAAAAGAGCCCATTAATATAGAAAGAGCGATTCGATATGTAGATTATGAAAAAAAATTAGAAAAACTTCAGGTAGAGTTGATCAAGCTTCAAACATGGGCAATCGAAAATAACGAACGAATTATTGTGCTATTTGAAGGGAGAGATGCCGCTGGTAAAGGAGGGGCTATTCGAAGAATAACAGAACGTATCAACCCAAGGCACATGCGTATTGTGGCATTGGCAAAGCCAACGGAAGACGAACAAAGTCAGTGGTATTTTCAGCGCTATGTAAAGCAACTACCAAAAGCTGGTGAAATGGTTTTTTTTGATAGGAGTTGGTACAACAGAGCAGTAGTTGAGCCTGTGAATGGTTTTTGTACAAAAGAAGCCTATGACGTATTTATGAATCAGGTAAATGATTTTGAACGCATGATTACTGAGTCAGGTACCTATTTGGTGAAAATATACATGTCAATCTCAAAAAAAGAACAAGAAAAACGTTTTTTAGAAATTAAAGCGAGTCCACTGAAACAATGGAAAATGACAGCTGTAGATGAGCGTGCACAAGAACTTTGGGATGATTATACCTTCTATAAAAAGGCCATGTTTGAACGAACCAATACCGCCAATTCTCCTTGGAAAGTGATACGAGCAAATAGGAAGACAGATGCAAGAATACATGTCATAGATCACATTCTAAAAAAGATACCATATGATAAGAATATAGAGGTGTAGTTCTCTGCCAACTCATGAGAAGTTTTTAGCATTTATGTGTGCGGTCTCATAGGATCTGTATATTTTTGTAGCGCATGAAAAGGTTGGTGTTAATTTCAAATTTAAAGAGGAAGTAAAATGGTGTTTTGTATTGGAGATGCGGTTGCTGTGATAGACGATGTTGTCAAAGGAGAAATTACGAAAATTGTGGGAGATGATATTTACATTCAAGATACCTCGGGGTTGGAGTTTGTATATGATGCTTCAGAGCTTGTAAAAGTTGATCGTGATCAAAGCCGACTGGCAACGTATAACAAAGCAAGCAATCATTTGTTGCAAAGCAAAATTGCTGCGGCAACTAAAAAGAAAGCACCTGTTTTTAAGAAAAGTAAGAGTGAGCTTGTTTTTGAAGTAGACTTGCATATTCATAAACTCGTTAAATCATCCAAGGGTCTTGATAATTTTGACATGTTAAATTTGCAGATAGCTACTGCAAAGCGAAAATTAGAATACGCAATTCAAAAAAGAATTTCTAAAGTGGTTTTTATTCATGGAGTGGGTGAGGGCATTTTAAAATCTGAATTACAGTTTCTGTTTCAGAAGTATCCTGTAAATGTGAGTGACGCATCCTATCAGAAATATGGTTTAGGAGCCACAGAAGTATATATATATCAGAATCCACAATAATTTCTATTTGTATCCCATGAACCCGATTTATTTAGACAATGCTGCTACAACACCAATAGACGAACAAGTGATTGATGTGATGTGCCAATCCATGTTGACCAATAATGGAAATCCGTCCTCTATTCATCAATTTGGAAGAAAAGCCAAAGCATCTGTTGAAACGGCAAGAAAAAATATAGCGAAACACTTGAATGTGACTGCAAGCGAAATTATTTTTACAGCTGGCGGTACAGAGGCAGACAATTTAATACTACAAAATGCAGTTACCAATTTAGGAGTTGAAGTAATCATTACCACTAAAATTGAGCATCACGCTGTATTGCATACCTGTGACTATTTGAGAAAGACATACGGTACGAACATTCGCTATGTACAAGTGAATGAGTTGGGAGAAATAGATATTGATCATTTAGAACAACTGCTAAACGAAAATAAAAATACTTCCTGCTTGGTGAGTTTGATGTACATTAATAATGAGATTGGAAACATATTGCCTATTGATTTAATTTGTGATCTGTGTCACACCTATGGTGCGCTATTTCACTCAGATACAGTGCAGGCCATTGGTCATTACCCCATTGATTTACAAAAGACTCCTGTAGATTTTATCGTAGCAAGCGCACACAAGTTCCATGGTCCAAAAGGTGTTGGTTTTGCTTATTTTAAGAAAGGTTTTGGAATTGCACCTATGTTGCACGGTGGCAATCAAGAAAAAGGAGCGAGATCTAGTACAGAGAATGTACATGGTATCCTAGGTATGGAAAAAGCATTGTCTATTGCCATTGACTCAATGGAAAAGGACAAAGATCACATGATTGCCTTAAAATCACATTTTATAGCTTCATTGCAGACACACATTGCTCAAGTAGGTTTCAATGGGAATTCTGCAGATTTAGAAAAGAGTAGCTGTACCATTTTAAGTACGCGTTTTGCAAAAGCAAATGACATGCTTTTATTTACTTTAGACTTAAAAGGAATTGCTGTTTCTGGAGGTAGCGCCTGCCAGAGCGGGAGCAGTGGAGGATCTCATGTGCTCAATGAAATTCTTACAGATAAGGAGGCAAATGAGGTTTCCATACGGTTTTCTTTTAGCAAACAGACAAGTAAAGAAGCCATAGATGATACGATTGAGGTTTTGAGAGCGTTGCTTGAATCATAGTTTTACACAACAGATCGTGCATGCTTTTTCAGTATGAAAAAAGTCATAATATTCAAGAAAATGACCGCATCAGTTTTCAAGAGAATCAAGAGATCAAACAAAACGTATCATGTTCTAAGGGCGGCGCCTTTCATTGACTAGAGGTTAATTTATAATGCGCTTTTGTAGGCCCAAGACCCATTGGTATTGCAGAACAATGAGTTTTCGTGAATGCAGTCTATCACGCCCTCTTCTATAAAGTATGCTTTAAACTCCACGGTGTTTTTTGTACTGTTGAGCACCTCTAAGCGAAGCCATTCTACAGATCGGGTCCATGCTAAGATGGCTCTTTTCTCTTTATTTGAGGGTCTTGTAGCGGGATGATGACTTGCTTGTAAATAAGAAATATTGGCAAGAACAAAGGCAGAATATCTTGAACGCATGAGTATCTCTGCAGAGGCTACAGATGCCCTATTAAGGTGTGCTTTTTCACAACAATCGCTATATAGCTTTTCAGGAGAACAAGGGCAATGCATATCAATTGACAATTTCTTTTGTGATTTTAAAGCATTGTTCACTACCTAAATAGTTGGGATCTCCATATGCTTCAGACCAAAATCCATCGAGCATATTTTTAGAGAGACATCGATACACAACAGTTCCATTGTATGTATTTGCATCGTTTCCAGTATATGAAAAATTGATAACTAATAGGTGATCTTTGAAGAAACCTACTCCAAATTGTTGCTGCCCATTACCGATAGTCCAAGAAGCAATAATTTGGTTGAGATGATTTAAGGTCAATGAAAGTACTCCTTGGTACTTAGATGCATTGCTATCTTGGTTTGTCCCCGTAATTTTATAATCGCCTATGAGTTCTTCAATTGTCATTTTTTACCAATACACATGTATATGTTCATAAAAGCCTCTTCAAAGTACTTGTAAAAAGAAAGCTACATCTTAGGAGGTAAGAGCCGCTATTTTCTGAGGTGCCTTGTTCAATGTTTAGGTAGTTGTAGCGCTTATTTTTTATAAATGAGCACCTGTAACACCTAAAATACAAAGATACTATAAGTCATTATATTTTTAACAATATGAAATTTAAATGATGTAAAGATTGGAAAATAAGATTTATCAAAGTACCGCTCTATCATGAGCGCTCGTGAAGAAGCATCATTGAATTTTAAAGGTTGTTTTATGCTAGTTTTTCTAATGCAATGAATGCTGTGTTTTCATCTTCTTTCAGGAGCTTTATCAAATGGATGTTCTCTGCTGTTGCAGTAGCAGTTCTTTCAAAAAGTGCGGTGAATCGTTTTCCTAGATGAAAAATGGATCGAATGAAGTCTTCATAGGGTACAACAACACTTTCAAAATGATCTCCCATGAGATGAATCTCATGATCCATTGGATTCAAATGTATATAACCATGGGTTGTGAAATACATCAGTTTCACCTTTTCTTTTCGAATTAATTTCTCCATAGAACGAAAGCACATATTGCGAACAAGTGCATATACATTATCGCTAAAACGAGTATGGACACCATCATAGGAAATTGTAATTTCGCCCAAAAAATCTTCATTGTTTTCGAAAATCGAACCAACGTTTCCTGATTTTTTTTCCAGTGCAGAATCTAGTATACATTTTGAATCGTCATGGTTTGAATTTGTAAAATCAAAGATGCAAAACGCTGCTTTTAACTCTTTTGAATGGGTCATTGTTTCTTTTATTTATTTTTTTCTGCTCGTAGTTCTTTTAATTCGTCCGCTGTATACACATGACCCGTTATGGGAAAAAATCCATTTAATTTTTTTCCGTCAATAGAAGTCATTCTGTAGGTGACACCGTCCACAACTTTTTCAACCCCTTTTGTTACATCATCTCCTGAGGTTAATTGCTTCAAGCATGCCACTAAAGTAGCAGAAATTTCGGCCTCCCCCATATTTTTATTGAACATGGTTGCAGCATTTTTAATTGTTTTACCATTGAGTCTTTGATGAGTATAGGAATGCCTCTCTAGATAATGGGTCATATTGAGTTCTTGAATTCCTAGATCGATTGCTTCTTGAGGAATGGTTGGATTACCGGCCGAACTAGGATCATTCTTTTGAAATAATAAGGCATCTTTTTCTGCATTTTCATGAAAAACTCTTTGAACGGGTTGGTCTCGATTACTTGAGGCACTCAGCGCAGAAATCGGGGTGCCATATGGCACGGTATGACTATTGACTTTGCTTGTATCAGCCATTTCCTGATAAGCCATAAGTTGGGCAACTTGTACACTATTATCACCCATCTCTTGGAGCTTTTTTTGTGCAATAGCTTCGGGCCTATGGTCTACAAACTGAAAAGTAGCTGCATTGCTGTTTTGCTCTTGAAAATTTGCTGCAGAAACCGATTGGCTTTTATTTTCTTCCGTTCTGTCAGCGTGAGTATTCATAATGCGCTCTTATTGTTTGGTAATCAGGGAAATGTACAATTTTTATTTTAAAAAAAATAGCGAAATGAACTAAAATTTCCCATGCTTGTGTACTGCAGAGAACCGCTGTTTGCAGAGTAAAATATCTGTTTTTTTCTTTAGCTTCGAGAATGTGCTGTTGAGGATGCGTATGCAACGATTGCTGCTGTTTACGCTCGTTTTATAAGCTACTCTTGAAAAAATCTACTGCTAATTTCAAAGTTTCTTTGTGTATTTTCTTTCTGTCTATGGATGGGTTGTCAATGGTTATGTTTGGAGCTACTATTTTTCCATATTCGGTAGGTTCGTTTAGAAAGACGTAGTGGCCAACATGCGTGTTGAAAAGATGAATTTTGGAGGTTTTAATCAAACGATGATAGTTTGCTGCATTGCTTGCAATAGGAGTTTCCACATCTCCTTTTCCTGCAAGTATAAAAATTGGCTTTGTAATTTTAGCTGTCTGCTCCTTCGAGTGGAATCCAAATCCTATTCCGGGTGCCATGACGAAAAATGCTTTGAATCTATCATCTTTTACTTGATTTTTATATTTGTTGTACGATGCAACGATGAGGCTGTCATTGTGAAAATCTATGACTTCTTGTGTTTGGGGAAATTCAGGAGGTAGTTTTCGGTGTGCTCCATGCTCATTTTTTCTCATGGCTCGATCAACATATCCGCCTGCGAGCGCAATATTGGTATAACCTCCCAAAGAAAAACCAACTCCACCAATTCTTGAGGTATCTATTTTTATCCCGATTTCCTTGTCCTTAAGAATTTGTGTAAGTACATATTGAACATCAATAGCTCTCTCCCACCATTTTACGAATTCTCGTGGGATTTTGTTAAAAGTGGAATTTCCGTAATGGTCAAGTGAAACAACAATGTAACCTTCTTTCACCATTTTTTCTATAAACCAAGTCAGCGAAAATCTATTTCCTCCTGTTCCGTGCGAGATGATTAGCAAAGGATACTTTTCATGAGGAATTGTTGCGTCTGGAATTGTGAGTATTCTTTTAAAAAGTGCTTTCTGCTTCTCCTTTGGTGCCTTGTTTGGTAAAGTATCAAAAGTAGGATACCATATTTCGGTGGCTAATGGTCGCTTTCTTGATGCATCAACGAAGGTTGTTGATTGTTGTCCGATTGCATAGTTTTTTTCTTTCCTACAAGAAGAAAATATCAAAAATATAAGTAGGATGAGCGCTGGCTTTTTCATGCAGTTGCTTTTCGTTTCATCCAAAGACAAACGAAAAGATGAAATGTTACAATCTTAGATCGTAAACCTGCCATGCAGTACATCCCATATTCAGTAGTACAGTGTCCCTTATTTGACTGATTGACCTCCTATTTTTTAATGGTCATTCGTGATCGGCTTTCCATTTTTTATATGAATGGCACAAATGATGACCCATATCACAAATACAGACTCAATGATTCTTTGGAATAGTCCTATGTATGCAGATTTTGTGTCTGAGACCAATACAAATACAAAGAACATACCGGTTGCACCGAGGACAATTGATTGTAGCGAAAATTGATTGTTATTGGGTGACTTTCTGAGACCCAATCCAATCAGCATCATAAAAATAGGAACGAATAGATAGGTTAGTAAACCCACAAAATTATGAATTACTTGAGAAGAAGTAGGGTTGATGAATCCGGGGTTACAACCAGGATCACAAGGAAATATTGCAACAACAACAGTGGCCAGTCCATAAAATATTCCCATTCCATAAAAACCTATTTTTACCCGTTTGGATGGATGCAAAGATGAACTTGCTAAAAAGCAAAAGGTGGCAATGAGCATACCGCTTGGGATGTATCCCACTGTTCTTAAAATTACGCCGTTTGCGGTGTCAATTGCATAGGTTTCACTTATGTATTGACTTACGATGCTATAATTTTCAATTAGAAATCCTCCAGCTATAGCAGCTACTACAAAAAGGCTAACGCCTAATATTCCGATATAACATGTAATTGTATGCTTCATCCAGTCTTATTAGTTCAAATATTCATAGTTTGTAACGCACGTTATGTCACATTTGTTGTGTTTTGAAACACAGTGCATTGTATCAATTGTTATCATCTGTTTGAATATCCCACCACGCATTGGTATCGTCTTGGGTATCATTTTTTGAGTAGCTCATTTTGTGGTTTAGTCTGTAAAATGAGATACTTCTTTCTGTACATACTTTATGGTTTCACTTCTAAGCCATTTGGACAAATGAGTTCCTCCAATTAAACACCTTTGCACCACTCGAGCGTGTAATAGTTCAAATAGCAATTCCGTTCTTTTAGTTTATCATGGGGTTTGGGTATTGTTTTTTTTACGCATTAGATGTGTTAAGATACGATTTTTTTGGCATTCGAAGCTTCAATTTTTGCTTGTTCTGTACTTGTAATTTATTGTACCGTCAAATTTTGTCTTTCAACGAGAAAGTCAAAAGTTAATTCTGATAGGCCTTTTCCATCGAATACAGCATTCCAGGCTCCGTGGCCAGCCGGGTCTCCGTTGGGTTTTAGTAGAGTTGCTAGTTGGCTGTGAACTCCTAAATTGTTATAAATGCCTTGTAGTTCAAGCGCTCCTTCATAGGGTGTCACAGCATCATAGGCCTCGCCATGTCCCATGAATAATTCAGGGTCATTGTTGTCATATCTGTTGTATTGCTCCAAGTCATATACTGCTTCAAATACATTTAATTTTATGTTTGATCCCCAGAAATAAATCATACTTTTTACTACATAAGTTTCGTTGCTGTTTGTGGTGGGTCGTGTCGAGTCATCAGCAATGGTTATTTCGTCTCTGAAATCTTCTTCATTTGAGATTCCTAAAGCAACTGTAGTAATTGCCCCTGCAGAGGCACCTCCCACCGTGATATAATCTGTGTTTATGCTATAGCTGTTGGCGTTGGCAACGATCCATCGAAGTGCTGCTTTTGCATCTCTTTGGGCAGGATACATGGCAGTGGCTTGTTGAACTTGATCTGAGTTTTCTGCTCCTTGCAAGGCATTCTCAACCCATTCTTGGGGTGCAATTCCTTTATAATAGTTTACTACTTCAGGTGGAGTCATTCCTTCAATACTGCCTAATTCCTCTGTGGTTCTGTAATCTATAGAAACAAATACCCATCCTCTTGAGGCATAGTAATTTGCCATATCTATGATTTCAGGCTTATGTTTTATTCCTCCTTTAAATCCCCCGCCGTGAATAAACATAAAGACGGGTCTATTCACAGCATTATTGTCAGGATGGTAAATATCTAATTTTAAAGGTATTGGAAAAGAAGAAGTACTTGTTTCGCTATGACTGAGACCATCAGCATAGGTGATGTTTTCATCTTTTAAAACCGTGTAAGAAGATTGGGACTGAACCACTGGTATTGCAGTGTCTGTTGCAATTGGTGCTTCTTGTGTACAAGCTACCAATAATAGAACTGATAAAATCGGTAAATAAAAAACTTTCTTCATATACTCGTAATTTAGGTTTCATTATTTCTTAGACACTGTTTTTTTGTAAAGGTTTAAATACCGCCAACTTTCGGATGTATAGTCCAAGGCAAATGCCGAGCAATAGCTTTCAGTTTGGTACTGCATCAAATATATGTATTTGATCATTTTATCCAAACCCCAACAGCCATGTGCAGGAATTTTATGAAGAACAGATATGCTCTGTTTGTATTAGCTTGTGTGCCATTCACAATCTCCTTTGATTCACAATGCTAGATTTTTATTTCCCAAAATTCACGATTCAGGGCTGAATGTCATTGGAAGATATTTTTCAACAAATAGTTCAACATCATTGTCAGTCAAAGGATGCGGGTATGACATGAGTAATAATTGCAAAGGGGACTGATTTTTTTCTGATGGAGGTATTTCATAATAATGATGGTTTAGTTGAAAACCTAATCTTTTATAAAATTGAATCCTGCGTTGTTCGATATGAGAGGAAGGTAATTCTACTTCTAGTATAATTGGCGTCGCATTAAGATTGAGGAAGTCCTGCAAAATTTGTTTTCCTATGCCTTTGTTTCTTTGCGCTGCAATCGTAGCAAAATGATCTATATATCTAAAGGTACCGAAATTCCACCACAGAAGAAATCCAGTAAATTGATTTTTACGAATGTAAACATCAAAATGATACTTATCATTTTGTAAAATGTATTTTTGTTCATGCCACAATCTACGTTCTTGAGGAGGGAAGGCATCTTCATAAAGTTTCCAAGCCTCCTGAAATGAATTTGCTGAGGTGGTTTTTAATCTTTTTTGTATCATTTGGTATTTTGTACTCCTCTTTTTTAGAGCTGCCTTGTGTGGTATAAAGACCATTGAAATATGATGATCTAGCAAGCATATTTATGGCCTGTTGTGCTCTTATAATCTTCTTTGATTCTATTTATTTTGATTACTTAAAAATGCTCGTATTGCACGAATCAGTGCTGGTCGATTATCATTGGAAGTAAAATGTCCGGCACTTTCAATAATTACCGTGGTTGAGTTGGGTACGAGATCACTGAATTTCTTTACAGTTTCTGGTCGCGCCTCATCAAATTCTCCAGTAGTGAACAATACAGGCACATTGATATCTCTCAGCGTGTGATGTATGTCATAATTTTTGAGTGTTCCCGTTGAAGTGAACTCGCTAGGCCCCCACATATAGTTGTATATAAATGAGTCATGTTTGTAATTTAAGGTATCATATGGATGTGGTTTATAGACAGTTCTCATTCCATGTTTTTTTAAAAAAACGCTGTTGGCTATGGCGTAAGAATCTGTATTAAAAATGCTATCTGCTTCAGCAATTCGAATGGCAGATTGAATAGAATCAGGTAATTTAGCAATAAGCATATGGGCATCCTCAGTCCAAATTTTGGTACTAAAATAGGGGCTATTAAATATTAGGCCCTTGATTCCTTGAGGATATGCATTGTAATATTCGAGAGCTAAGGCAGTACCCCAAGATCCCCCAGATAAATAAAATTCATTGAGCTTCAGTGAAGTTTTGATTGCACGAACTTGTTCAACAAGCTTATGCACTTTAAGCAGCGCAGTATCTTTATGGTGGTCAGAGCGTCCATTTCCCAATTGATCAAATACTATTACGGGTCTTTCAGCCGCAATTTCAGACAAGTTAAAATTACTTGTTCCACCAGGTCCACCATGAAGGTGTAATAAGGGGGGGCTGTCACCTTCTCCCGTTATGGCATACCAAATTTTACCACCTTCTACTTGTATGAATCCGTTTTTCGCCTTTAGAAAAGGATTTATTGATTTTCCCTTGGGAGTGCATCCAGAAATGGAAATAACTAAAAGGCCAATAGCCACTATTGAAACTATTTCAATTGCATATTTAAAATCGTTAAAGGCATTCTTTGTTTTCATGTTTAGGTATCTTATTTTTTTATGAATTTTATCATTAATTATCGTTTTATGATGCTACTTAATTTTAAGACCCATATCAGCAATAAGGAGAAATCCATGGCAACGGAAGACTTATCCAAAAAAAAAGCATCCATACCTTTCAGTCTGCGAAACGCCTCTTCCAATAAAATCCTGTGCATACTCTATTTATTATTTTAGAGGGCTGTTTTTTTATTTTATCCGTTACCTTGAAATGACCGTCGTATTTGTTTCGGTTTTCATATCTTTATTTTAAAGGGTAGGGGAGCGCTAGTAAAGTGTTCTAAATGAACAAACCTAATGCTCTAGTCAATCCTAATTCTTTTAAAAAGTTGACAAGAACCAATAAGAATGCGAAGCGGTATTCTCTTCAAAAGGGAAGTAGAGAAGACAACCTAATTTTTAACTCCATGGTAAAAATATGAAAAATTGCAAAGAAAACAGTGATTTTATGAGTAAAATGAAAGCTGAATGTTCAGGAAAATCATGCTTAAGAATATGAAAACAGCTTTTGCAATTGCGAAAGCTGTTTTCATATTCTATTTCTTGTAACTAATTTGTTTTCCTAATTATTTTTGAAATCCGAGTATTAATTATTTCCGATAAATTCCAATTATATAGTTTAGGGTCAGTGGTATTATAGAATGCAATTACAACAGCATCCAGGTCTTTGTGATATTCTGCAAAACTTTGATATCCTGGAACCCAACCAGCATGTTCATACTCATAAATGGAGGCATATATTTCCATTTCTCCTGGTTTAAATAATGAACCATCGTTCAATGCTCTAAGAAATGTACCTACATCCTCTGCAGTAGCGAGCATGCCATGTTCATCTTCTTTTAAGTCAAACGCATACCCTACGTGATAACCACTCATTACATCGTCTAATTGTACTTCCTTCAAAGAACTGAATGTATTGTTGAGATGCAGTGGTATGAGAATTTCCTCTCGTATGAATTGAAAGTTGTCATATCCCAATATCTGATTCATTATTTTATGAAGTAAAAGGTAGTTTGTGTTGCAATACTCATAAGCTGTATTTGGTTCAAAGTTGGCGGGTTTATCCAAAATCAATGCAAGACTTTCTTCATAAGTCTTCGTTGGATTTGACCAAAAGTTTGGGGCATTCGTAAAGTTAGGGATACCACTTCTATGTTGTATCATTAACCTCAAGGTTATTCTGTCAGCGTTTTCAATCCTTCCTACAAGCTCTGGTAAATAATCAGCTATTGATTTGTCTAATGAGAGTTTACCCTGATGAACCAATTTAGTAACGGCAACGGCATCATACAATTTACGAATACTAGCAATCTTGAATAGTGCATTTGGTTTGGCAGCGATTTGAGTTGCTCGATTGTGCCAGCCAGAAGTGTAAAACTGCGCTGGTCTATTTGCTTGGTCTACGTACACAATCATTCCATCAAACCCATGTCCAATAGCTGTCTCTTATACACATCTGACGCTGCCGACGATCTACTCTGTGTA
>OLII01000155.1_pt1 | contig 26354 bp, 21 predicted proteins | sample 1609481 | NCBI WGS metagenome assembly OLII01 (sample SAMN05416859, study PRJEB24817) | seawater metagenome | isolation source: Sea water | place: Canada:Atlantic | collected 2013-11 | reverse complement strand
TAGTACGGTCTCGTGGGCTCGGAGATGTGTATAAGAGACAGTTTTAGGACCAAATGGCTCGGGAAAAACCACGGCGATTCGTTTACTTACCGGGTTATTAAAACCAAGTTATGGTGAAGTTAAGGTATTGGGCTGTCATTTGCCTAAAGAAGCCAATAAATTACGTCTACAAATAGGTTATATGACACAAAAATTTTCGCTTTATGATGACTTAACCGTTAAAGAAAATTTAACCTTCATTGGCAATATTTATGGTTTATCGGCCAATCAGCAAAAATCACGAATCAGTGAGCTACTCAGCACCCACCAATTAGAAAAGCAAAGCCAACAACTTGCCGGCAGCATGAGTGGTGGGCAAAAACAGCGTTTAGCGCTAGCGGCTGCGGTAATTCACCAGCCCAAATTACTGTTTCTTGATGAACCTACTTCTGCAGTCGATCCGCAAAACCGTCGTGAATTTTGGGAGCAGTTGTTTGATCTTTGCGATCAAGGCACCACTATCATGGTCTCTACTCACTATATGGATGAAGCTGAGCGATGTCATAAGTTGGCCATTTTAGAAAATGGTATTAAACGAGCGGATGATTCACCCAGTAATTTAATGGAAAATATGGCTGCACAAGTAGTTGAGATTGCCGCAGATGATTTACGTCATATCAAAGATAGACTTATCGCATTGCCCGAAGTCGTTTCCGCTGCGCAGTTAGGCACTCACTTGAGAGTTTTAGTGAAAAAAGAAGTGACCCACCCTATCGCACTGTTACAGCAACAGCCCTGCTTATCTTCATCAAATAAACTTGCTGTGGTAAGACCAAGTTTAGAGGACGTTTTTGTTAGCTGTACTGGACAAAAGGTGGCTGAGCCATGAAAACATCATTCTTGAGAATAAAAGCGATTGTCGTAAAAGAATTGTTGCAGCTGCGCCGGGATAAAATGACCTTTGGCATGGTGATTATGATCCCACTAGTGCAATTGCTGTTATTTGCCTTTGCTATCAATACCAACGTTCGAAATATTCCCGTTGGCATAGTGGATCATAGCCAAACCGCGTTAAGCCGTGTTTTACAACAAACGGTTTCAGCAACAGGTATTGTCACTTTTACCCACAGTTATCATTCAGTAACATCAGCACAAGCGGCCATTGATAATAGTGAAGTACGTGCCGTGTTAATTATTCCAGCAGATGTTAGTCAGCGACTTGTGCGCCACCCAAGCGTTGGCTTTGGCTTACCCCCCTCAAGTAAACAAGAAACAAGTCGACCTATTGCCCAGTGGCTTGTGGATGGCTCTGATACCGTTATTGCTAATAGTATTAAAAGCTTAAGAAATATGCCCTTAGCTGAACTACTCGATAAACCAGCCAATAGAAACACCGCAACCTTTGAGGTCACACTGCTTTACAATCCAGAACAACGCAGTGTCGTTAATATTGTGCCAGGTCTGGTTGCCGTTATTTTGACTATGACCATGATAATGTTTACCTCTGCTGCCATTGTCAGAGAGCAAGAGCGCGGCAACATGGAGATGCTAATAACCACGCCACTTTTACCGATTGAATTGATGATAGGTAAAATTTTTCCCTATATTTTTATTGGCATTATTCAAGTGACTATTATTTTAGGCTTAGGGCATTATTTGTTTAATGTGCCAATTAACGGTGGTTTAGCCCAACTTGCTTTAGCCACTTTACTGTTTATTTGTGCCAGTTTAGTGTTAGGTTTGATGATATCAACTATTGCGAAAAGCCAATTGCAATCGATGCAAATGACAGTATTCATTCTGTTACCTTCCATTTTACTGTCTGGTTTTATGTTTCCCTACGAAGGCATGCCGTTGCCTGCGCAATATATCTCTGAGGCTTTGCCTGCAACACACTTTATTCGCCTTATTCGCGGCGTAGTATTAAGAGATGTTGAAGTGATAGAAATGAGCTTTGATATGATTTGGCTAATTGCTTTCACAATGCTTGGACTAATAATAGCAGCACTTCGTTTTAAGAAAACTCTCGATTAGCTGTCATTTTTCAAGAAGTGATTAAAGCTACTTAGGCTTAGCAATACCCACCATAGTCATGGCTCTTTTCGGGGTAAATGGTCTACCGTTTTCATCAATAAACTGAAAAGGAATCGCGACATTTTTAAGACCGGCATTTTTTACAATAGAAAAATGTAAATGCGGCCCTGTTGAAAAGCCAGATGATCCCGAGCGAGCAATCCTATCACCCGCCTGTACTTTATCCCCCTCATTTACTAACGCAGTATCCATTAAGATATGGGCATATTGGGCAAATGTTCCATCATCATGCAGTATTTTGATGCTATTAGCTTTATCGAGAAAGTAACGAGTGGTGCCACTCATATGATAATCATCTTTAACCCAAACAACAGTACCCGCTCTTACAGCAGTTAAATAAGTACCAACATCCATAGCAATATCAACTGCATACTTGTTGTATTCATCTTGGTGAGAAAACTTTCCGTTAAACCCTTGAGTTACCCGGTGAGGTTTAGGTGAGTCAAAAGGCACCAGATATTGTTGGCGGTCAAGCATCGTTTTAGGCTCACCCAATGCCCAGCGATAATTTAATTTTGGTGCTTTAGTGTTGCTTTCAAGTAGCGCGATGCGCCCTCTAGCAGGAATAACCTTACGAATTTTTTCTTGATTCAAAGGCGAGGTAAAACCAACTTCAACAGGGGTGTAAAAATCATTTTTTGCAAATAAAGTGTAACCTGCATCGCCTTTAACGTTATAAAGCTTTATTTTAGCGGTAGGCTTTTTCGCCTGACTATATTTCAGTGTTTCAAAGCTTTGTTCTTTTTCTGGCGGTTTATCACTAAAGACCCAATTTCCCTGAGCATCTTTATATTTATACATCTCACCAGCTTGGCATAAGAGCATACTAGTGAGAACAAATGTGAGTAAGGTGAAACCCTTGAGCATTCTAATCATCCATGTAGATTGACATTGTCAAAGGGCAATAATAACAGCTACCGTTTTACGAATAAAGCGGTGTTATTTTCAGCAGAATTCATGATAAAATAAATACTAGCTTAGTTTTAGCTCAATTAAACTTAAAAGGACTTTTATGAAAACAAAACAGTTACTTGCTGGCATTTTTTTTATTACCATTGCTACCTCTTCAGCTGAATTATCGGCAAAAATTTATACCTGGACAGATAAGGACGGCAAGGTTCACTTTAGCGATAAACCCGTCGCTGATGAGAAAGTCTCTACGATAAAACCGAAAGAAAATAATAATATAGCCAATACTGTAACCAAAGATAGTCAATGGCAACAAGACTATAATAAAGCAAAACAAAGCAAAGCTGAGCAAGCGCAAAAGAAGGCTGAAATAAAAAAGAAAAATAAAGGCTACTGCAATCAAATTAAGCGCCAGCTAGCAACAATTGATCAAGGCGGACGGATTTACGTGATGTCTCCTGAAGGTGAGCGTACTTTTCAAAGTGAAGCACAACTGCACTCTGAAAAGAAAAAACTAACCAAGGCATATAAAAAGACTTGCCGTTAATTGCCTAACAACTTCTGGGAATAATCCGAGTATAAAAAGGCGCTATATGACTACTCCATCAGCAGTAATTAACATTAAAGCGCAAGGAAATCACCATGCGCTTTTTTTAATGCTAGTAGCACTGGTTATTTTTATCCTTACTTTTATTTTCTCTGAAAGCTATTGGCAACAATATCGCCTTGTTTTAATTTTTATTTATTTAGTCGCTTTAGTCACTTTCATCACTGGTTTATCAAAATACCTACAACCCAAATACAGTTTAGTGTTAACGCCAAAAGCGATCACTTATCAGCACAGCAATGGCCGATGGCAACTAACTTGGCGACAGATTCAAGCGATTACGTTATTGAAAGAAACCTTAGGCTTAGAGCAAATAAAACTGCCCTATATTGGTATACGGCTAAAGGATCTGGACTTCTTAAGTAAAAGTATCTCTCCGCGATTAGCTAACCGACTAATTCATGAACAGAGGCCGTTAATCGCCTTTGCCATTAGCCAAGGTTTGCTTACCTTTGAGCAAGGGCAATTAAACTTGCAAGGGTTTACATTAGCTAGCGGTGAAATAATAAAAGGCCCACTCGCGGCATTTCTTCACCATTGTTTTGCTTTAAATACTGCCTTTGGTTGCCACTTATTTATTCCTGAAACAGCGACTGATAGAGAGCTTGATAATTTCCATTTGTTACTAAACCAGTGCATGAAGTCGGCTGAGCAATATGATTAAGCTGAGCTCTCTGCTGTTGGCATACTCTCAACAATTAAATCAATAAAGCAGCGAACTTTCGGCGATAAATGCTTCCGACTTGGGTAAATAGCAAAAACATCAATGGTTGTCTCAACGAACTCATTAAATAATACATGCAACTTCTGTTGTTTTAATGCTTGTTCAATAACAAACTCAGGCAAGCGACAAATACCCTGACCTGCAAGCACCATAGCTAATTCCATGCTGGCGCTGTTGCATAAAAGTTTCGGCTTTACTTCAACTTGAATGTCAGCGTTTTTAGCATGAGAATATAGCCACTTATTGGGTTGCTTTAAGTTGCTATAGCAAATGCATTGATGCTTAGCTAAATCTTGCGGTGTTAGCGGCTCACCAAAATTTTCAATATATGCAGGTGAAGCAACCGTGTACGATTTACAACTGTATATTTTACGGCATACCAAACTTGACTCTGCCAGCTTATCTGTTGCCCTAATGACAAGATCAAAGCCATCTTGAACAAGATCAACATGTCGATCATTTAAATCTAAAACTAAGTTTACCTCTGGGTAACGCTTCATATACTCTGAAACTACATGCCCTAAGTGACTTTCTGCAAACGAGGTAGGACAGCTTATTTTTAATGAGCCTTTAGGGTTTACATGGCTTTGCTTTAATAGCGCCAATGCATCGTGTGCATCAAACACCAGTTGCTGGCATTGATCAAAATACGCCTGCCCTTCAGGTGTTAAACTGATAGATCGGGTAGTGCGATTTAATAAACGTACGCCAACGCGACTTTCAAGTTTGTTGATTTCTTTGCTGATATAAGAATTTGAGTGGCCTGTGGCAATCGCTGCGGCAGAGAAGCTGCCACTGTTAACTACTTGGGTAAAAATAACCATACCATCAAAAAGTTTTGTTTCATCATTTAGAGTCATATGGAAAAAGTCTTTCTCATTTCAGTGTATTTATTACGTTTAAAGTTAAATATATACTGTTTTCATCGTAAAGTAGCAAAAATAATTCGCAACACTGAATATTAAAAGGAAGCATTATTATGAAATTATTAGCCTTCGCCGCAACTAGCAGCTCAAAATCAATTAACAAACAATTAGTCACTTACGCGGCTTCATTAGTTGCCGATGCTAGTGTCGAGATATTAGATATAAATGATTATGAAATGCCGCTTTTTTCACAAGATAAAGAAGAAGTGCTGGGCCAACCAGAACAGGCAAAAGCCTTTTATGCAAAACTAGGTCAGGCTGATGCCATTATTATCTCTTTTGCTGAGCACAATGGTTCATATACTGCGGCTTATAAAAACTTATTCGACTGGACTTCACGTATAGATATGAAGTTATTTCAAAATAAGCCAATGGTATTATTAGCTACCTCACCAGGCCCTGGCGGTGCTGCAACAGTATTAGCTGCAGCGACTGGCTCAGCGCCTTATTTTGCTGCCGATGTTAAAGCAAGCCTTTCTATCCCAAGCTTTTTTGATAATTTTGACAGCGAAAAGCAACAAATTAGCAACCCTGAGATTTTAGATAAGTTGCAATCTGCTGTTTCACAGCTGAATAACTAACCTCAGCTCGGGTTAAGAGATAAGTTAACAGATGGAAATTATTAGACTTGTGGCTATAGCAACTCACTAGCTTGATAGTTTTTCTTAATTCAAGGCAAATTCATTAAGAATAGTTATTCTATTGTTTATAAATTTAACGCAGAAGTAAGGAAAAATAGCTGTTAGGGAGCTATGTATTATCCCGAGCTGAGGTTAACTAATAATTGCACAACTTGCTATCAAGGATGACATCATCTTGATAGCAAGTTATTAGCTATAACGTTTTACCTTAGTGTAATAACAAGTTAAGGCTTGAAACTGCTACAGGCTTAGCATAAATTGATTGTCATTATTAACACTGACCAATCAATGAAAATTTTATGACGCCAACCAGTTACTTTCCCCACAAAAATAATGAAATGTTTGTTGAAGATATCGCGCTTAGCCAAATTGCCAGCCAAATACAAACCCCTTTTTATTGTTACTCCAGTGCCGCAATTGAAGCCAGTTTCCAAGAATATCAAAACGCCTTTGACAACCAAGATGCTCTGGTGTGTTATGCCGTTAAAGCCAATAGTAATCAAGCCGTACTGACTACCCTAGCCCAAATGGGCTCTGGCGCAGATGTTGTTTCAATGGGTGAAATACGCCGTGCTATTGCAGCGGGTATTCCTGCAAATAAAATTGTTTATTCTGGTGTTGCAAAAACCCAAGAAGAAATTGAGTACGCTTTATCGCTAGGTATTTTCCAATTTAATGTTGAGTCTGAGCCTGAACTTGAGCTAATTTCTCAAGTTGCTAGCGCTGTTAATAGCACGGCTGCCATTGCTTTTCGCATAAATCCTGATGTCTGTGCACAAACCCATGCCAAAATATCGACCGGCAAAGCAGAAAATAAGTTTGGTATTCCTATTTCAAAGGCTCAAATAGCCTATGCTCGCGCTGCGGAACTGCCAGGCATTAAAGTGCAAGGTGTAGATGTTCATATTGGCTCGCAACTTACCAGTTTAGCGCCATTTGCTGAAGCTTATGGACGTATTGCAGAGCTGGTTAAAACACTCAAAGCCGATGGACACGATATTAATGTGATTGATGTCGGTGGTGGTTTAGGTATTACTTATCAAGATGAAGTAATACCTTCGAAACAAGCCTATGCGGACATGGTTAAAGAGCAACTTGGTGAACTAGGTTGTAAGATAGTATTGGAGCCAGGCCGTTCACTCCTTGGCAATGCCGGTATACTGGTGAGCAGTGTGGTTTTTATTAAAACCGGAGAAGAACGTCAGTTTTTAATGCTTGATGCCGGTATGAATGATTTGATCAGACCTAGTATGTATGAAGCGTATCATCAAATAATCGCAGTTAATCAAAATAACCGTGAATTAAAACCTTATGATGTTGTTGGCCCTGTTTGTGAAACTGGTGATACCTTTGCTAAAGCCAGACAAGTACATCAATCAAATTCTGGCGATCTAATTGCGATTATGAGTAGTGGTGCTTATGGTGCTGTAATGTCATCAAGTTACAATACTCGTATGTTAACACCTGAGGTAATGGTAAAGGGCAATGAATTTGCCATTATTAGAAACCGTCCAAGTTATGAAGAGCTAATAAAACAAGATATTAAGCCTAACTGGCTGTAACTATTAGTTTATAAAATAAAGCAATAAGCTCAAATCATGCAATAGTGTTTGCAAATTTGAGCTTATTTTTCACAATGGCCTAGCATTTAGCACCAACTTGCTTCGCCTACTGGATTTTTTAATTGCTCTTCGATATTAGCTAATAACACACGATAACCAACGTTGCCATAAAGCACTTGTCGACCATTATCAATGATATAAGTTGGACTACCTTTTAACGCTTGTATCTTAGCTTGCTGGTAATCAGCCATAAGTGCAGCCATTGCACTACCATCATCGATAGCTTTATTTATCGCCTCAATATCATGATCAGCTTGTTTAATAAGTGAAAATAAAACAGCTAATTGACTGATATCTTTACCTTCAACAAAAAAAGCTTGTCTAAAAATCAGCGCGAGGTTAATACTTGTCTTGGCGCCAAAAGCTAATTCAACGGCTTTTAATACTAAATGAGGATTGGCTGATGACCTTGGTTGAACACTATGCCAAATCTGGGGGTGTATATGTGCATCTGGGTAAGGAGAAGCGGCATTTTGCACATGTTGCGCAAAGCCCAAAAAACCGCCCTTTTCTTGCCATTGATTCGGTATTTTATTGCAGGCATCACCAAATACATCCATATAATGATAGCGAATTTCAACTTTGCTCGATAACTTAGCATTCAATTCATCGATTCTACGCTGTGCTATCCACGCCCAAACACATAAAATATCACTATAATAATCAATAACTACGGGGTTATTCATCAGTAACTCCAACTATGTTTAACAACAGCTATTACAAATATCATCAAGTGATGAAGTGATCACTGAGACATTGTTATAACCGACACGTTTTAATTGCTCTGCTGAAAAGACCGCTCTAGCACTCGTTGCACAGTGAATAAAGATAGCGAGATCTTCTTGAGGGTGTAGCTGTAACATTTTCATTTCAAGCAAGCCGCGCGGTATATTAATCACACCTGCTGCTGATTTTTCAGCGAATTCACTCGGTTCGCGAACATCGATTATAACCCCTTGCTGTTCTTTAGATTGCGCTAATGCTTGGGCAATACTAACAAGGTTCAAGTTTGCTTTAGCTTGTGCAACGACCTCGGGAATTGTTTTTAACATAATAACTCCTTACGTTTTTAAATATGAATTTGGCTTAGGGTTTCTCAGTTCAAGCCTGCTCATCTTTCAAACCTAATTTCTTTAGAATAGTCATCATCAGGCACCACTTTGATATTGATGATTGCAATAAATTAACACCAATAAAAGCAGTAAACCACAACCAATTTAATGAATGGCTAACCGCTAATAATAGTGATAATAAAATCATAGTGCCTGCAATAAATCTAAGCGCTTCATTGATAGTCATCGTTATCTCCTCAAAAAGATGGCGAGTTGTTTTCTGTATTGATACAAAAAAATAGCTAGCCTTAATCGTTCAATTGACTAACATTAGTATTTACTAATAAACATTACATTAGCAATCTCTAATAAATACTATATTAGACTTTACTAATTTAGAAAACAAGCATAAAATAAAAATAATTAGCAACCCCCTACATTGGTAAGAGTATGAATACAGATCCGCAAAACCTATTAGAGAATGCTCAAGAAGTTTCCGGCATTCTAAAGCAACTATCTAACCCTTATCGGCTGATGATTCTATGCTGTCTAAGTGATAACGAACTTACCGTGGGTGATTTGAATCAGCAAATAACGCTTTCACAATCGGCACTTTCTCAACATTTAGCAAAATTAAGAGAAAGTAACATTGTTACCACCAGGCGCGAATCTCAAACCATCTTTTACCGCATTGCTAACCCTAAAATTGAGGAATTACTGCGAGTACTCCATGAAAAGTTCTGTCGCAGTGAAACTAGCAATCAATCTTAAACAGTGAGCTAACAATGATTCATGAGAAAAACTTTACTTCGCTGTTACTCAAGCAAATGCTCAACAGCAAAATCCCGCTATTTATCCTACTCATATCAATATTTTCAGGTTTGATGGCGCTTAACTTTACCCCGCGAGAAGAAGAGCCTCAAATTGTAGTGCCTATGATTGATATCGTGGTAGATACTCCTGGGGTAAATGCTAAACAAATAGCAAGGTTAGTGACCACGCCATTAGAAAAGTTGCTCGCTCAAGTGCGCGGCGTAGAGCATGTTTATTCAGTAACCAATACAGGGCAAGCGGTTGTAACACTGAGATTTAATGTCGGTGAGAACAGAGAACAAGCGTTATTAAATACCTACAATAAATTGCATGCAAATACCGAAAAAATTCCTGCTATTGTCAGTAATTGGCGCGTGAAACCGATAGAGGTTGATGATGTAGCTATTGTGATGTTGGCGCTGTATAGCACTGATAGCGAACAAGTTGATGATTTTACGTTAAGAAGACTTGCCGAAGAGGTCTCTACTTTTTTACAAGCAATAGAAGATACCAGTGAAGTCAATATAGTTGGTGGTCGTCCTCGCCAAATACAAGTTAATATAAAACCAGAGCAAATGACTGCCAGAAAAGTGGCCATTAGCGATATATTCAATGCAATAAATAGCTCAAACGCTTTATCTCATCACGGTAACCTGACACTGTCCAACCAATCGATAGCCCTTGAAAGTGGTGATGTCTATCGCGATATTGAAGCATTAAAAAATACACCGATTAGTGTTATCGATGGTAGTGTTATTTTACTCAAAGATATTGCTGAGATTTTTGATGGCCCTGCTGAACAAAGCAGCTATAGCTGGCTTGATTATTCAGCAAGTCATGAAAATGGTGCCAGTGCCGATCACCCCATGGTTACGATTAGTGTGGCCAAGCAACAAGGTAGTAATGCCGTTAATGTCGCTAAAGCCGTTCATAATAAAATTGCCCAGCTGCAGTCGACAATTTTCCCTGAAAATGTCGAGATTCAGGTACTACGAGACTATGGTGAAACCGCCAACGAAAAAGTTAATAACTTAACCATCAGTTTAGCCTTTGCGGTATTTACCGTGGTGGTTTTTATTGGTGTCTTTTTAGGCTGGCGATCAGCTATTGTGGTGGGTTTAGCAGTACCAATTTGTTATGGCATTACCCTAACGTTAGATTTAGCGTTTGGCTATACCATTAACCGCGTAACGCTGTTCGCGTTAATTTTATCGCTAGGTTTATTAGTTGATGATCCGATTACCGGCGTGGACAATATTGAACGCTATCTTGATAAAATAAAGGGCAAAGCGACAAACAACGCGATCAGTAATGCCATTGTTTTAGCAATAAATGAGATCCGCGTACCTTTATTAATGTCTACGTTAACCATTGTACTCGCTTTTATTCCACTTGCCTTTATCACTGGAATGATGGGACCTTACATGGCACCCATGGCTTTTAACGTACCATTAAGTGTAATTAGCTCAACGCTGGTTGCTTTTCTGGTAACCCCTTGGTTAGCCGCTAAATTTATTAAGCCGCAAGCAAAAGCTACAACAAAAGCTGCAAACATAACTGAACCGACAAACACTCAACACACAGCACCTGAGCAAGGATTTCAGCTTTTTTACCGAAAAATACTGACACCTTTACTAGATAATCGCCGGCGAGGCAAAGCCGTGCTTGGTCTTGTGCTTATCTTGTTCATCCTCGCCGCTCTTTTACCGGTAATGCGCTGGGTACCACTTAAACTGTTACCTTTTGATAATAAAAATGAAGTGCAAATCATTATTGATATGCCAGAAACAGCAACCTTAGAGCAAACAGCAGCCATTGCCAAACAAGTGTCGGCAACTGTGCAAAAATTACCTGAAATAACTGCTGTCGCCAGTTATGTTGGCTTGCCATCACCCATTGATTTTAATGGCATGGTTAGGCAATATTATCAGCGTCACGCTCCCTACCTCGCTGATTTACGGGTGTTATTATTAGATAAAAGCCAGCGAGAACATCAATCGCACGCTATTGTATTACGGTTAAGAAAGCACCTAGCCAACTTTGTTGATAGTTTAGGAGAAAATACTGGTATCAATATCCGTGTGGTAGAAGTGCCTCCTGGACCTCCCGTACTAAGTACTTTAGTTGCTGAATTATACGGTGATGAATTTACTCAATATGATGAATTGCAAGCAGCGGCAAGTATTGTTAAACAACGATTAGCGCTAGAGCCTTTCGTCGTCGAAATTGACTCAAGTGTTACAGGAGAGCAAAAACAGCTTAGGTTTATTACCGATAAAACTAAAGCGGCACTTTCTGGTATTTCTACCACCAGTATCAATCAAGCAATTGGTGTAGCTAATCAAGGGGAAGTTGCAGGATACATGCACCTCGATAACGAAGCGTCCCCTTTAGCAATAAACATAAAGTTAGCCATTGAACAGCGTCAGTCATTGAGCGATCTCAACCGTTTAACACTCAAAGGACAAGCCGGTATAGTGCAAAATACCACGCCACAAGGCATAGATATGGCGCCGCAATCTTTAGTTTCTTTGGGTGAGCTTGGTGATTTTATGGATCAAGCACCTGATAAAGCCATTTTCCATAAAGATTTAAAACCTGTTGTTTATGTAACAGCTGATATTTCTGGCAGAACTCCTGCAGAGGTTATTGCTGACATTAGTAGTGACTTGCAATCGTCAGAAGATCACTCAAGTACTTCCTTAGTATCGACTGATGCCAATACATTAACAGCCAAGACACTCACAGGCAGTGAAAGCTGGCAAAGCCGTAGCTTCTTATCAAGTGGTGGCGTTCATCCTTGGAACCTCCCTGAAAATATCAAGGTATCTTGGAGTGGTGAAGGTGAATGGCGCATTACCATTAGAGTGTTTCGTGACATGGGACTCGCCTTTGCTTTTGCGTTATTGGCAATATTTGTGGTCTTGCGCTTACAAACAGGCTCTGCAGCACTTTCAGCAATTATCATGTCTGCTATTCCATTAACCGTTATCGGTATCATGCCGGGATTTTTGTTATTAAATCAGTTTGGTGAGCGCCAAGTAGCTAGTGCCCCTGAGCCGATACTTTTCACTGCAACCGCCATGATAGGCATGATTGCTTTAGCGGGTATCGTGGTACGAAACTCACTGATATTAATTGAATTTATTAGCCAAGCACAAAGCAAAGGCGCGACAATTAAAGAGTCTTTAATTCAAGCCGGTGCAGTAAGAATGCGTCCTGTTTTATTAACGGCTGGTACCACCTTGTTGGGTAATTTAATTATTACCCTAGATCCGGTATTTAGTGGCTTAGCCATTGCCATCATATTTGGCATTATTTCTTCAACAATTTTTACCTTACTGGTTGTGCCTATTGTCTATTCATTAGTCTTTGATAAAAGCCAAAACAGTAATTTTAATGATGAGCTTTCAGTGAGTGATGGCTTACCAACAACAAACACTAACAGTAAGGCATAGAGGTTAATTAATGAACTCATCTACAAGCACAAAACAATCACTGTTCATGAAAGTATTGATTCCACTACTCGCCATTACTGTATTACTAGTGATGGTGGCTTGGTTAGCTGGCTCATTTAACGACAAAGTATCTCCCGACTTTATTGATGATGAGTCGCAGCAAACATTTAAGAAAACATTCACAGTAACTCAGGTAAATGAAGCTGTTTTTGAAGGAGTGGCTGCGAGTATTACCGCCAAACAAGCAACTATCATTTCCTCTAGACTGCTGGCAAGGATAAGTAAAATTCATGTACGCGCAGGAGATACGGTTAGCCAAGGAGATGTGTTAATTACCCTAGAGCAAAATGATCTTGCTTCTAAAGTGATTGAAGCAAGCGAACAAGTAAAAGCCATGCAAGCAAGGCACACGGAAGCTAAGCAAAACCTTCAACGTGCCCAAGAGCTTTTTACTAAGCAAATTGTTTCGCAGTTCGATTTAGATAAAAGCCAAGCTGACTATCAAAGTATTGTTGCCGAATTAACGGCTGCAAAGCAAAGTTTAACACAAGCAAAAACTACCTTAAGTTATGCGACACTCAAAGCGCCCATTGACGGTAAAGTCGTTGATAGATTCGCTGAGCCTGGCAATACCGCTCAAGCAGGTAGCAAGTTATTATCATTATATAACCCGTTATCGTTGCGAGTTGAAGCACAAGTGCGCGAAGCGCTTGCGCTAACCTTAAGCCAAGGACAAAGCATACAAGTTGAACTGCCTACCATTAAACAAGCGCTTCTGGGTCAAGTCGAAGAAATTGTGCCAGCGGCAAATACCGGCTCACGTAGCTTTTTAATCAAAATAAGCCTGCCTTATCAAGAAAGCTTATTGCCCGGAATGTATGCACGGTTAGTGATCCCAGCAGGAGAGCAAGCAGTATTTCGTATTCCACAAAAAGCCATCGTTAAAGTGGGACAACTTGATGTGGTTAATCTACTTGTTGATGGCAGAAGTCAACGACGATTCATTCGATTAGGTAAACCGAATGAACATGGCTCTATTACTGTAATTTCAGGGTTATCCCTTGGCGATAAAATAATTATCCCTCATTAACTAGATTAAAAAGTATAAAGCGACCTAGCTTGTATAAAGTATTATATTGAAATGTAGTGAAAATCGCTTAATTGTTGATGATTGGTAAGTAAATTAGAACTAATTTAAGCTTTTAATGTTAACATCAAATTTACAACTTGGTTATGGATTAAAATTTTGCTAGGATCGCGCGCAATCGAATATTAATCATTTTTTTAAGGATGAACATGAAATCTAAAATAGCTGCAGCAGCTTTTATTTTACTACCGTTTAGCGGTCAATACGCCCTTGCCGAAGAAGCAACTGAAGAAAAGCCTGAACTTACTGTTTCAGCTGAATTAGGTTTTCTTTTTAAAACAGGTAACACTAAAAGTGGCGACATTAAAGCTGGCATTAACTTAAAGCATGAAAAAGACCAATGGTTAAATATGTTCGCGTTTAATGCTTTAGCCAAAAAAATCGAAACTGAAGATGAAAACGGTGAAGATGTATTCGAAAGCACTGACAATAAATGGGATATTACTGGCCAATCTAATTACTCTCTAGAAGAAGGTGGTAAGAATTACTTATACGGTAGCCTTTTTTATCAGCAAGATAAATTTAGCAGTTTCTCATATCAAACATCAGCATCATTTGGTTGGGGTCGTCACTGGTGGGAAACTGAGTCTAGCTCATTTTTTGCCGATGTTGGTCCTGGTGTGAAATATGATGTAATTCGTGCTGAACCTGCAACCGCAACAACCTTAGCCATAGAAGAGTACAGCGAAACGGCAGCAATTGTTCAAGCACAAGCACTTTATACCAAGCAAATTAATGACTTTGTTGAATTTAAACAGTACTTTGTTGCCAAACAAGCTGTTGAGTCTGAGAAAAACAGCTACTACCGTGCGGAAACATCATTAACCACGAAATTAATTGAGTCATTACAATTCAAATTTTCTTTCTTGGTTGAGCATGATACGGAAGTAGAAGAAGGTTTTGAGAACACCAATACTGAAACATCGGTAACCTTAGTTTATAGCTTCTAAGCAAAACATATAACTTCGATTCAACCTTCTTTAGGACGAATCAAACAAAACAGGCTAATTCATTATTTGAGTTAGCCTTTTTTATTGTCTTGAATATAGAGTTAATCAGCAGACAAAGTTTTGAAAAAACATCATAAAAAAACCAGCTTTGCAGCTGGTTTTACTTAGTAAGCTTGGGAACTAATCAAGATTAACTAAATTGGTTAGAGGTGTTTTTAGCACCACCTGCTTTAAGGGCATTCTCACCGGCGAAGTATTCTTTGTGATCATCACCCATGTCAGAGCCTGACATATTTTGATGTTTAACACAGGCGATACCTTGGCGAATTTCTTTACGTTGTACACCTTTAACATAACCAAGCATACCTGCTTCACCAAAATACTCTTTAGCTAAGTTATCAACTGATAATGCCGTAGTATGGTAAGTTGGTAGTGTGATTAAGTGATGGAATACATTCGCTTCACGTGCAGTATCGGCTTGGAATGTTCGAGTGCGTTCATCAGCAATCTCAGATAACTCTGTATCATCATAATCTGCACTCATTAAGTCTGCGCGAATATAAGCTGATACATCTTTCCCTTCTTCAACCATGGCATCATATGCTTGTTGACGGAAGTTTAGCGTCCAGTTAAATGATGGGCTGTTGTTATAAACAAGTTTCGCATTTGGGTGAACTTTACGTACATCATCCATCATGCCAGCAATTTCATGTACGGTTGGTACTGCCGTTTCAATCCAAAGTAAATCAGCGCCGGCATTAAGTGCTCCGATACAGTCAAATACACATCGCTCATGGCCTGTGCCTTGACGGAATTGGTATAAACCAGAAGGTAAGCGTTTAGGACGAACTAATTTACCATCGCGGTTGAAACAAACATCACCTTCATTCATTTGAGAAACATCAATTTCTTCAACATCTAGGTAAGAGTTGTAGATATCACCCGCATCACCAGGCTCTTTAACAACCGCAATTTCTTTAGTAAGACCAGCACCTTCAGAGTCGGTACGTGCAACGATAATGCCGTTATCAATGCCTAGCTCTAAGAAAGCATGACGTAACGCTCTAATTTTTGCGTGGAAATCTGCATGAGGTACGGTAACTTTACCATCTTGGTGACCACATTGCTTTTCATCAGCCACTTGGTTTTCGATTTGCAGTGCACAAGCACCTGCTTCGATCATTTGTTTAGCCATTAGGTAAGTTGCTTCAGCATTACCAAAACCTGCATCGATATCAGCAACAATTGGCACAACATGGGTTTCATAGTTATCAATTTGATCTTGAATGCTAGCCGCTGTTGCAGTATCGCCCGCTTCATTGGCTTTATCTAATTCACGGAAAAGTCCACCTAGTTCACGCGCATCAGCTTGGCGAAGGAAGGTATATAACTCAGCAACAAGTGAAGCTACACTCGTTTTTTCATGCATTGACTGATCCGGTAATGGACCAAACTCAGAGCGAAGCGCTGCAACCATCCAACCTGAAAGGTATAAGTATCTACGTTTGGTTGAACCAAAGTGCTTTTTAATAGAAATTAACTTTTGTTGGCCAACAAAGCCATGCCAGCAACCTAGCGATTGAGTGTATTTTGTCTTATCAGCATCGAAAGCTAGCATATCAGCTTGCATAATATCTGCAGTATACTGAGCAATCTCTAAACCGGTTTTAAATTGATTCTGTGCTCGCATACGGGCAACAGACTCAGGATTAATAGCAGCCCAAGAGTCGCCTGCTTTTTCTTTAATTGCTTTAACCGCTTCAATTGCACTTTGATAATTAGACATATGATTCTCCAAAAGTCTTGTTGTAAATACCTGTTGTTATAAAGATTGGTTGATTACCGTTATTAATTATTTATGGCTAACAACCTAGAACTGAATAATTAAAAGTAAGCTTTCATACCGGACAACAAAAACAATACCCCAAGCCAACAACATTTTTAAAATATATAATTACTATTACCATCATTCACAGAGTGAATATCAAAATGGTTTTCATCGATAAATTGAGCGAGTTTTCTTAACAAAGAAGTAGAAATTTATTGAAATAGCGCTTTATTTAGCTTATATCTACCAAACTTATATTTATTAAGAGAGCCATCAACGATATGAATATTTCTAAAATTGATTTGAATTTACTTATTTATTTAGACGTATTATTGCGAGAGAAAAATGTTACCCGTGCAGCAAGCCAGCTTAACATTACACAACCTGCAATGAGTAATGGCTTGAAGCGCTTAAGAACATTATTTAGCGACCCCATTTTAGTGAGAACCTCTGATGGTATGGTGCCAACAGAACGTGCTCGCGCACTCGCCCCTAGCATAAGAAAAATCTTATTAGAATTAGAAGAAGCACTGCAAGGTGAAGAAGAGTTTAACGAGTTAAATAGTCAACGGGTTTTTAGAATTATGGCCAGTGACTATGCGGCTTCAACACTAATACCAACTTTGTTAAAATCATTAAATGAAGTGGCACCAAATATTACCCTAGATATAATGACTCCTAGTGATGTTACCTTTCACGATGTTGAGGCCGGTAAAATTGATATGGCAATAAACCGCTTTGATGAGCTGCCACAATCATTCCATCAAAAAGCGATTTGGCGCGACTCTTTCTCCTGTTTATTAAGTGCTGATAGTCCTTTAGTGAGTAAATTTAATTTAAATGCTTACCTTGGCGCAAAACATGTTTGGGTATCGAAAACAGGTTTTGGTGTTGGGGTTGGTATGGATCCTAAAGATGTACAAAAACTTGGTTGGGTCGATGAGGCGTTGGCTCGATTAGGTAAAAAGCGTGACATTAAAGTTTTTACACGAAACTACCATGTTGCCATGCAACTTGCCTATGAAGATAATTTAGTGGCAACTTTGCCAACAAAAGCAGCGCAATTACACCAAAGTGATAGCAATTTTACTATTATTAAACCACCCTTTGATATACCAGATATTGAACTAAAAATGATTTGGAGCCCTTTATTACACCATGATGCAAGCCATATTTGGTTCAGACAGCTAGTGATTGCTGCCGCGCAAAAGTGTCAAGAGAATACTTAAGGCGCTATGGCTAATCTACTCTATACCTTATTTGCTATCAGCATAAGCTTGTTATTAGGTAAGCTTGCTAACCATGCGTTAGCGGGTTTACCAGCAAGTTTATATGGCATGGTTTTCTATGCGATTTTCTTGCAAATAAACTGGGTCAGTGCTGAAAGAGTCTCTGCTACAAATCAGTGGCTAGTTAGGCATATGGGTGTCTGTTTTGTCCCTGCTGGTGTTGGCATAATCAATCATTTTCAGTTAATGCAACAGCACGGTATAGCGCTAATCAGTATTATCTTCATCTCTACCTTTATTTTACTTACCGTTATTGGCTATTTAAGTGAGCGTTTTCTTATCACGCCTAGCCATAGCCATAGCCATAGCCATAAAGATACTTCACAGGTAGAAAGCCATGATTAGTGACTTTATCGCTGACTCATTAGTGATGGCAAGTATCGTAATTACCTTAATTACCGTAATTACTTACCAAGTAGCAGCCGCTTTGCAACAACGGTGGCAATCTATTTGGTTAAACCCCATGTTAGTGACCATCAGCATTTTAGTGCCTGTTTTACTGTTTGTTGAGATGAATTATCAAGAATACACCCGTGCCACACAACTTTTAAATTACCTACTAGAGCCTGCAATCGTCGCCCTGGGTTTCCCTTTATATCAACAACTTAGACAAATACGTTTTCATTGGCGTGAAATTACAGCTATTTTAAGCTTTGGCATTATTATCGTCATTGCTGTTAGCCTGATAATGGCTATGATACTGATTAAAGCCCCGGAAATAGCTGTTGCTCTTTCACTTAAGTCGGTAACAACACCGATAGGGATAACCCTAACAGATCAGCTCTCAGGAGATAGTTCAATCACAGCATTTGCCATTATGGTTGCAGGTTTATTTGGCGGTTTATTAGGTCCTGCTTGGTTGAAGGTTATTGGCGTCAAATCTCCAAAAGCTCAGGGGCTTGCCATAGGTAGCGCCAGTCATGTTATTGGTACTGCTATCATGGTAAGAGTTAGTGCCGAGCATGGTGCATATAGCTCTGTTGCTTTAATTTTATCGGCATTACTGACAGCACTTATTAGCCCTTGGTTAATCCCTTTATTACAAACTCTTTTTAGTTAATTAAGCTCTATTCATTATATTGATGGCAAGTATAACAAAACACAATACTGTGAATAACCAATCCCCTCAACATCTCAAAACAAAACAAAACCCTTTAAAATCATTGAACTAAAACCCATTTAAAGTAATTTACTTCTAACGTTGAAGTAGAATGGCATTTCAATAGTAAAAATCACTATTGCCACTAGTGATAATAAACCATAGGATTATCACTACGATTTATTTTAGCGTCTAAATATAAAAGTTCTTCTGTTAGATGACGGTAAAAATAGAAACTTTCCACTTAACATTCTCCCTAAACGTGAGATAACGTTTTGCATACATAAGGTGACTTAACCATGGCGGCGACAGTATCAATTGAAAACTTAACAGTAAGCGAGTGTCTTTATGATTTCATAGAGAATGAAGCGTTAACTGGTACTTCAATAACATCCAAGCACTTTTGGCAACAATTTGCTGCAATAATCAAAGATCTTAGCCCTGAAAATAAGCAACTATTAGTAAAACGCGATGATTTACAGGCTCAAATAGATCAATACCATCAACAAAATACGCCATTAAACTTTTCAGACTACAAAGCCTTTTTAACAGAAATTGACTATTTAGTTCCTCCAGTCAATGACTTCCACATTGGTACCACTGATGTTGATAATGAATTAGCTAAAATGGCGGGCCCACAGCTAGTTGTGCCAATAATGAATGCTCGGTTTGCGTTAAATGCTGTTAATGCTCGTTGGGGCAGCCTTTATGATGCGCTATACGGTACGGATGCCATCAGTAGTGATGATGGCGCAGACATTACCAAAACATATAACCCTGTTAGAGGTAAGAAAGTCGTCGCATTCGCTAAAGATTATTTAGATCAAGTAATCCCGCTTGCAACGGGTAGTCACAGCCAAGCTATTAGCTATCATATTACTGAGCAACAACTCATGGTGAGTTTAGACAATGGTCAGCAAAGTCCATTAGTAACTCCTGAAGCTTTTATTGGCTTTACCGGCAGTATCACCACACCGCAATCTTTAATGTTTTCTCATCACGATTTACACCTCAGCTTAGTTTTTGATAGTGAAAGCGCTACAGGGAAAGATGATTCTGCGGGCTTAAGCGATATTATGCTTGAATCAGCTTTAACGACAATAATGGATTGTGAAGATTCTGTCGCTGCTGTTGATGGTGAAGATAAAGTGTTGGCTTATCGTAACTGGTTAGGTCTTATGACTGGCCAATTATCAGCAACATTAACAAAAAACGGTCAAACGATTACTCGTACCATGAACAAAGATTTGTCTGTTCAAACTATCTCTGGTGACAATATTACCCTAAAGGGTCGCAGTTTGATGTTTGTTCGAAACGTTGGTCATTTAATGACGAACAATGCCATTATTGATAGCAACGGCAATGAAGTGCCTGAAGGCATAATGGACGCTATGATTACCTCCCTAGTTGCTTTACATGATTTAAAAGGAAATAGTGATTTTTGCAATAGTAGTGAAGGTTCTATTTACATTGTTAAGCCGAAAATGCATGGCCCAGAAGAAGTTGCTTTTGCGGATAAATTATTCTCACGTGTAGAGAGCGCGCTGTCATTACCTGTTAATACGGTAAAAATGGGCATTATGGACGAAGAAAGACGTACAAGTGTGAACTTAAAAAACTGTATTTATGCGGCTAAAGATCGTGTGGTATTTATTAATACAGGCTTTTTAGATAGAACAGGCGATGAGATTCATACGTCAATGATGGCGGGACCTATGGCCAGAAAAGCCGACATTAAGTTAACTCCTTGGATTGGTGCCTACGAGGATAATAATGTTGATGTTGGCCTAGCTTGTGGTTTTAGCCAAAAAGCGCAAATAGGTAAAGGTATGTGGCCTATCCCTGATCAAATGTCTAATATGCTAGCAACCAAAATCAACCATGTGGAAGCAGGCGCAAATACCGCTTGGGTACCTTCACCTACAGCAGCGACACTTCATGCGCTTCATTATCATAGAGTAAATGTTTTTGACCTACAGCAGCAATTAATTCAACGCAAAGTGGCAAATATTGATGACATATTAACTATCCCATTGGCTGAAAATACCAACTGGAGCGACGCTGAAATTACTGAGGAGCTAGATAATAATTGCCAAGGTATTTTAGGCTATGTTGTTCGTTGGATTGATCAAGGCGTAGGTTGTTCTAAAGTACCTGATATAAACGATGTCGGCTTAATGGAAGATAGAGCGACATTACGAATTTCAAGTCAACACATTGCAAACTGGCTAACGCATAATATTTGTAGCCCTGCTCAAGTACAGGCAAGCTTAGAAAAAATGGCGGCGATTGTAGATAAACAAAATGCTAATGATCCAACATATCAAGCGATGAGTAGTGACTTCGATAACAGCATTGCCTTTAAAGCAGCTAGCGCATTGGTATTTTCAGGTGCTGAGCAACCAAACGGATATACTGAGCCGTTGTTACATCAATACCGTATCGAAAAAAAGCTAGAACAGCAGTAATTTACGCTAATAAGTGTGAATAATTAGCAGTCACTTTGAGTTTTCAGTGACTGCTTTTTTATATCGAATAAAAATAGGTGAATTGTTACTCATTTAAATACTTTGAAATATTTTCTATAAAAAGGCGCTCTTATGCTTTGAGTGTTTTTTAAACAACCAGCCACTTTGAACAAGCTAACGATAAAGCAATTCCAGCATTGGTAGTTTAACGCGCGAAAGAAGCAACTTGTCTCAAGTCGCTAGCATAATTTTCAAACAAACATTAGAGTAACAATTGTAACAATTAAGTTGAATTAATTTGGCAGTAGCAAAACTACTAAGCAGTTATATCAGGAAGACACAACTTAACCCTATAGCTAGCTAAAAGGATATAAGCAATGAAATCATTAAAGTTATTAACCATAAGTTTTATCGTTACTTTTGTAACATTACTAACTATTTCTCCTGCACTAGCCGAGCCGCTTATTAAAGTTCAGCACTTAAAAGTTAGCGATCATCTTGCCGCTAAAATCAACGACTATAATATTATTAACATGCCGAGCAGTTTGTCGACTAGTTTGATTTTTACTCAGTCTACCAGCTTAAGTGAAGAAGACTCGCCATTAGCGATAGAGGTAGCCAGTCAATCTCATGATTTTTTTACTAGCGCTATGGTTTTTAATGACAAGCTACACCAACTAATTTCATATTTCTCTAGCCCTGATACTAAAAGTATCAGCAAACCTGCAACGTCAATTCCTCAAGGTGATGAGTTGAAAAAGAAATGCAGCAGTACACTTAGTTTTAGTTAACCTTTACCGATTCAGCAGAGCCTAGAGTAACGAATCAGGTAAAACCTAGCGTTAAACCATGAGATAACCGCGTTTACATTTTAACTATTTCTCATGGTCAGTGACTTAATAAACTAAAAACCGACAAATCGTAAACCACTCTTCCTCATTAACATTTGTTTTCTTAGAAAAATATCAACAAAAAATACTCACAAACTAAATTTTGCGGTACTCTATTTTATCTTTTATTGATAAACCTCTGAACCTATGCAAAAAATGAAAAGACTGTTAGTTGGCTTTACACTGATTAGTTTGTTAGTGACAGCTACCGGATTAACTTGGTTATACAGCAAAGTCGATAGTGCCCTCCCTATTCTAGATGGCAAAAAAACAGTTTTTGGCTTAAAAGAATCCGCCATTATAGAGCGTGATGAGCAAGGTATAGCCACCATAAAAGCACAAAGCAGAGCAGATATTGCGGTAGCCCTTGGCTTCGTTCACGCGCAGGAAAGATTCTTTCAAATGGATCTGCTTCGACGAAACTCTGCTGGTGAGCTAGCCAGTTTATTTGGTCCTTTGGCGTTAGATTATGATAAGTCGATTCGCCGACACCGCTTTCGTGACAGAGCACGAACAATTGTCGCTCAGCTACCTAAAGAACAGGTCGATTTACTTAAATCCTACACTCGAGGTGTCAATCAAGGTCTGAAGTTCTTAAACTCCTCTCCTTTTGAATATTTGCTATTACAACAAGAGCCTGTTCAGTGGAGTGAAGAAGACTCTTTACTGACTATTTTTAGTATGTATATAGACCTTCAATATCATGATGGTAAACGTGAGCGTACCTTAGGCTTAATGAAGGCAGTCCTTTCTAGTGACGTTTATGCCTTTTTAGATCCTAAGGGAAGCATCTGGGATGCTGCAATTGACAATAGCCAGTACTCGCCATCTCCTATGCCTAAATCACCTTGGCCATCTGCATCCGCCTTACATGATATCGATAATAATAAAGATGATAATGAAGGAATCGAACTGGTAGATAGCAACTCGACTCGCTATCAAGGCGATCACTTTCCAGGCTCAAATAGTTGGGCCGTGTCTGGTGCTTTAAGTGCTACAGGTAGTGCAATAATCGCTAACGATATGCATTTGGGTATTCGAGTACCTAACACCTGGTTTAGAGCTTCTTTTGAATATCCAAACACTAACAAAGACGCAACGGTGAAAATAACGGGTGCGACGCTTCCTGGGACTCCGAATATGGTTATTGGTAGTAACGGGTCTGTTGCATGGGGCTTTACCAATAGCTATGGCGATTACAGTGATGTGGTGATATTAGAAACCACTGACGATGGCAGCCAATACCTTACTCCTGATGGATATAAGAATTTCATTACCCAAAAGCAGATTATCGCCGTAAAGGGGCAAAAAGCAGAAGAAGTCAGCACCAAAGAAACTATTTGGGGCCCTGTTATTGGCGAAGATCATCAAGGAAGACAACTTGCTTATCGCTGGGTTGCTCACGACAAGGAAGCTATCAACCTCAATGCTATTAAGTTAGAGTCAGCAAATAGTGTCAATCAAGCTATTGATATTGCTGCTCGCTCAGGTATTCCTTCTCAAAATATGTTAGTTGCTGATAGTACGGGTAATATTGCTTGGACAATTATGGGCCCTATCCCGAGCAAGCAAGGTAACGTTGGTGAAACGCCACAACGTTGGTCCTCTGGAGAGAACACTTGGACTGGTTATTTATCTCCTTCGCAATACCCTAAAGTCATCAATCCTCATGATGATAAATTATGGACCGCGAATTCTCGCGTTGTTGGCGGTGAAATGCTAAATAAACTGGGTAATGGAGGGTACGCTTTGGGTGCCCGCTCACAACAAATACGAGATAAGCTGTATAACCTAGAAGAATTTAACGAGCAATCTTTGCTAAGTATTGGCCTTGATGATGAAGCAGTATTTTTAAAGCGATGGCAGCAATTTATTTTAGAAAAGGTACTTTCTGAACCAAAGCTAACAAAAGATAAATATTTTGCTGAAATAAAAAACTTGCTGGAAAACGACAAAGAACTAAGCGCGAGCATTGACTCAGTTAGTTATCGCTTTGTTCGTAACTTCAGGATTAATGTTAGGGATAAAGTTTTCTCAGAGTTAACGCTGAGTTTAACAAACGCAGATAGCTCATTTAATTTCAGAAGCATTCGTCATCAAGTGGAAGTGCCTTTATGGGCATTAGTAAACCAACAACCCGATAACTATTTAATGCTTGGAGAAGATAGTTGGCAACAAATCTTCGTTAAAGCGCTTCGCGACACGTTAGCTGACATGACACAAAATCAATCATTAAGCTCAGCCACCTGGGGACAACAAAATAGTTCAGAGATTAAACACCCATTGAGTAATGCCGTTCCATTTATAGGGGCGTGGCTTGATATGCCTCAAAAAGCGCTAGCCGGCGATAGCTACATGCCTAGAGTGCAAGGGAAAGCCTTTGGCGCTTCTGAGCGTATGGTTGTATCACCAGGACATGAAGAAGATGGTATCTTTCATATGCCAACTAGCCAATCAGGTCATCCTTGGAGCCCATATTACGGCAAAGGACACAGTGATTGGGAGCAAGGTATAGCATCACCATTTTTACCTGGTAAAACGCACTATAAGTTAACACTGCTAAGTTACTAGACTATTTAGCGCTTAAGTACGATGAATTGCCTTAAAGAATTTTAAATCATTCAATATCCAATAGTGTTATTAAAATAAGCAAACAAAGTGCTCTTCCGACTCTGTTTGCTTAATTTATTCACCTGTCCATGCCTAATTTAGTACCCTATAACAAAAAACGTCTAAAGAAAGAGTTGACACTATTTAGCTTCGCTAGCTAGAGTAACTACTCCAAGGTTCTCGCTTCATAACAATAGAAAGGTAAACAAGTGACAGAAAAGTTAGATTTAAATGAAATACGCCAGCAGATCACAACGTTAGATCAGGATTTATTAGCTTTGTTTGCTAAACGCCGAGCATTAACGATGAACGTGGCAAAAAGTAAAGTTCAACAAGTTCGTCCTATTAGAGATCAACAACGTGAACAAGAGTTGCTAATTCGTTTAATCAAACATGGTAAAAGCCTTGGCTTAGATGCTCATTATGTCACGAGTGTATTTCAAACAATCATTGAAGATTCAGTATTGAACCAACAATCTTATTTACAGAGTTTGGCAAACCCTGATATTCAAGAGCCTAAAGTCAGTGTTGCTTTCTTAGGGGACAAAGGCTCATATAGTTACCTTGCAAGCCACAGGTACTTTTCTCGTCGAGCTGAACAAATTATTGAGTCTGGTTGCCAAAGTTTTCAAGAAATATTACAGCAAGTTGAATCAGGGCAAGTCGATTACGGCATGCTGCCGATAGAAAATACTAGCTCAGGCAGTATTAATGAGGTTTATGATTTACTTCAACATACTAACCTGTCGATTGTTGGTGAAATTACTCAGCCTATCGAGCACTGCCTGTTAACAGCAGTAAACACCTCGTTAGATAAAATTAAAACTATTTACGCCCACGGACAACCTTTTGCCCAATGTAGTAACTTCCTTGATAAACAATCAGATATTCGCATTGAATACTGTGATAGCACAGCAGATGCTATGGCAAAAGCTGCAGAGCTAAAAGATGAAAAAATTGCGGTAATTGGTAGTGAAGAAGGTGGCCAGCTATATAAATTGCATGCGTTAGAGCAATCTATTGCCAACCAAGATGAAAATCACTCACGCTTTATCCTTGTTGCCCGTAAATCAGTTGAAGTGGCTGAACAAATCCCTGCTAAAACAGCAATTATTTTAGCGACAGGCCAAAAAGCTGGTGCACTAGTAGAATGTTTATTAGTACTTAAAGAGAAAGGTATTAATATGTGTAAGCTAGAATCTGTCTCTTATACACATCTCCGAGCCCACGAGACCGTACTAGATCTCG